>TARA_B100000963_G_scaffold362055_1_pt1 | contig 20575 bp, 21 predicted proteins | sample TARA_B100000963 | Tara Oceans TARA_B100000963 (sample SAMEA2622097) | marine metagenome | biome: marine biome (ENVO:00000447); feature: surface water layer (ENVO:00002042); material: "saline water (ENVO:00002010), including plankton (ENVO:xxxxxxxx)" | depth 5 m | reverse complement strand
GAATTAGCAATTAAATTAAATTCTTTACAATTTTTTTTGTGGTGGTTATTTAATTTTTTTAGATTTTTAAAAAAAAATTTATCTTTATCTTTTTGAGTTACTCCAAATGTATCTTTTTGAAATAAATTATTATAATTAATCATAACATTTTTTGTAACTTGTTGTAATTTACCTTTTTATTAGGTGTTCTAGGTACATCTAAAAGTTTTATAAAATTCATTGTGTTAAAATTTTGATTTGTTATTTTATTTATTTTATTCTTAATCATAATAGGTTTAATTTTTTTGCGAGGATTATAAAATATACCAATTTTATTGTCATTACATGCTATTCTTACTACAAAACCTAATTTTAACATTTTTTTTTCAAGTTCATCTAGATCTAACCGTATACCGTAAAATTTTGCAATTCGTTTAGATCTTGACTTTATAAAATAAAAATTTTCTTCATCAAAAAAACCTATATCTCCTGTGTCTAACTCTGATATTTTTTTATGTTTTTTAAGATCTTTATAACTTGAGGCATATCCGATCATTATATTTTTTCCTTTACAAAAAATTGTTCCTTCTGAAAAAGGCTTTTTAATTATCGTTTTTTTATTTTTCAAAAGCATCTTCACCCCTTCTATAGGTCTTCCAATACTTCCTATTTTTCTCTTTATGTCACTCCTCTTTAAATACGAAATTCTTGGAGAAGCTTCTGTTTGACCGTACATTATATAAAAATCTTTTTTCTTTTTTTCTGTAAATTTTAAAATTTTTTTAACAAGTTTTTCATCGAGTTTTCCTCCAGCTTGAGTAATATATCTTAAAGATTTGGTAAAAATTTTTTTAATCCCAATTTTATTTATAATTTCATAGATATATGGTACACCATTAAATGAGGTAATTTTAAGTTGTGAATAAATTTCCCAAAATTTTTTTTGAACTATTGTCTCCTTAGAAACTACAATGCTACCTCCTACTTGCAAATGTGTATTAATAATTGACAGCATGTAACTGTAATAAAAAGGCATATTTGTGATTGCTCTATCATGATTTTTTAATTTTAGATATTTGATAATTGACATAGTATTACTATAAAGATTTTGCTCTGATAACATTACAAATTTTGCACTCCCCATAGAGCCTGAAGTTGGAAGAAGAAGTTGTAATTTTTTATTAAAATTATGATTTATAAAAGAGGTACTAAATAAAATTGTCTTATATAGGGAATATTTTTTTTTTAAAGAAAATTCTTTAGCAAAAATTTTTTTTTCTGAAACAATAAAATTTGGTTTATAAATTTTTATTATTTCTTTAATTTCACTATTAGACAACTCATTACTAATGAGTATTGCAACATGTTTCGATCTAATACAAAACACATAATTAATTATCGATCCTAGAGAATTATCTGATATGATTAAAACAGTAGATTTTTTTTTAAAAATTTGCTCAAGGGAATTAAATATATTCAAGAGATTTGAGTAAGTTACTATTTTATTGTCTTTTCCTATAAGTGCAGCTCTATTTTTAAAATTATGAAAATTTCGAAATAAAGATGCCATTTAATGCTTTAAAAAATTAAGTATCTTATTTCTAATTTTTTTTTCACTTAAATTATGAAAATTTAATAAAAAACTATATTTTCCGTTAACACTAAATTTATCTGATAATGAAAGAGGTAATAATTTTCTTTTCATATTATTTTTAACAATTAATTCTGAAATAGCTGAATATAAACCACCATTAATTGAGTGTTCCTCAATTGTAATTATTTTATCAAAAGACATCATTAGTTTAGTAATTTTTAAGTCTAAAGGCTTTATGGTGTGAATATTAATTAACTTTATACTATACCCTTCAATATTTAGTTTTTTTATTGCTTTAAGAGCCTCACCAGTTACTGAGCCAGTCGAAATTACAAGTAGCTTTGATCCTTCTAATAGACTTTCATATTTTCCATATTTATAACTATAATTCTTAGTGTAAACTGCAGAACTTCCAGGAACTCCAGTCAAACGTATATAAGCAGGCCCCCTATTTTTAAAAGTGTAATCATATAAAGTTTTTTTAAGTTCACCGCAATCAGATGGGCTCGATATTGAAATATTTGGTATAGATCTCATAATTGCTAAATCTTCCAGTCCATAATGGCTATTTCCTAAGTAACCCATTGAAACTCCACTTCCTAAAGCTACGAGATTTACGTTATGTTTCATATATCCTAAGTTCATTCTTACTTGTTCGCTTGCTCTCATTGAGAGAAATGGTGCGAAAGATGTAACAAATACTTTATACCCCTCTCTTGATAAACCGGACGCAACCCCAATCATATTTTGCTCACTTATTCCCACAGAAATATAATTTTTTGGAAATTCTTTCTTAAACCTATCTAATCCAGATGATCTACCTAAATCAGCAGATATGATCATTAATTTCTTATTTTTTTTTACCAAATCAATCATAAATTGTCCAAACATTGCTCTTGGGCCCATTTTGCACCACTGTTTATTTTGTGTTTCAGTAAACATATTTTTTTTTCAAGCTCTTTAATGCATTTTGATATATATTCTTCGTAATTCTTCCGTGATGCCAATCATTATTATTTTCCATAAAATCTACACCTTTACCCTTGGTAGTTTCAAAAATAATTATATTAGGTTTGTTTTTTTTTAATTTTTTAAACGAGCTAATAATTAATTCTAATTTATGCCCATCACATAAAATTGTATTCCATCCAAACCCTTTCCATTTGCTAGCTAAATTCTTAAAGTCCATACCCTCACCGATTTTTCCGTCATTTTGAAATCCATTGACATCAAGTAAAACCGTTAAATTATTTAGTTTTTTTTCTGTAGCGGTAATAGCAGCCTCCCAAATTGATCCCTCATAACACTCTCCATCGCCTAACATTACAAAAATCGAATTACTTTTATTTTGTAATTTATATGCAATGGCCAAACCCACTCCATACGATAAACCTTGACCAAGACTTCCATTAGATGTCTCGATCCCTATAGATGGATCCATAATTGGGTGGGCAATTATTTCACTTCGATCAGTTTGAAAAGTATCTAAAATTTTTTTATTAATAATCTTTTTTGACTCTAAAACACTCAATAAACCCAAAAAACCGTGTCCTTTACTTAAAATAAATCTATCTTTGGGGTTTTTAAGATTTATTTTCATTATTTTGTGGTACAGAACCGCTAAAATTTCAACCATTGATAAAGCCCCCCCAATGTGAGCAGATTCTCGACAGTTAAAACTTGTCTCTAAAATTGTTTTACGCATTTTGTAACAAGTTAATTTAAGTTCTTTAATATTCATTTTTTATCTTTTATTTAATTACTTTAATAATTTTACCATTTATAGAGTGTCCATTTTTAGAAAGTAAATACATAATCTTATCTGTTACTATTTTCATACTTATTGGTTTTTTTTTAAATGTATTTTTTAAAAGAGTTTTTGCCGTAATAGGATCAGTTTTACTACCCATTTTATTATTTAAAATAGTTGGTGCTAAAGCATTTACCCTTATTTTATATCTTTTTAATTCTTTTGCTAATATTTGAGTAAAGAAGTTTAAAGCGGCTTTGCTGCCACCGTAAGGAATGTTGCCTTTTAGTGGAATTACACTGCTAAGTGATGAAATATTAATTATTGTGGCACTCTTTGATCTTTTCATCAATCTTAACAACTTTTGAATAATTAGAATTTGAGAAAAAAAATTTATTTCATAAATTTTTTTAATATCTGTAATTCGAGTCATCTCAAATAAATTTCCATATGGAGTTCCAGCATTAATAACTAGGACATCAAGTTTCTCAATTTTTTTTGTTATTTTGTTTAATTGTGTTTCCAAATTTGACGAATTTAATAAATCACAACTAACAGTTGAAATAATATTATTTTTATATTTTTTTTCAAAATCTTTAAATTTTTTATTTTTTTTTCTTATGTGACAAATAATTTTGAATTTACTCAAAATTAGTTTTTTTGCAATTTCTATTCCTAATTCTCCATTGCAACCAGTGACTAAACCTATTTTAAAATTTTTCATAATTAATATTCAAACTAAATAAATTTTTTTAATTTTTTTTTTTAATTTTTTTTTGTTAAAATTTTTTCTTTCCATATAGAACTGATTATTTATGTCTTTTATTTTTCTTATTACTATTTTTGAGGAAAAATATGAACAAAAAATAAGTTCATCTAACCTTCCATTATTACTTTCTTGAATTGATTTTTTTACTAAATTGATCATTTCTTTATAATTTTTTTTGAAAAAATTGGAATTTTTTATAGCAGTAGAAAATTTTGGCATACCGTACTTTTTATTTTCAGAAATTAATCCATCGAGATGGTTCAGCAATTTTTTTTTATTATAAGTTATAGTCATCAAATTTTTTTATAATATTATCAGCAATCATTAAAGATAGAGCTTGAAGAGTCGAAGCAGGATTTACAGAAGAGCTTGTTACAAATATACTACTATCTACTATAAAAAGATTTTTAAGATCATGTGTTTGCCCAAATTTATTTACGACTGATGTATTTTTTTTATTTCCCATTTTTGTAGTCCCCATCAAGTGCCACCCTGTATGTCTTACTGGTGCAAAAGCGTTTATTTGATTAGCTCCAGCAACCTGTAATAGTTTGATAGTTTTAGAAACTCCATTTTTTAAAATATTTTTACTATTTTGACTAATTTTGTAAGCTACTTTAACTCCCGGTAAACCTGAAGAATCCTTATTTTTATAATCTAATGAAACGTGATTATCCTTCGATGGCAAATCTTCACTTATGATAGCAATTGGAATTGATCTATTATAATTTTTGAAAAAATTTTCTAAAAATAAAGTTCCATATTTCAGTTTTCCGATTTTTTTATAGTAAATCGCACTTTCAATCGGCCCAGCTCCTCTTAAAACTTGAATTGTAAAGCCCCTTTTGTAATCATTTTTTTTGTTTGTTTCATAAAACTGATGACTATATATGCAACATCCTTCAGGACCAAAATCAGAATTCATAAATCTTTTAAATTGACCTTCCACTAAACCAAGTGGATGTAACATTAAATTTTTCCCTACTAGCCCAGATGAATTCGCTAAACCATTCTTAAAATATTTATTTTTTGATAATAACAAAAGTCTTGGAGTTCCTATGCCATTGCAAGCTAATATAACTATTTTACATAAAATTTTTTTTTTCTTATTATTTTTGTCCAAATATAAAATACCCTTTACTTTTTTGGCGTCAGAAAGAATTTTTATAACTCTAGATCTATCAAAAATTTTTATATTCTTTTTTTTTTCCAGTAACTGTAGATAAGTTTGATTAGCTGTTTGCACCGAAAAATTTTTTTTTACATTAATAGCACTATAAGATGGCCAACAATGCCATTTTAATTTATTAAAGGCTTTAACTATTTCCTTTCCAAGTATGCCTGGCTCAATCAGGGGTTTTAAATTCTTAATGTCGGGATAAACTGGGTCGCCAGATAAACCATGAACTCCAATAATTTTATCATTCATTTCGTAAAATTTTACTAGATCATTGTAAGTTAATGGCCAATCACTAGCTACTTTATCTAAAGATTTTACTTTAAAATCTGAGGGATGAAATCTCGGAAAATGACCAGAATACAGAACTGTAGATCCTCCAACTCCATTAAAATTAGCAATATCAATATCTGAATTCTTACAATCGATTGGGTAGTCAAAATTATTATTTCTTATATTTGGATTTAGATGAAACTTATTAAGTTTATTAATTTCCCAATTTGGATTTTTTTTATGATATTCTTTTTCATTATATTTTTTTCCTTGCTCTAATATTGTTACTTTTAAATTTGTTTTTGAAAATCTCCAAGCTGCAGCTAAACCTGTAGCTCCAGCTCCTACAATCACAACATCACTATAATTTACTGACATTTAATTATTTGGTAAATATTTTTCCAAAATTTCAGGGATAGTAATTTTGATATTTGCTTCGCATGCTAATTCTTTATCCACAAAACCTTGGGCAAATCCATCGCAAATACCTCTTTTCCATGATAACACTTTTGTTTTTAAGATAAGTTTTTCTCCAGGTCTAATTTCTCTTTTAAATTTTACCTTATGCTCTAGAGCATGAGTAACTTTTCCTTTAAGACCTGGAAGGGTGGTAATTGCAACTGTTAACATTTGTGCCATCGCCTCAAGCTGTAATGCGCCCGGCACGTTAGGATTCCCTTTGAAATGTATTGGGAAAAACCATTCATTATTTGTAAAATTTTTGTAACCATCAGCAAATTTTCCTGGGGAAAATTTAGTAACATAATCAATCATTAAAAAAGGATATCTGTTGGGCTGATATTCTAAAAGTTCGATACTGTTAAGCGATTTTTTCAATTAAATTTTTATTTTATATTTTTTTAAAATTTTTATACCAGTTTTATAAGAACTAAAATCTATAATGTCGTCCATTTCCATTGATATTTTAAACTCTTCTTCAAGTTTAGCAATCATATTCATATGACCAACTGAATCCCATTTAGGAATAGTATTATATTTGATATCTTTTTTTAACTTTGACTTATCAATAGAAAAACATTTAGTGAATATTTTTATGTATTTATCTTTATTTGTCATTATTTTAGGTAAATTTTAATATAAAATAAAATACTAATATATTATTTTAATATAAAAAAAAAGAAAAAATTATTGCACTAAAAGATTCAATGAAAAATATTATTATAATTTGTGATTTCAACAAAAATTCAGGGTTTGGTCATCTTAGTAGAATGAAGTCTTTAGCAAGAGCTTTCAACAAAAAAAAATTTTCTGTAAAATTTATTTTTGAAAATAAATACAAAGATTATAATAAAGATTTTCTAAAAGGATATAATTGTGATTTTTTAAATTTTAGTCTTAAAAAAAATTCCAAAAAAATAATTGAATATTTGCAAAAAAACTTTGCAAAAATTATTATACTTGACTCTTATTATATAGATTTGTCACTTGAAAAAAAATTATATCAAAAATTTTTTATTGTATGTTTTGATGATAAATTAAAAAAACATAAATCTCATTTAGTAATAAATTCAAGGGAAGATATAAATTCAAGAGAATTAAGTTCTAGAAATCAATACTGGAAAACAGGAAAAAATTTTCTCTTAATTGGAAAAACGAAGAAAAGAAATAAATCAAATAGTAAAATTAAAAAAGTATTAATACATGGTGGAGGTAGTAGTGCATATAATTATTTTCAAACCTTCCTATACGAATCAATTAGATTTTTAAATTCGAAAAAAACCAAATTACAAATATTATGTAAAAATCCAGAAACAGAAGATAAGATTAAGAAAAAATTGAAGAAACAAAAATTACTAAAGAAAAATGTATATTTTACCTCATATAATGAAAACCTTAGCCAAAATTTAAAAAATTACGATGTTGTAGTAGGACCTTCTGGAATAACAACATTTGAAACAATAGCATCTAACGTTCTTCCTGTGTCTTTTCCAATAATTGAGGATGGAAGAGATTCAACTCTTAATTGGAATTTAAATGGTAATGTTCTACATTTAAATAAAGAAGAGATAAAAAGTATAAAAATGATCAAACAAATTTGGGTTTTTATATTTAAAAATTATCAAATTTTGAGTCTTAATATAAAAAATAAATCACGCCAAATTAAAGATAATTCTAAAGAGATTTCCCAAATGATTATTAATTATTCTAGTGAAAAAAAGGATTACTCTTTTACAAAAAAACAAGATACTAAATTAAAAATTCTTGAAGCAAATTTTGATTATTTAAGATCATTTTTACAATCAAGAAATAACTTACCAGTTAGAAAGGTTTCGAGTAATCCAAGACATATTATCACTTTTTCTGAACATCTAAACTGGTGGATTAATGATAAAATAAAGAAATTTGTGTTAGTCAAAGACAAAAATGAACCCGTCGCGTATCATTGGGTAAAATTGATGAAAATATTTAATGGCGAAAAAACTATAATCAGCGGCTGGTTTCCAGAAAAAAAAGGAGACATTTCTCTCAATTCATTGAAAATTATATTGGAACATCAAAAAATGTATATAAAAAGAAATTATAAAAATGCAAAATGGATTATAAATATCAACAAGAATAACTCATTTTCTAAAAGACTTAATAAGTCAATGGGTTTTAAATATGCTTCTGAAAAATCACAAAAAATTGGAAAAAATATATTTAACATTAGCTTAGATAAATTTGATATTTTTGAAATGAAAATATGATAAATGTTTTTAAAAAAATTACTGACAAACAAAATAAAGAAAAAATTTTAATCTGTGAAATATCGGGCAATCATTCGAATTCCTATTCAAAAGTTAAAAGACTTATCAATGAAGCAATTAAACAGCGCGTAGATTTGATAAAATTTCAAGTCTACACTCCAGACACTTTGACTTTAGATTGCAAATCAAAAGAATTTTTAGTTAAAGATAAACATTGGGGAAAATACAATACCTTATACAACCTTTTTAAAAAAAGTCATACGCCTTGGAAATGGATTAAAAGTCTAATTAAAATTTTAGAAAAAAATAAAGTAAAATGGTTTGCATCAGCATTTGATAAAGAATCAGTAGATTTTTTAGAAAAACTAAATTGTAAAGCTTACAAAATAGCTTCCCCAGAAATAACAGATACTAATTTAATTGAGTATATAGCGAAAAAAAATAAGCCCATCATTTTCTCTACTGGTATGTCAAACATCAAGGATATAAATTTAGCTTTGAGTATCGTAAAGAAATACCACAAAAAATTTGCTGTTTTAAAATGTGTTTCTAATTATCCTACAATATATAAAGACTTAAATCTTGCATCTTTACCAAGACTCAAAAAAAAATTAAATTGTGTATTAGGATTTTCGGATCATACTAAAGATGAGCTAGCATCAATCATATCAGTGTTTTATGGTGCAAAAATAGTAGAAAAACATTTCAAACTTGATGGTGATAAAAATTCTATAGACAATCATTTTTCAACACCTATTTCAAAATATGCAGACTTAAAAGAAAAATTAAATTCAGTAGACATTTGTGCAGGAAAAAATAATCTTTTGTTTAACTTAACTAAAAAACAAATCAATTCTAGAAGATCTCTTTATGTAAGCGAAAATGTTAAAAAAAATTCAAAGATAAATTTAAATAATGTTAAATCAATAAGACCTGGTTATGGATTACATCCAAGATTTTTAAAAAAAATTCTTGGTAAAAAATTTAAAAAAGATTTACAAAAAGGGACTGCATTAAAATTGCAATACATCAAATAGATGACTAAAAGATTAGCTATTATTCCTGCTAGAGGTGGTTCAAAGAGAATTAAGAATAAAAATCTTAAAAATTTTTTTGGTAAACCATTAATCTATTATCCTATACGTGCAGCACAAAAATCAAAAATCTTTGACAAAATTCACGTATCTTCAGACTCTATTGAAATTTTAAAATACTCAAAAAAACTAAAAATAAATTCTGATTTTAAAAGACCTAGTGAATTGGCTAACGACAAGGTTGGTTTAAAAAAAGTCTTAAAGTATGTGGTAGAAAATTATGCAAGAATAGGTATAGAATTTGACGAGGTTTGGCTGCTATATGCTTCTAATCCATTTATTACATATTCAATTATTCAAAAATGTAAAAAAAAATTTGATAAAATAAAAAAAAATAAAAATGGTTCTCTTATCACAGTAACAAAATATAACTATCCAGTTGAGTGGGCACAAAAGATAAATAAAAATGATACTTTGTCTCCAGTAAACAAGAAAAATATTTTGAAAAGATCTCAAGATATACGAAATTTATTTTGTGATGCTGGAATGATAAATGTATATCCTTCTAGAATATTTAAAAAAAATCTTAAAGCAAAATATTTTGCTTTAAAAATACCAAATTATTCGTCGATCGATATTGACGATCACGAAGATTTTAATTTAGCAAAAAAAATTTTTTCTAAATAAAGATGATTAAAAAAATCATAATTGGCACTTCAAATTTTGGAACAAGATACGGCATAGAAAAAAAAATTGTATCCGAGAAAAAAGCCAAAGAATTAATAAAATATGCTATTAAAAAAAAAATTTTTTATTTAGATACAGCAAAAAATTATAAAACTTCAAATAAGTTCATTCAGAAAATGAATAATAAATTAATAGTAAACTCAAAAATCTTACCAAATTTTCGATGGACTAAATTAAACGTATGTATAAATGAAATTAATAAAATCAAAAAAAATATTAATTATAAAACTATTGATACAATATATCTTCATGATGAAAAAATTATTAGAAAGAAAATTTTTCCAAAAATATATGATAATCTCTTAATATTAAAAAAAAGAAAGTTTTTCAAAAAACTAGGTATTTCAATTTATAATTTTGATACAATAGATTTTTTTTTAAATAAATATTATTTTAAAGTTGTTCAGTGTCCGTTTAATATTTTTGACCAGAGATTATCAAAAAAAAATTATATTAAAAAATTAAGATCAAAGAATATTGAAATTCATGTAAGATCTATTTTTCTTCAAGGACTGCTCAATAATAGAGCAATTAATAAAATAAATTTGTCAAATAAATTAAAAAAAAATATAATTAAGTTACAGAATTTTGCTGATCATAAAAAAGTTAAAGTTTTAGATCTTTGTGTGACATTTGTGTCTAAATTTAAAGTTGATAGATTTGTGGTTGGCTTTAATAATATTAATAATTTTAAAGAAGTGATAAAATACAAAAAAATTAAATCTATTAATTTTAATAAATTTTCTATAACAAACAAAAAAATTATTGACCCGAGATATTGGAATAAATGAAAAATAAAGGAATAAAATTTTACGATCAAGCAAAGAAAATTATACCTGGTGGAACTATGCTTTTTTCAAAAAGACCTGAGCTTTACTCTGAAAATCAATGGCCTTCATATTATAGAAAATCAAAAGACTGTTATCTTTGGGATTTAAGTAATAAAAAATTTTTAGACATGCTATTTTTGGTTGGGACAAATACGCTTGGCTATGCAAATAAATTTGTCGATAATCAAATCTTAAAATCAATCGGTAAAGGAAATATGTCTAGTTTAAATTCACCAGAGGAAGTTGAGCTTGCAAAATTATTGATAAAAATTCATCCATGGGCTGAACAAGTAAGATTTACAAGAGGTGGTGGTGAGGCTAACTCAGCTATTATAAGAATTGCCAGAGCTTCAACGAAAAAACAGAATATTGCATTTTGTGGATATCATGGATGGCACGATTGGTATCTGTCTTCAAATCTAAACAACAAAAATAATCTCGATAATCATTTGATGTCGAATTTGAAATATGCTGGTGTCTCTGAAAGCCTGAGAAACTCTACATTTCCTTTTATGTATAATGATCTAGATGGTCTAAAGAGATTAATAAAAAAGAAAAATATAGGTATTATTATAATGGAAGTAATTAGAAATTATGTTCCTAATGATAATTTTTTAAAAAAAATTAGAGATATTTGCAACAGAAAAAAAATAATTTTAATATTTGATGAGTGTACATCTGGTTTTAGAGAAAATTTAGGCGGAAAGCATTTGGAATTTAAGGTTTATCCTGATCTAGCCATGTTTGGTAAGGCAATGGGAAATGGCTATGCTATTAACGCTATAATTGGGAAAAAAAAAATTATGAAAAACTGTGAAAAAACTTTTATTAGCAGCACTTTTTGGACGGAGAAAATTGGAAGTGTGGCAGCATTATCTACAATCAATTACATGAAAAAACACAAAACTTTCAAAAAGATAAAAAAACAAGGACTAAAGATAAAATCAAAATGGAAAAAGCTTTCTAATAAATATAATTTAGATCTGCAAATATTAAGCATGGACTCCATTCCAATATTTGTTTTTAAAAAAAATCACGATTTAAAAAGAAAATTTTTTATTTTAGAAATGCTTAAAAATAATATATTGGCCTCAAATATTATTTACCTATCAATTTGCCATAATGATAAGATCCTCAAAGTGTATTTTAAACATTTAGAGATGGTATTTAAAAAAATTTCAGTTACACCAATTAGTCAAATGAAAAAAAATATTTCACAATTAAAAAAAATTTCAAATATTAGAAGACTTAATTAATAAAAAATGATTAATAAAATAAAAGAGATTGAAAAAAACGGTTTTTGTAAAATAGAAAATTTTTTAACAAAAAAAAAAGTCATAAATCTTCTCTCCAAAATAGAGTATCATTATAAAAGAAATAAAAAAACCAGACACAAAGGTGTTCCAAAAAGAGATTCATCAGATAAAATTCTATACAACTTACAAAATAAAGATTATGAATTTATTAAAACATTAAGCAAAAGTTCTGTTGTTAAAATTGCCAAATATTTTTTGAATGATAAATATTATAGATTTTTACCAAAAGAAAAACCTAACTATATAATCAATTATTTTAATGCAAGATCAAGTGGTAAAAAACTTGATTTACACATCGACAGTTGGGTTCCTTATTCTGGAAAGAAAACACACATGATGCAGTTCGTTTTTTTGTTAGAAAAAAGCACAAAAAAAAATGGATGCACAATAGCTGTTAAGAAAAGCCATAGAAGTGGCAAATATTCAAACAGGAAAACAAAAAAAATTACATACTTAACTGGAAACCCAGGAGATTTGATTATTTGGGATAGTAGGTTATGGCATGGAACTTTAGCAAATAATGATAAATCATCAAGATGGGCAATTGTGATAACAAAAAGTTGTTGGTGGGTAAAACAGGCAATGGATATGCCAAAAGGACTACCAAATAAAATTTATAAACAGTGTAACAATTTAGAAAAACAACTTTTGGGCTTTTGTTCTAGACCACCTGTTAATGAAAAAGAGAGAATTAATACTAAATGTGGGTATAAAATTCTCTAAAAAATTTGATTAATCTTTATAAATTCATAATTTAAATAGATTATTATTATCTTGATTCTTAATAAACTTAAAATTTTAAATAATGTTTATTATTTATTTAATGTATTTTTTAAGTTTATTTAATGAAATAAATAAGTTCTTTAAATTAAATAAACTGTTTACATTTGTCTTTGAATTAAGATGATTTGAATTTAAAAAATCTAATATTTGAAATTTTAACGTTTTATGACAAACAAAATTAGGAATTTGAATTTTTTGATTATCATATTTTACAATTACTTTTTTATCATTTGAAAAATTTATTGTAATTTTATTCTTTTTAAAAAAAAGTACTAATTCCCTTTTTCTTTTTTTAGCAACTCTTGTAAATCTAACATTTATTTGAGAATCTTTATAAAGAAAGTTTACTGTTTTTAAATTATTTATTTTCCGTACTTTTTCTCGTATATCAATAATGCCATTTCCTAAAAAAATATTTAAAATACTATTTAAATGATAAAAAATATCTTCTAAAAAATTTACTTTTAAATCGTGTTTTTTTAATTGGCCATTTCTTTTTTCATGAACAGCATCATACCATTTAATATTAATTTTCTTAATCTTATTAATCTTAATTATTCTTTTTTTAATAAAATAAAAATAATTTGCAAAAAAATATTGAGAACTTAAGAATAAATTTACTTTATTTTTTTTTAATTTAATTAATAATTTTTGAAAATCTTTTAAGCTTAAGGGAAATATTTTTTCTACTAAGATATTGCATTTCAAAGAAATAAGAAATTTTGCAAATTTAATATGATCTTTGTTTTTATTTGCAATTATAAAATATTTCGATTTTACTTTTTTAAGTTTATTTAATTTTTTTATTTCAATTTTATCAAATTTTTTTTTCTTTATTAAATTTCCGATTTGTTGAGGATGATTTGTATAAATGTAAACTTTTTTAATATTTTTAAAATTTTTAATTATTTCTATTAAATATATTTGGGCCCATCTTCCACCCCCAACGATAGATAAACTTTTATAAGATCTATTTTTAAAATTATTAAATTTTCTTATATTTTTTTTAAAATCTGTCATTGTACTAATTATTTCTTCTTAATTTTAAGATCTCTTTAGCTCTATTATGACAAGCAATTTCTAAAAACTTTTTTGATTTTAATTTAATTGCATTTATTATTTTAACACTTTCTTTCTTTGAAGCTTTATATTCATGAATACCTTTTTCAATTTCTTTGCTCCTAATTATTTCCTCAATAATTTTTCTCCTTAATTCAATTCCAGTTTTTAATTTTACTTTTTTATGAATAATAGATTTTGAATAAGAAAGTAAGACATTAATTACAAAATAGATGAGTGATTGAATGCTGTGTTTTTTTGCCTCTAATTTTTTACATCCTCTTTTTTTTAGGCTTTCATATATGTGTTTCGCTATAATTTTAAATTTTGAAATTGGAAAACCTAAATTCAATCCTCTAATAACTGCTGTTTCAACATTTGGATGAACATGATATATATATAATTGTTTTTTTATATATTTAGCTTTTTTTACAACACTTAAAAAATCCCACATAAATATTTCATCTTCTAGGTATCTTAATTTTTCTTCAAATAAAATTTTTTTTTTAACTAATAAATTTCGTTTTAATAATCTACACTTAGCACTTAATGGTCCTCCCATATGGTTTGGATTGTATATTCTTTTAATCATTTCACTGGTTAATTCTCTGTTTTTAAATGTTTTATTTTTACTATAACTAAACTTATTTTTTCTCTGATTGATGGAATTTTCAATCCATTGGGTATCACAAAAAACGTAATCAAACTTTGAGTGTTTGATCTCTTTATAAAGAATTTTTAATGTGTTTTTTGTAATTTTATCATCAGCATCTAAAAAAAATAGATATTCTCCTTTTGATTTTTTTATTCCAAGATTTCTTGCATGTGCTGGTCCCAAATTTCTATTGTTTATAATTAGAGTAAAGTTCGTATAATTAATTTTTTTTACTATTTCTAAACTTCCATCTGAAGATCCATCATCTATTAAAACAATTTCAATGGGTTGTTCAAAATTTTGATTTTTGACGGAACTAATACATTCTTCTAAATACTTTTTTGCATTATAAAATGGAATAATGATACTAATGACGGGCTTTTTTTTCATTTAATTGATTTACAAATTAGTAAAATAAATTCTCAATTTACTATTTATATTCTTTATAACTCAAAATATCTTTTGTTTGGATGCCTGCTTTGATCATACCCTTTCCATCATAACCTTTAGAACTTGTCCCGTCATATGGCCTTCCATCACAAAAATCGCATCCAGGAAAAAATTTAGCAACTTTTACTAATTTCTTAATTTGATTTTTAACATTTTTATCCTTAGAGAATAAATCCACATAATTCGAAGGATTATCTGGAATAGCTTTTAGGTTTGCCGCGTTAGCTATAAAGGGACATCTATACAATTTCCCATTTAATAAAGTATATATATATTTCACACAGCATTGTTTAAAAACTTCTTTTAAGTCTGCAGTACTCCTCTTGTGATGTCTTACACTACTACAATCTACCCAATGTTCTGCAGGGGTAGTTACATAGTTTAAACTATGTTTATTCAGCTGATTTTCCAATGCATTAAGATTTTTTGAAAGGTGTCCATAACTAGTTATTATAAAATTCACATTTTTATCTTTAAGTTCAACTAATTTTTCATCCTTAGGAGCTATAGTCCCATTTGTGTAAATAAATATCTGTTTGTTTGGAAATTTGTCTGCAATAGATTTTACAATTAAAGACCACTGTCTATTCATTAGAGGTTCTCCACCAATAATTCTAAACTCAGATATTTCATCTACATTTTGACTAATAATTGATAATGAGTCTAAAATATTTATCTCATCAGTGTTTTTTGGGGCTTTATAGTATTGCATAAGATTGCAGCAACTTTCACATTTTAAAGAACATCTTTCAGTAATCATTATGTCTATACTTCTCATATAAATTTTCTCTTTATTCTCAAAATACATCTTATGACTGTTTATACATACTGAAAGTCTCGCCTCCATATAAGATTGTGTAATTAAGTAATTATGTTTTTTAAAATCATAATTTTCTAATAATTCTAGCGGTGAATAAAAATTATCGAAACCTAATCCTGTGAGTTGTTCTAAACAATCTTGTATATGTTGTGAAGCAATTATAAATCTTGCATTAGAAAATTTATTTGGAAGATCTGGTGTATGAATTACTTTTAAATCACAAAAAGTTTTAAAAGATTTTTCTTTTATACTATCGCAGAAAGCTTCAATCTTAATTCCATTTTCCTCACAAGCATACAATATAGCTTCCGACTCATGAACTGCTGCTACAATAATGATCGGAGCACCTTCTTTTTTTAAATTTTCTAAAGAATTATAATTTACCTGTCTGTCCATATTTGATGATTATAAATATATTATTTTTAAGTTAATCTCAAAGAGAATATACTTTTTCAAAATATTTTTAAATTAACCAAAGTCTTTTTTTTCAATAATGTCAATTATTCTACCTTTATAACCAAGGTTTTTTAAATAAATTTTTATTTCTTTTGAAATATGCCAAGCAAAATTTAAGAGTATTTTAATTTTATCAATCTTTTTAATTAAAAACTCATCTGACTTTATTGGAATCCTTGTGCCTGGGATATAATGGTTAATTTTCATTGAATGTTTTTTCTCATAAACTGATGAGATATATCCATCAAGTGATAATAACCTAACCAAAATAGCTGCCCTTCCAGGAAAAGCTTTAGCATCAAGTTTTCCATGTTTTAAAAAAATTTTTTTAATCAATTTTTTTTTCTTTGATTTCCAATTTTCAATTTTTTTACTAAGTTTGAGAAATTGTATTGAAAATTTTTTCTCCTTATTTTTAATCTTTTTAATATCTTGTTTTAGGAGTTTTTGATTTCCTAAAAAAACTCTTATATTACCACCATATCTTTTTGGAAATTTTACCTTGGTTATTTTTAAACCTAATGACTTTGAAATATAATCAAATGAACTTAAGCTATATGTTCTTGGATGCTCATGATAAAATGTATCAAATTGATTTTTTTCAAGGACTGATCCAAGATAATGATTTTCTATTACAACTATTGTGTTCTTTGAAAGAATTTTTTTTAAATTTCTTATTAAATTTTTTAAATTTTCTATGTGCGCAAAAACATTCGTAAAAGTTATTATATCGATGTTTCTAACAAATTTTTTAATTTTTTTAACTGCCCTATAATCAAAGTAACTATTTATAACTAAATGATTTTTTTTCGTATCTTTTGAAGCGTCAGTTGGCTCTACTCCAATCGTATTACAGCCTTCCTTCTTAAAAAAATTAAGTAAAGTGCCATCATTACACCCAATATCTAAAACTGTTTTATTTTTTAAATTACTTTTGAATTTTTTTGTATCATTTACTAAATCTTTCATGCCGTTAATAACATCTTGTGTAAATCGAGCTCTATAATGATATTTTTTTGGAAAAAGTATTTTTTTTTTTACTTGATATTTTTGATGGGCTGTAAAACATTTTGGACAAAAAAGAATTTGAATCTTATAAAATTTATTTTTCTTTTTTGAATGCAAAGGTACTAAATCATCACATAAGGGATGTCTTCCTAAATCTAAGACTTTTTTAAGTTTTGAGTTGTTGCAAACTTCACAAATTTTAAGCACAATATTTTTTCCAACTAATAATTTAATAGATTTTTAGTTTATATTTGTTATTTATTAGATTTGTATTAATTTTTTGTATCAAATCAATTTAATTATGAAAATTTTTATTCTATGTGGTGGTCTAGGAACAAGATTAAATTTTGAGGGCACTCTAAAAGCTAAGCCAATGGTTATGGTTGGCAAAGATCCAATTATAAAACATATTATTGATAATTTTAGTCAACAAAATTTTTTTGAATTTGTTTTGTGCCTTGGTCATAAATCAGAGACAATTATTAAATATTTTTTAAAAAAGAAAAATACTAAAATAATTTTAAAAAAAAAAAATTATACCAAAATAAAATTTAAAGAAAAAAACACGAACTTTATTATTCATCTTATTTACACTGGAAAAAATTCTGGCACTGGTGGAAGAATTAAAATTGCTTATAAAATGTTAAAACTTAATGAAGATATTTTTATGACTTATGGTGATGGCTTAAGTAATGTGAAAATTAACAAATTAATCAAATTTCATTACACAAATAATGCAATGGTCACTCTAACTGCTGTTAGGCCTAAAGAAAGATATGGAGTAATCAAAATAAATAATAGAAAAATCAGCCATTTTGATAATTCTAAAAAGAAATCTAATATTTACATTAATGGTGGTTTTTTTGTGATTTCAAAAAATGCAATTAATTTAGTCAAAGATAAATTCACTTATTGGGAAGATAAACCATTAAAAACTATACAGAAGAAAAAAAAACTATATGCATTTAAACATGATGGATTTTGGCACAGTTTAGACACTATGAAAGATAAAAATGATTTAAATGATTTATATAATAAAAAGAAGTTTTTATGGAAAATAATAAATTAATTTTAAAAAAATTAAAAAAATTTTGGAAAGGAAAGAAAGTATTTTTAACAGGACATACAGGCTTTAAAGGATCATGGCTTTGTGTTTTGTTATCTTTTTTGGATGCAAAAGTAATTGGATATTCTCTAAAACCAAAAGAAAATGATTTATTTAAATTAGGAAGATTGGATAAGTTAAATTTTAAAAATTTTTATGAAGATATTTTAGACTTTAAAACTTTAAATAAATCTGTCTATAAATTTAAACCAAATATTCTTATACATATGGCTGCACAATCATTAGTTCAAAGATCTTATAAAGAACCAAGGACTACATTTTTAACTAATGCTATGGGTACAGCAAATATTCTTGAGATAATTAAAAATAATAAATCAATTAAATCCTCACTTATTACTACTACAGATAAGGTTTATAAAATAAATAAAAACCAGAAAAAAATTTTTAAGGAAAGCGATATACTAGGTGGAAACGATCCGTATAGTGGTTCAAAAGTATGTGCAGAAATTATTACCGAGACTTATTTAAAGTCCTTTTTAAGATCGACAAAAAACAGAATTTCTACTGCAAGATCTGGTAATGTAATTGGAGGAGGAGATCGTTCAAAAGATCGGCTATTAGTTGATATTTTAGATTCAATTAAAAATAAAAAAATTCTTAAATTGAGATACCCATATGCGATTAGACCTTGGCAACACGTCATTGAGCCATTAATTGGGTATCTGCTTTTAATTCAAAAACAGTACAATAAAAATATTACTAACTTAGGATATGGTTGGAATTTTGGACCTAATAAGCAAAATTTTCAAACAGTAAAATTCATAGTAGATTTTTTTAAAAAGAAATATAGTTTGAGATATAAGATACTTAATTCTAAAAAATTTGAAGAAACTAGAATTTTAAAATTAAGTAACAATAAATCAAAAAATAATCTAAAATGGTCTCCTAAATGGAATATAGAAAAAACCTTGAATAAAATAATAGAATGGGAGAGCTATAAGACAAGAAAATATGACTTAGCTGAGATCTGTGAAATGCAGATAAAATCTTATTTTAAATAAACCAATTTAAATCTAATCTTTTTTTATATTATATAAAAATCTTTTATATCTTTTAATAATAAAATTGTTAATTTTTTTCAAAATCCCCGTTTCATCAATTATTCTTTTTGCTTCAGGATGAGAAGATTTTAAAAATTTTTCTGAAATATTGAAGGCTAATATTGGGTTTTTGAAATAGATATACAAAAACAAATTTGTAATATCGTAATCAGCCCATCTATATTTATATTGGCCTCCAAACCTGTTTATACTGAAAATAAACTTTCTGAATTTTTTTGATTTAAAAATCTTCATATTATAGATTTCAAAATTTCCCATTGAGTAAGGTAGTTCCATAAGATTTTTTTCGTTATTAGATTTAATGATTTTTTTTAAAAGATTATTTTTTATTGGTATCTTATTTTTTTTTGTAAAATTTTTAATAAAAGAAAATAGTTTCTCTCTTGTTAAATGTATTTTTCTGCTTTTCGTAACAGTAAGCACTCCTGTTGCCATATGATATTTTTTAATCTTTTTAAAAAAATCAAAATTTATTTTTTTTCTAAACCATACATCATCATCTAATCTCATAATGTAGTCGAATTTCTCTAATTTTTTACTTAAACATCCTTTTTTACCAAACGACGAAACATTCGATGTAAAATAGCAAACATGTAAATAACCTAATCTTCCTTTATTAAAATTATTATATGCATAGTCATTATAAACTCGATTATAGAAGAGATCTTTCTCGTTTATATGGTTAGGAACTTCTGGATAAACTCTTTCAAAATAGAGATTCTTATATTTTTTTTTTAAGTAAAAAATTTCATCATTTGAAAAAACATTTCTTAAGCAATGTACAAAAACTGGATAATCAAATTTGTTATTCCAGTTTTTATAAAAGTACCATAATGTTTTTTTAAACAATTCTTTTCTTCCAGCTAAAATGATTATTGCTGCATTAGGCTTCATGTGAATAATAAAATATAAATACTATAGACGTTTAATAACATGTAAAAATTTTTTTCAGTGCATAAATCAAGCCAATTGAGCTATTA
>TARA_B100000963_G_scaffold361155_1_pt1 | contig 20585 bp, 20 predicted proteins | sample TARA_B100000963 | Tara Oceans TARA_B100000963 (sample SAMEA2622097) | marine metagenome | biome: marine biome (ENVO:00000447); feature: surface water layer (ENVO:00002042); material: "saline water (ENVO:00002010), including plankton (ENVO:xxxxxxxx)" | depth 5 m | reverse complement strand
CCGGCGGGAGCGGCAGCGAGTGCCCGCCGAGCTCGGCCAGGGGCGTGATTTCGCCGCTCGGGGTGGTGCACATCTCGAACTCCACCGCCGTGACGGCAAACTGCTGCGGAAACTTGCTGCTGTCGACGTTGCCCTTGGGCGTGGCGGCGTCCAGCTTGGACTTGGTGGTCACGTCGGCCACCAGCTCGTCGCCCTCGGGCACCAGCCGCGCGCACTGCGCCCGCTCCCGACCCTTGACCCCGTTGTAGTGATCCACCCACCGGTGCCGCACGTTCTTCACCCACTCGTCGGGCAGGTCCGGGGGCAGGCGAAGCGTCCCAGTGGAGAAGTACTCGTTCCCGTCCTCGACGTCCAGCTTCTCCGACCGGCCGATTTCGGTGATCAGGCCGATGCTGCAGTCTTCGTCCAAGCAGTACGTAGGAATCTTATCGCCCACCCCGACGCGCAGCTCTTCGCGGGTCTCGTCCTCGGTAAAGTATCGGGGCTGGACCCCGCACGCCCCGTACCCGTGGATCGAGCCTTGCTGGACCCACTCGTCCCGGTCTTTGAGGTCGGTATCCTCGCGCCGCTGGTACCGCTTGTACCGGAGATCTAGAATGCCGTCCGACGTCGAGTGTATCATGGCCCACTCAATCTGATCGTTGCGAACCCCGCACACGTGCCCAAAAAAAGAGTACGCGCCGAGATTAAAGAATACGGGCTTTGCGCCGATCTTGAAGGACGATTGGCCGATGCGATCGTCGTCGTCGTGGCGGGAGCCGACCATGCAGTTCTGGTTGTACATTTCGTAGTTGTAATTTTCGTCGAACCGTTGGCACAGGTAGCAAGCGGGGGTGATGAGACACCGGGCCTCGCACGATTCCAGGTCAACAGACACAAACCCAGATATGGCGGTGGTCTCGCGGTCCCCGCACCTCCAATCCACCAAGCGCACCATCCCGTCAGCGGCCCGCGAGCCCGCGGTGCTCTTCACGGTCGAGGGAAGCACGTCCAGGTCCAGGCGCACGCCCCGCAGCGCATACCGGCGGTTTGCGCTGATCAGCACCGGGTCGCCGCTCTTGAGGGCCGCCAACCATCGGCCGACGTTGTTGCCTTCGGTGTCGGTGAAGATGACCCGGCTGGTGTCTCCCAGGGTGGAGTCCGTCGACTTGTCGTGCTTGTGAAACTCGATCGGGTCTCCGATAACCGCGCAGCACCGCCGATAAAACGCCGGCGCTATGTTGTATTGCTGGTTTGGGTGGTCATGCCGGGCGTTGAGCGGAATCTCGGACTGCCGCGCCGCGTCCTCCTGCTCGGGCGGGGCGTAGTTAGCATACGTGGTATCGTCCGGCATCGCCCGCCGCTGGGGCTTCCGATGGAACGACTTGCTCGCGCACCGGCACGCAAACCTGGGGTTGTCAAACTGCTCGAAGAAGGGGTCGGTCTCGGGGGGCTCGTCGGTGGTCTCGTCCTCGGTCCAATGGTGCGCAAACTTTCGCCACGGCAGCGGATAGGGGTCGGAGTTCCGCGCATAGAACACGCTGTTCCGCTCGCCGCTGGTATCGGCGGTCTTGTGGGTGGGCGAGCTTTGCGGTGCCGCCCCCGACACCAGCGAGGGCGCCGACCCCGCGTCAAAGATGTACGCCAGCGCGTAGAACGACGTCCGCTTTGTCGGAGCCGTTGCGATCGGCTGTAAACGGAGCTTGAACTGCTGCCGCCCGTCGGGGGTCTCACCAAAAAGCTGCTCTCTCGTGTAGATGTCAAACGTCGAGCGCAACCACGTCAGGTGCGCAGAATCCCGCCCGACGTCGCTGTTGTCGAGCTCGTGGTCCTTTAGATACTCAGCAAACTCGGCAAAGCAAGGGTCCGTGTAACTATTGCATATGGTATTTGTTTCGGTGTAGAACGTAATGTCTTCCGGCGAGCGGACCTTGGCGTTGCCGTGATTGGTAATCCCATCGGACGGATAATTCTTTTTCGTGCTGCGCGGTCGCAAAAACTCGGTCATGTCGTTGGCGTACAGGCGCAAGAAGAGCTGATGGTCCTTGTCTTCGTACCGGTACCGCACGCTGTCTCGGAACCGGGACACGTAGTGGTCGTAGTCCGTCAACCCGCTGAAAATCACCGGGTTATAGGGAAACCGAATGTCCGACTGGATAATTAAAAGGTCATCCATGGTCTTTGCCATCGTAAACTGGCTTCCGAAGCACCACTTGTGCACCGTCCCGGTGTAGGGGTAGTACTCGAGTTCGCTCGAGTGGGCGCACTCCCCGAAGCGCTGCATGGCCTGCGCGCCGAGCCGCCCCATAAAGAAGCCGTCGCACTTGAGCGCGCACGGCAGGGTAAAGGTGGGGTGCGCCGTGGACCAGTCCCCGCTCGGCATGCGGTGCTGGGTGAACTGCCACCGACAATACTCGCCGTTGCCGCCGTCGCTCGCGTTGGCGTGCCCGGTCATGCTCAGGATGCCGTAGTCCTCGAAGGCGTCCGCGGAGTCGTCGTCGTAGTACGCGTTGGTGGCCGCGGCCAGCACCCTGCTGTCCGGCAGCACGCAGCTATCCGCCTCGGCGTCTTCCACCGAGCAGGCCGCCCCCTCGAGCAGGCTGCGGTACGTGCTCTCGTTCATCTTCAGGGGCTCCGGCGGCTCGCCGTCCGTGGACGAGACGTGGAGCGTCAGCGTTGCCCCGACCTTGCGAGCGTCGCCGTCGTACAGCGCGTGCCCGGATCCAACCTGCACCCGCGCGTTGGCGCACGGCCGGTTCGTCTGCCGTGCGCAGCTCGCCTCCACCACCACCGTAATGTTCCACACCGACTCGCCGCCGATGACCTCGTCCTGGTTCGCCGGTCGCAGCCCGTCGCCCTTCAGGTAGAGCTTGGGCTCGCTCGCTTGCCCGGTGCACGGGTCGACCACGCTGATCCCCGGGACGTACACGGTCCACGTCCGCAGCCGGGCGGCGGACCCCTGCGCCTCCTCCGCCACGGTCCGAAAGGTTTCGTCGGCGCTCTCCGCGACGTTGACGATGATGGTATCGCCGACTTTGGAGCCCGGGTTGATCACAAACGTCTTCCGGACCCGGCCGGCGGTGGTGACGTTGGGGATGTTCAGCTCGTCGTGCCAGTCCGTCGCCCCGCGGACAAACAGCTCCCCTCGGCGATCGATCGGGGTGCCCATCGATTCGACCGACACCAGCACCTGCTCCATGTCCGCGAGCGTAAAATCCCGCTGGGCCTTGGCGAACATCGCCACTCGGTCCGGCTCGGGTGTGCTCGGCGTGGAATGCTCCCGCTGGCACTTGTCGAGAAACCCCGCGACGGTGGGGACCAGGCTGATCAGCTGCAGCGCCGTCATCGTGCACCGCCCCCCGTTGGTGTTGCAGTGCGGGTCGGCCGCGCACAGATCGCGCTGATTCCAGTCGAACCAGGGGCAGCACGGCTGCGGAACGGCGTTGACCCCGACCAGCGCGAGTTGGGTGTCCGAGCGGTGCATCAGCGCGACCCCGCGGTCGATCCACGTTTCGGCGTCGACGTTGATCTCCTCGTACGCCTGCGACGCCAGCGGCCCAAGCCCCTCGACCCGGCGGGCGTGCTGGTAGTACAAGAACACCGGCGTGGTATCGTTGACCAGCACCCACGAGTACGGATCGATCGAGGCCGGGTCGATCGGGACGGTGGACTCGTTGTACTTCACCTCGCCCCACCGCTGGAATACCAGCACGCTGAACGCCGTCCCCGTGGTGTGGACCTCGCACCCCAGCGGCAGCCCCAGCGTGTTCAGCCCCTGCGTAAAGTGGACGGTGGTGGAGGCGTCGCTCACCGCGTGCGGCAGCGTCGGGCACGATGCGATGTAGTACTCGGAAAACGTGGGCACCAAAACGACTTGGTCCGCGGACGACAGCAGGGTGCCCGCCCGCAGGTCAAATGTGTACGTTGAGCCCCGGCCGGCGATGAGCGGCGCGACCAACCAGTCGCCGGAGGTCTGGGACACGCTGTACCGCAATACCGCTCCGTTGAAGTTTAAGAAAATCTCGCACTTTTCTTGCAGCACGATCGTCGCCCGCCCGGAGGTGAGCTTCTCGGGACCGAGATCGTGCACTTGGAACTCCATGGGCATGACCGGGCACCCGTCGTAGTCGCGTAGATCGTTGAGCCCCCGCGCTGTCAGTATGGTCTGGTTGGCCTCGAGCGGGCTGATGTCGCGGACCGCCATCGGGCGGGCGATCCAGTCGCAGCAATCCGCGGGCACGTCACGGATTGCAGTGTAGTCGACCACCTCTCCGGTGGGGTCGATGTAGTCGGTGAGCGAAATGACGGTCAACTCAACGTGGGCCTGGCCCGGCGCACACCTCACCTCGGTGCCAACAAGTCCGCATTCTCCGGATGTGCTGGTCGACTCCAATTTTATAGTATTCGCCGAAGAAGTTGCGACGACCGAAAACTGCTCCTGGCCGATTTCGGTTTCCCATTTACATTTCACAAGGCCTGCTGGTTCGACTTGAAGAGCGCAAACGTCTCCGGTGAGCTCGCTTCGTAGTGTTATTTTGTGTGGGTCAGTAGAAGAACCAGATCGACGCGCCGGACCCCCGACAACGACCTTAATAAATTGTGCCGCCCGAGTTGGGCTGTCAAGATTGCAGCTCACGTAGTGGCCAAACAATTCGTTGACCCCGCAGTACTTTCCGTTGTCGGCCTTTAATACAATCAAGCTCTCCCGGTCGTTGACGCCGCAGTCGACGGCGTACCCGGCGTGGAAGCCTGCGCCCCCGGGGCTGCACGTGCCTGCAACCCCCCCGTTGCACGCCAGCGACGCACAGTTGTCATTATTGTCGCCGACGGTGTAGGTCTGGCCATCCGGGCAGGTGCACGTCCCGCCCGAAGAGTATTTTTGCTTGTCGGCCGCGTCGTCGGTGATCGACAGGTCGGCGTACGACGTGCGGTACCACCGGTTGTTGTTCTTGTAGTCCATGTACCGGTAGCACCCGCACGTCAGCAGCTGGTCGGGGGGAAGCAAGTACTGCATCCGGCACTCGTCCTCGATCGTCAGGGTATAGCTGCTCGGCCGCACGGTGTACGAGCTGTTCAGCCCGGCGCACGCAAACGTCTGCTGATCGTCCTCGGTCCCTACGCGGTGCACCGGGGCGTTGCCGGCGAGCGCGCCGTCCCGCGCCAGCTTGATGTCGCTCCGCTTGACGAGCGTGAGCATCAGCGGCGCGTCCCGGGCCTTCCAAGATTTGTCGAGCTCGGTGGTCAGGTCGCACAAGTCGCAGGCGTAGCATTCCACGGTCGTGGTCTGCACCAGCGTCGTTTCGTTCACCTGCCGGTTGTAGACCACCATGCCGCCCATCACCGTGTCGTTTCCCGCGAGAAAGGTCTTGCAGTCTTCCTGGGTCTGCTCGAACGGCCCCGTGTCCTCCAGCACCCGTCCGGCGAAAACGGTCGAGTCCACCACGCGGCACCCAGGCCCGATGGCGGTGCTGCCGTCCCACTCTACGCTTTCGCAGAAGAGCCCGTCGGCGTGCGGCCGGGTCGACATCCCGCTGACCGAAAAGTCGTGATCCCCGGTGAGCGGCCCGAGCCCGTCCACCGGCGCCCACACCGGCACCGGGATGCTCTCGTACACCGGGTGGATCGAGCCGTCGGAGTACAGCGCCGACAGCGGGTTGAGCTCCGACATTCGCCGGATGGACCCGGTGGACCCCACCTGCTTCCGGACGTCGCCGGGGTAAAAGAGATTGTCCTTGCCCGCGACGCTGTCGGGGACGCTGGCCCCGCCGGCGTACCGGTTCGACAGCCCCCCGCGCCCGAAGACGGCGCCGCAGCTCGTGGTGCCCACCATGGTCTGCGGCAGCTCGTCCAGGTAGTTTTGGTAGTCCATCTCCATCAGGAGGCACGGCATCCGCGGGCACTCGTACCGGCTGCTGTCCACCGGGCACACCGGGGTCCGAAACTCGCTGCCCGCCCCGAGCGACGGCATGAGGGCGCTCACCGTGTCGGCGACGTGCCGGCGGGCGGTCCACCGCATCGTTATGTTGGACACGCTCGCCGCAGCAGCATCGTCGGGGCACCCGTACCCCGGCCGCTCGGTCGCCTTGCCGAGCTTGATGAGCGCATCCGGGAGCCGGGTGTCCTCCTTGTACGGGCACGACAGCTCCGCGACCGCCACCTCGTCTGCGCCAATCGTGGCCCCGGTCACCGTGCCCAAATTTACGTTGTAGCCGGTGCACGCGCCGATGCCCGCGAGCACGGCCCACAGCATGACGCTCCTGTGTTACAGCGTATCTCGCATATATTCGCCGGCCCGAATGTTGCACAGCCTGCTGGGATGCTGCACGGGACGCTCGTGGCGGCCCTCGCGGCAAGCGCTGCCGCGGCCCAGTGCGATAATTTCATGGCGTTCCCGTGGCCAACCCGAATTCAGGTGGTGCAGTCCGGGTGCACCATATCGATCATTCGCCGCCCGACCGCCATGCCGACCGGGTACGAGCACTGGCTCCTCAAGGGGTCGACGCTGTACAGCACCCAGTCCGCGGCCCTGACCGCGGAACTCGCCGACGACGCGACGCAGCTCGAATTTTACTTCAACGGGCTGCCGTCCGCTGACGTGGACCCGATCCACATCGTCGGGGCGTGCTCCGCCGCCGCGGTCTCCAGCTCGGGCAAGCTGTGCACGTCGTGGCACCGCCACGACTGCATGGAGCGGACCGGCCAGAACCCAAACGACTGCAGCTGCTACTGCGACGCGCTACCCCGCATCGTCGAGCCAAAGCCCGACTGCCCCGACGGCTCGGAGGGGTTGGTGTACGAGAGCGCAACGTACCGGCTGGCGGTGGTGAAGCCGTGCGCCGAGTGGACGCTCGGCGACTGCGGGCTCCGCGTAAAGGGCACCGCGGGCTGCCCGTGCGTGTGCGGGGAGGACCCTACGCCCCCGGCCCTGCTCGAAGAAGTCATGCACTGGGGATTTCTTACTGGGGCCGGCCTGAATGCGGTGGTGGGGGTGCTCGCGCTCACCGTGATCATCAACGACGCTACACCGCACCTAGGGCCCCGGGACTAGCTTTATTTGAACAAGACCAAGCGTCACCGCCGCCGCCGCCGCCGGATTGGCTTTGCGTGCCCCGTCGCCAGCTTGGACCGGATCGCGGCTTTGAGAGCCTTTCCCCGTGGCATGGCCGGGGTGTCTTTGCTGACCCGCTTGGTGGGGCGGCAGTACTGGATCCCCGTCCCCGCGGATCCACACGGCTTGTTGCTTCTTTTATCCACCCACTTTTCGGCCGTCCACCTCCGCAGGGAGGCTCCGGCCGCCGTCTTTTTCACGATTCCGTGCTTTCGCCGACACTTGGCCACCGCTTGGGCCGCCCTGGCCGACCACTTGCCACCGTACGTTCGCATCGTCTTCTGGTAGCAGGCATCGTGCATGGCGTGCAAATTTCAGAATGTGCGCGCTTGGTCCTTCGCCGCGGTCGTTTTTGTCACTTCAGTCTTAGCTAAATATGGCTACTCTCTCGGATGTGCTGAAAAACACAGCGGCGACCATCATCCAGCAGCGATGGAGAAACTGTCGCGAGGCCAAGGCCCGCAGGGCTGCGGCCGTGGTGATCCAGCGGAGTTGGCGGTCTTACATGGCCGTGCGGCTGCTGTCGTGGGATTTGCAGATGGGTGCGCTGCAGAGCGAATTCCAAAGCTTGATGCAAATTCGCCCGGCGTCAACCGTCACCGCACAACCGTTTGGGCTGTCGCCTCCTCCCACCGTGATGCTGCCGCAGGTCGTGCCTTACTACGGACGCAAACGTGTGCTGGTAATTATCCCTCCGGAGGATGCGGACGGGTTCCTCAAGACGGTGGCCACGGTGTGCCCTCATGCTAAGTTCACGTGCATGCCGCCGCCGTCCAACGGGCTGTTTAAGCAGAACACCAAGCTGATCAGTGCGGTGGCTGCGGCCGATTGCGTGGTGTGGTCGGCCCACGGCTGTGCTGGCGATGGCTGCATCGTTTTGCTGCCGGTGCACCACAAGCAGTTCAAGTTTGCTGCGCTGCCGGTCCGCGACCTGGTGGAACAGCTGGCGGACATTTGCGGGCCGAGCGCGCTCAGCTTCCTCTTCTTGGACGTATGCTACGGGCTGATGAACGTGGCCGCCGAGCCGGTGACGACGTGCTCTGCGCTCAGCGTATGCTCTATGGAAGGGATTAACGTATACGGGTACGCTACGGCACCGCTGCAAACACAGTCGCCGCTCGGTTTGGCCTCTGCGATGACGCATTGGGAGCAGCTGCAGTGAGCGGCGAGTCGGCTCATGACCCCATCCCTCTCACCCGCAGCAAAAGAAAGGCATTCTGTGTGTTTATTGTCACAAATAGACAGCAACATACTACTGCTACGCTCTTATGGCAATTCCGGGCGGGAGGGCATCGGCGATCGCGCAAGCTCGCGCTACATCGAGAGGAAAATAGCCTGCCACGCGCAACCGTTTTTTGCGCACAGTGTCAGTTCCGCGGTGCCTTCCACGGTCTCTCCTCACTTCGTCGTCACCGCATCGATCTTAGGGTTAGTTAAGTTTTATTCTTGCAGGCGGAAACCTGAAAGGGTGGAGCGGGTGGAACGCAGAGAGAGAACCCTGAGAGGTTTCGCAATCGCACGCACGCCTGTGGCTCAAAACAACAGCTTCCCTCGTAGGGAATAAAAGGAGTCGAATCGCCACTTGCTATATACCGCGATGCGGCACACGCTTGACAACAATGAGGTACACGTGCTGGTGCGTTGGCTGGGCGGTACTCCTGCTTTTGCTAACGGGAACGCTGATCCCGGCTTTGCTGACACTCTTCCCGGGGCGCGATCCGTTTGGTCATGCCCCTGAGCTGGTTCGCCGCACCCAACCGTCAGACCTACGGTGCGGGAGCAAACCGCGGTTCATATACTTTTCAGAGACGGTGCAAGGCAACCGATGCATCAACCGCACGCGAGCGCTTCACCCCTCCACCTTGATTGACGTGTACACGCCCCAGGCCGCGGAGCAGTACGTGGAGCAGCACTGCCCGGGGTCGCTCGAGGCGTTCCGGATACTCGTCCCGTGGGCGTACAAGGCAGACCTGTTCCGGTACTGCGTGCTGTACGCGGAGGGCGGAATCTATTTGGATGACGACCTGTGGCTGACCAAGCCGTGGTACAGCTCGGCTCCGGGGCAAGTGCTGCTGTTCGAAGACCTTGTGCTGCGAGATTTCAAGGGACGTGCGTACTATCGCGATGCGGTGTGGAATGGGGCGATCGCGGCCTGTCCGGGCTCTGCGGTGCTCAAGTGCGCGCTGGATAAGGCGACGCGAAACGTGTTGGGCCGACGACAAACGCACGCATTAGCGCTTACCGGCCCGATCGTGCTCGGCTCTTGCGTCTCGCCGTCCTCGGATGCCGCTTTTGTTGGGTATCTGGCACGACGGAGGCTCAGCGTGGAATTGATGTCGTGGAGGGGGCAGATCGCAGAGCACGTCACAGTCCCGAGAGATCCGCTCGCTCCACACTACTCCAAGTTTTTGAATGGGGTGCGGGTCACAATGTCGGTGTTCAAGTCCCCACTCTAACACCGCTTAGAGCCTTTCCGGCGGTTGGTGGCACGGGAGACGACTCGGAGGTTGTCGCGAGCGTTGGGGTTGCGGGGATTACGCTTCAGTGCGATCCGGTGATCCACTTCACGGGGGTCGCCGCGTCTCAGCCCGAGCATCCTACGCGCTTTGTTGCGGGTGGATCGGTTCCGGATCTGGGCCGGCATGCCGTGGTACTCCCTATACTCTCGGGCGTAGTTGCGTGGCTTGGCCATCGCGGGTTGCAGGCCGTATCGCCAGCCGGATATATTGCGGGCCCCAAAAAAATGCGGCAATCCTCGGGCGTTCGCCGGCGCATCTACACACACGACCGCGAAATGCTCACACGGTGTTGCCTTACAGCCACCCATGGCCCAGTCTTTAAGTTTAATTTGTAAATAAAGATAGTCACCTTGGCACTAATTACGTTTCAACCTCGGTGCAATCAGACACTTCTTGGTGGGCTTCTTGGTGGGCTTCTTGGTGGGCTTCTTGAGATTTCAACCATTGAAAGTTGCGAAGCGTCATTTCGTAGAACACGTGCTCGCTGTCCGCTGAGCGGAGCGTATACGCATACGTTGGGGTACCGAGCGGGCCGGTTACGGTTTGGACTTTGTCGACGGTCGCTTCCACCCAGCGCTCGGGGTTTAGCCAGAGGCGCGCGCCTGGCGGGTATAACGCCATCCTCTGAGCAAGGGTGCTTTGGCCCGATATATCAAGTGCCGCGACGCTCCTGCAGACAACGATGGCGGCCGCCTACGTGGATAAAATGACCAGGCTGGGATCGATGTACTACACCGTTCGGCTAGACGAGCGAGGGGCCGTCGGGGTCACAAAGTGGGCCGCATCGCCGTCGTGGCCTGTGATAGAGGACGTGTCTACGCTGTTTGTTACGCTGGCGGGTGGGATGTGCGTGGCGATGCCCGAGGCGCCGTGGGCAGCCGAGGCGGTGGAGCGGTGGCACGCCACGAGGGAACGCCTTCAGGAAATGTAGGTGTCGTCGACAACCGAGCCGAGCACCACTTCGTCTTCGTCTTCTTCTTTTAGTAGATCGTTGTCGTTCAAGAGCACGATGCGGCGCATCGCGGTGGAGTCCTTGTAGGCTGTCCACGCCCGGTGAGAGATGTACGTGGCGACTGTGACCAGCAAGAGCCACAGCGCCACCGTCAGTGCCGTTGTGCCTCGCGCGGGCGCCGGGGCGACCGCTGCGGTGGGTGCCGCGGTCGGCTCGGGGGTCTCCTCCAATTCGAGCGCCCACTGCCCGGAGAAATCGTCGTCCATGGTTTGGGGAGTGCGGCAGCACGCAAATATACGTTGTGGCACGGAGTGACTCAGGCGCTCTGCGCGTTTAAGCGCCGAGGGAAGCTATCGAAACCAGTCACGGTGGCCTATCCACCCGCGACTGTACCGCGTCGTGTCGCGTTTCACCCTGCGGTGCGAAACGAATGGGATCCTACGCCCGTGCCACAGGAACGCGCCGATCCCGAGGTCGGCCTCGTAAAACCCGATGATCTTGGCGTCGTCGGCGTGCCGCAGACAGTTGTACACCACTTCTGGGCCGGTCAGCTCGAGGGCTCCCACGTATACGTTTCGAACTCGGACATTTTTTACCGAAGTGATTAGGGCGCAGGCCAGGATGCGGCTCCCGCTCTCCCGAGCAATCATGAACGCGTTCCAGATTCGGTGCCGAATCACCCGAGGAGGGAAGGCGCCAAAGTCGTTGCCGTCCTCGATCAGCAGCAGCTTGCCCCGGTTCCCGGCAGAAATCTCGTCGATGCTTGTGTGGAACAGCAAATCGTCGTCAATGTAGACCCCGCCCGTGGCCGTCAGCGCGCAGTAGCGAAACACATCGCTCTTGAAGGCCTGTGGTTTCAGGGCGTCGAATGCGGCCACGGCGCCAGGGCAGTGCGCCTGCATGAACTCGCGGGCCTCCGTCGGCGAGTGTATGCGTACGTCAAACTCCGGGTTCAGCTCGGCAAACCGCCGGATCCCCGGCATGCTGGCGTTGTCGGTGTACACGTACGCGATCTTCGGGACCGGGCGAAGGCTCATGGGGTTCATGGCGAAGGCCCTGGGCTCGGTGTGGTACGACGCGCTCCACCTGACCAACACGAGCAAAGCACTGTACAGCGCCGCCCCGATGGACACCACCGCCAGCGGCTTCATTGCTGTGTACTGTAGCGCTAGAAGAGAGCTTATATAACAACTGTTAAACCAAGGCAATAAAAAACATGTGCGATGCGCACGTTGTTGATTCAAACGCATTTTAGTGAATAATATATATTATAAGTTATAGTTGACTCGGAACGGCGCACTTTGCTCCTTCGCCATGAGTACTCCGCCCAAGCGCGCACGCACCGAAGACCCCGCCGCGATTCCTGCTGCTGTGGAAACTGTCATCAAACGACTGATCCCTTCGTCGGAAGACGTGACCGACGTTGACTTTCGGGAGTATGCCCTTGTGTTCGAAGGCATCTGGGGCCATGGCACGAGCGTGTCTGATTTTGGTTCAAGGGTGTGGCTCGTGCCTGATTGCTGCATTGCCTACCGTACAGCGGACAGAAACGGGGTCTACAGCTTCAAGTATAATGACTTTGACGTTATGCCCCCCGAGCTTCTCGAGTTCTTACAGGGCGAAATGTACAAATTGAACCTGGGTGGCCCCGATCAGCACAGCGCCAATGTGAGTTTGATCTTCACTTGGGCTGCGCGCACCCAGCTCGGGAATATGATTATTGTTGAACGTGCCAACCTTAGTCGGCCATTTCAAGCCACCCCTTTGGACTAGGCCGCTCGTATCAACTATTGCGCCATTTACGATTTGCTCGGCTTTTAAGTCTAACATTAAAGCAAACAATTGATAGGCTGCGCGTTACACATTCTTCGCCGACACGCTGGTGGCAGCCCGGATGAGCCGAGGAAAGACGTAACGCATCGCGGTGACATACACGTCGTCGATCGCGCCGGTTTCGCGCGTGATTTGAATCACCGCGCCCAGCAGCTTATCGGGAGGCCATGGTACTGCACCTCTCGAATACACAGGCGGCCAGATATCAGGCGACACGATCTTGTACCGAAAGTCCCCAGGCGAAGAGATCGTTTGCTCAAAGTGCTCGCTGACATACTTGTCAAATGCGTCGGGATCCAACCGATAGTTTTGCACGGTCCACAGGACGTCATTAAGCATAAGTTTGCAGCACGTCCAATAATGGGCATCCATCTCCTCGGCCCACTTGAGGTCACCTCCCGTGCCTCCCGTAAACTTAGCGAATACAAACTTCGTCGCTTTCGGCACGAGCTTCTGTAGCACGATACAGTCATCCGTAACCTGCATGGTTGCTCGGGCGGCGTCCTCTGCGATCTCGAGCGCCATAGTGGAGCGCAATTGGCGTATGGTGCGGTCAAAGTCTTTCGCGTGCTTCATCATGGCGAAGAGGCGAAGTGTGGTTGGTTCTTACGTGCAACGATGAATAAAGCGTGCTCACAGTCAATGTTTATTTATTAAGTAAAACAAACGGAACACTGAGATTGACCACGCTTCGTTCGATGCCTCCTCTTTGCTCTCGCCGCTGCGGCAAACGCAAGGCGCGGCGATCGACCCTAAAGGTGCACACCGACGGAAACGTTGCGGACAACGCGAGGATTGCGGCTGCGCTCGGTCGGCCCAACCAGCAAGTGTGGCAAGCGGCGCTGCACGCGGTCGACTCGACGATGGTAATCGGTGTCACCAAGCGAGCCGAGCCCACCGACAAACCATACCGGATCCTTGCAGATCCTGAGCAGTATGGGTTGCGCCGAGTGCACGTACCGGCAGGCGGGCTCGTCGTGTGGGGTGGCTGGACCGCCCACACCAACGAACACCCGCGGGCCCCCGCCCCCGACCTGAAGACCTGCGAGCACGACGTGGCGGTCAATTCGATCGAAGAGCTCGCCGACATGCTTGAGAGGCGCGGTGTTGCCGTCTGGCCGGGCGTGCTGTGCGACGCGGAGCAGCGCGCGATGGTTGCCGGGGTGGTCGCTGACCTCCGGCGGTCGGCTCCGGAGGGCACTCCGACAACCGAGCTGTTTCCTCCCGGGTCGATCGGCTGCATGATTGTAAAGGCATATGGATTGGCCAACACCCTCCACGCGCAGCAGCGCCGGCTCAACCCGACCGTCCGCGACATCTTCGCCGGGCTGTACAAGGTGGCCCCGAGCGAGCTGACGCAGTCGGCCGACGCGTTCTCGTGGGTTCCGCCCGAAACCACAGCAGGGCAACCCCTCCGCTGTGCTCAGTTCATTTCGTGGGCCCCGCGCGCGGCGATGGCCCCTCGCGAGGCGAAGCGGAAGATCGACGCCATGCTCTCCGGGCGGTCCATGTGTCACGATCCGCTCAAATACCGATACGGCGGGGGTCCCGGGCACATGTCCAACCCGAAGGAAGGTCGCCCGGGGCACTGGAAGGTTCTGCTCGACGAGGTCACACCGGCACAGCGACGCGCGCTCGGCGCCCGTTGAATTTTTATTTTTAAATCGAAATGTTGCGTTTAGGGAAGCCGCGAGCAGACGCTGGGGCGTGCATCTGGCGGGGATGACCACAACTTTTCGTGCAGCAAGCCCCGCGCGCTCTTGAAGTCATCCGCCGTAGGCGATACGACGTTGCAGATCCGCGGAAGCAGCTGTGCGTCGAAAATCTCGTTTAACAAATCTTGCTCGGCAAACCGTTTCGGGGAATACCCGTCCATCGCGTTCTTGGCCCGCAAAAACATCTGCTTCGACGGCTTAATGATCATCATCCCAGCGTTGAAATATGTGCCGGGCACCCCACTGTCGCGTGTAGCACAGAAGGAGCTTCGGCACAACGACACGCACAACGCCGGAGAGTCGTAGAAAAGAAAGTCCATGTCAAAATATACCACGGTCTTCCACCGCGTCAGGTTCATCATATTTATCTTCGTCCCTTGCCACAAATAGCTGGAATCGGCCGGCGACCGTGTGAGATACGGTTTGACCGGAATAATTGCAACGTTGTGCTGATGGCACAGCTCAACGTGGTCTGGGTTGCGGTGGCCCATCATCACCGCCACGTTGGGCACCTTGTGGAATCGCATCTGCTTCAACCAGCACTCGAGCAGCGATGTGTAATTTTTGCCGGGCGCGTCGACCGACATGGTGAGAAACAGTACCGTCGTCAGGTTCATTGCGCCGCTAAGTGTGCGCACGGCCCGCTGCACCAAATTTTATCGAGGAATGTGCCAGCTTGTACGCCCCGGATTACTCAAGCAGCTGGAACCGCCACAGCGCTGCCCCCCGCACCTCCTTCGGGTGGTATCTGTTATAGACGTACCCGAGCGAGAACGTCGGGACGGCCAGGACTGCGACCACGATCAAACACCCCACCAGCGCCCTTGTCAGTGTGTTTGAGTCGATGGTTTCCGAACCGGCTTCGCCCACGGCCACGTAGCCGCTCTGCTCGAAGACGGTGACACCCAGGATGAGGTGAAGCGTCAGCTTGGACACGAGCGACAGAAAGATGTACCACTTCTCGCGGTCGAATCGCACGAACAAGTTGACGGAGAACACCACCGCGAAGAGCGTAAAAATCAGGACCGTCACCAGCGTCAAGTAAAAGACGTACGACGGGGCGCTCCCGACGCCGGTCTGCGAGTCGAGGTCAGGCTGGACTTCGGTGAGCCGCTTCGACATGATGCACACCGGCGCGATCACCGGTATGTAGGCGAGCAGAATGAACACAATCCACGCTTGCCGCCGGCGCTCCATCGCCTGGAACGGGGTGAACAGTGGACTCGACCCCGTCCACCGCACCAGCGCGGTGTGCCCGGGGAGGGCGGTCGCGCCCGCGGGGAAGGTGGCCTCCTGCTCGACGTAGCACGCCACGGCGATTAGCGCCGCGAGCGCGATCGGCATCAGCACGAGCGCGAGCGCGCTGTCCGCCCCGAACGAGAGCCCAAGCGCAATATACATCGACGGAGCCGTGACAACGTAGTCGACCCATCGCAGCACCCGGGTTCGCTGAGGCGCGACGGACGCCCAAAAGTGGAGAACCGACGACCAGGCCACGTAGAAGAGGGCGAGCGCCAATATGTTGACCGGCAGCTTGTTCGGGACATCCTCCACAAAGTGGCGCTTATGGATGTCGTAGCAGTTGGTGCGATTCAAAAACACGCCGGTGCTCGGGTCGGCGCCGGGGTGGTAGTAGAAGCACCGGTACAGCCACCGCCTGGGCTCCACGTAGCTCCACTTGTCCGCGTTTATCCAATACTTTTCAGCGTACACGCCCAGCTCGTTGTCGCTGCGGTGGATGGCGTACCCGAGCAACGCAAAAAAAGCGGACGCGTGGACCGCCCCCGCAAAGCGGTGGCGCCACTGCAGCTCCCCCATCGCAGCATCGGCCGCGCCGGCCGCATATAGGCTACCGCGCCAGGTCGACAAATGCCGCCATCGGGGTTTCCCGAGCGATCGGAATGTCCTTGGCGGGCTGCACGGAGTGCCTGAATCGCCCGGTGTCGGGCGACTCCTCCATCACGACAACCGAACCCTTTGGCGGGCTCTCGAAGACCGTTTCCACGGCCGCCCCACCTCCGCCCGTTCGCATCGGCGGGGACAGCGTGACAGACTCCGGGGCAGGCGGGAAGCGCACCCCGTTGCGGAACGCCGTACGGGCCGCATCGATTCGGCGGACCATCGGGTGGTTCGGGGCCATCATGTTTAGGTATGTGATGGCGCTGGCTTGGTCGACGCCTGGCAGCATCGGCCACGACATGAACCCGGCGCGCCGCGAGTACGCCATGGCTTGCTCTCTGACCGCCGGTACGTAATACAGGAAGTCCTTTACGGCCACGGCTTTGATGCCGTCTGGAACCGACTTGTCGCCGCCCCAATTGCTCGCCATCATGTCGTAGAATTCGATGATTTCGGGCACAGTCCGCAAGTTCTGCCGCTTAAGCGCCTCTTTGATTTCGGGGTGCACCGCATACAACGCCATAGCGCTGCGCTCGGGTGGAGACAACAGTGGCCGCATATAGCGCAGTGTGCTCACGTAACCCAGCGCTCGCAACCGCTTCTCTTCATCATAGGGCAACAACACGCCATGGCTGACTGCCTGTGGAACCAACGGCACCTCCGCGTGCTTCCGGGCAGCCCCGGGACGCTCTTTGTGGTCACCGCGAGGGCGGTGTGGCGGACGGATGTCGCCTCCGGGACCGTTGCGGTGGTGTCGCGGTACGAGGGCGGCGGCCGAAGCGCGACCACGTGCGTGCGGCTGGGTCGCGCCACTGTGGTAGTCGCGTGCTTCGACGGCATGCTCCGGTGGATCTCGGCCGACGGCACCCACGGCGCCTTTGGCGCCGGGATCGACGGGCCCACCTCGGTGGCGGCCGCGGGGGACGACGTGTTTGTGCAGGCCGCGAGCGGGCTGCATCGCGTGTCGCTGCGCACCGAAAAGGGTCGGCGTGTTGGAATGCGGCTGCCGGGCGAGCTCTCGGCCGCCACTGCCGGCAGCTTGGTGTCGACGACCTCCTCGCGCGAGGTCATGCTCGCCGATGTCACCGCTGCCGCGGTGGGCGCTGCCAGGCGGGTCTGGAGCTACGGCGCCCACCGCGAGGTCGCGGCCTGGGGTCGGTACGTGGTGGTATGCGCCGAGCGTGGGGGGCTGACCTGCGTCGACGTGGCGACCGCCGACTCGATTCGGCTGCCGGTGCCGGGCTTTGCCGGCGAGTTGGTGGTCCCGGTCGTCGCGACCGGGGAGCTCTTCGCGTGCCGCCGCGCGTGCGCCCTGCGGAGGACCCCCCCACGGCTGTGTTCGGTTCGGGCGACGGGGCTGTTCGCCCGGCCCCGGTGGTTCCACCCGACGCGCGCGCAGCTGGCGTGGCTCTCCCGCTCCGACCGGACGCTCGTGCGTGACCTCCTGCTGCTCCGGCGACGGCTTTGTGTCAAGGCGGGGCTGCCGCCGCTGCCGCCGGAGCTGTGGACGCTGGTGTGCGGCTTTGTGTTAGCGGGCGACCGGGGAGGCGGCGGCGGGGCGGCGGCGTTTGTTTAAATTCCACATTCAGGAAAGGCCCACGCACGCGACCCGCTCGGGAATTTACCGGTGTAGTCACGTGGAAACGTTGCGGTCCCGTTGCAAAAATCCCGAACCCACGCAAACCACATGTTGGCCCTGCAACGTTCAGCTTGAGAGATGGTGGCATAGCCGTCACTTCGCACCTTGTGTCTGGCCATCCAGGCATCGACGCTGTGCGGGGCAGGGTTTTGGTGGCCACAGATAAAGCCCTCGACCGCTTTATCTTTCGTACCACGCTGCAGTGCTTTCGTAGTTAATCCGTGGTTTTTGGAAGGAACAAACCACGCCGGGCCGTACTCTCGCCGGAGATCCTGCAACAGAAGCGGCGGTTTACGGATGAAGAAACTCGTGGTATTCCTTGAGTCGAGGGGCGCGACTGTCAGCGTAGATAAGAGCGCCTTAACTCTGGTGCTGTTAATCGGGCCGGCGTGTTGCGCCAAATTAGTGATCGGGTCCCCCCACGTAGAAAAGTAGTTGAGAGAAACCTTGGTTCCCCGCTGTCTGCACTTACTGAGCTGGGTGCGGAAGGCACTAGCGATATTGGTGGCACAGTCGGAGCTGATAACGACACGAATGTCGATATCGCTGTCGCCTTTAAATGGGCCTCCTTCGCGATATTTTGCCAACGACACCCCGGACTGCACATAGAGCGCCGCACAACCAACACGCATCTGGGGAGTGGTTACCCGTGCCAAACACTTCAATGTCAGGCTGTCAGGGGTTGCGAATACATTGTCGTTTGCAAACAAGACCGGTGGCCACACCACCGATGCTTCGCCAACTATAGCCCAGAAAGCTAACCAAGCGCCAGTCATTAGGCCCGAATTCAATCTACTCGCCTCGGGACACATATATTAAACCCGGTGCACATTTGCCACATCATCTTTAAGGGCATTTAAACGAGTTTGCGCGGGCGATGCGGGCTGCGCGGTAGTCGATACTCGGCAGGGCGGGGTAGTTGATCGCGGGGTAGCCTAGCTCGCGCCGGTAGCTGTCGACGGCCCTCGCCGCCTCCTGCTCGGTGCGGTACGACCCCACCCCGACCTTGCGGCGGTTGACCCGGCATGTGGCGTACCAGTAGGGGGCACCCGAGACCCCCACCTTGCGCTCGACACCTCGCGGCCGGGTCGGCGGCCCTGCCCCCTCGCGGGCCTTCCACTGCCGCACGGTGGCGATGGGCTCGTGCCGCTCGGGAAAGTTGAGCGAGGCGTACTCGGCCGACTCGCTGTGGTAGTACCGGGTGTACGAGTCGTGCGCCAGCGCGGCCTGCTCGGCCGTCGGGTAGCGCCCCACGGACCTGACCGTGCCGTCAGGCAGCCTGATCGTCGCCCGGTGGAGGCGCGAGGACCGCTCGAAGGTGACGCCGACCAGGTGCTGGGCTGCCATGGCAGGGCGGTTGTGCCGCGGACAAGGGTTGCTCTACAGGTTCTGCGTCGCGTCGACAAACCCAGCTTGAAAATTCGTGTTCGTGGGGTCGGTCGTGTACTCCGGGATGACGTGCTCCGGGATCGCGTACTCCGGGATGGTGTGCGAGTGGTCGGATACCATATCGCGCAGCTCCTCCTGGTCCCGCAGCGCATCCCGGAGCTCGTCCCGCAGCTCTTCGACGGCGCTTTCTAGGCGGTTGATCCGATCCAGCAACTCTCCGTCGACGGATGGGCTCGCCATACTTTGCGGGCTCGAATAAGATCGGGCCGGCGATACCTCCGCCGGTCTTGGCCGCTTGGCGGCCGCGGCCGCGGCCGCGGCCTCGTCCTGCGCTCGGATCTGTTCGATGTTTGCAAAAAGTCGCTTGACCGCATCCTCCGACTTTGACATTTCAAACCGTCTGCAGATTTCTATACGTTACACTTTATATACAATGAAATCACGCGATTGCAGGGGGCTGCGCGGTAGGCTCTAGCCAGCGGAGGATGCACCGCACGATGTCCGAGGGGAGGCGAGGCTGCAGGTGCCGGGCACAGCACGCGAACGCACGGACCCGAGCGCGCTGGCCCGCGGCGATGCGCCGGTACCACGCGGGCGACCCCGGCGGCAACGCCTTGACCGCCCCCAGCTCCCTCGGGATCGCCACGAATTGCGGGGGGTCCCCGCGATTACACGTCGGGTCGAGCATCGCCACAAGCGACAGGTAGTCCCGGGAGCGGGGATTTGCCGCCGCGGGGATCCCCCCGCTCGCCCTGACGCACAGCCGCAGCAAACTCGGGTCGTGCAACCCCGCCAGCAGCCGCACGAACTCGTCGGCGGTCTCGGGGTCGGCCCCCCGCATCGACCCGCCCTCCAGCAGCAACTCCGCGGCGATCGCGGCGCTCCGGATGCTCAGCGCCAGCAGGAGCGGGTGCAGCGAGCCCGGGGTCGCGTTGGCCGACTGCCCCGCGCGGAGGCACGCGCGAGTCCACTCCAGGTTTCCGCGGTACGTAGCCCACCCCAGAAGCGTCTTCTGAAACCACGTGCCGCCCGCCGTTAGCGTGGGCCACGCCCCGGGGGGCTCGCCTGCGTCCATGGCCCGGATGGCGGCGAATACGCTGTTCGCGGCGGTGGCCTTGCGCCGCTTGGGCGGAGGGGGGTCGTCGCACATGAGCGAAGCGAAGCGAATGTGTAACGGTCGGCACCCAAACGGATCGAAATTGTGATTTGCGCGCCAGTAAAGCAGTAATCACCCCTAAGCCTTTCCGCCGTACTTAACGCTCTTAATTTTGCGACCTTTCCATTTGGCGCCGGTGCGGGCGAGCTTTCCTCTGGCCTTGCAGGACGCAATCTGCGAGAACCCTCTGGGGGCTCTGCAGCTGTTGACCGCGGGCCGTCCCCGTTGCCGTCTGGGTGGCATCGCAAGACAATAACCACGCGGTTCAGTCACTAATATATATAAATATCATCAAAAATACCACTTATTTTTTGCCATCATGGAGGACGTTGACCAGGTGCACCGCCGCGCCTGGTCCGGTGACGTGGTGTGGCTCCGCCGCGCGCACGAGCACGG
>TARA_B100000963_G_scaffold110771_2_pt1 | contig 20612 bp, 14 predicted proteins | sample TARA_B100000963 | Tara Oceans TARA_B100000963 (sample SAMEA2622097) | marine metagenome | biome: marine biome (ENVO:00000447); feature: surface water layer (ENVO:00002042); material: "saline water (ENVO:00002010), including plankton (ENVO:xxxxxxxx)" | depth 5 m | reverse complement strand
TTTCCATTCGCTATAGATATAATCCACCATAAAGAAGAATCATCATAGTATTGTTCCGCTAGGGTATCAAATCTATCCCCTATACTAGTATAAACATATATATCACTTGGTGATCTAGGTATTTCAGGATAACGTACAGTATTATATATTGTTTTACCTGTTAGTGTTGGTTTTGTTGATATGGGGCTATAACGTCTCATTATTATATATACCAATTTACTTTACTATCATAATTATTATTAGTAGCTTTTAATGCTAAATATCTTTGATTTCCATATTCATTATTATCTGCTAAATTATCATCTGGTTTAGACATCGATTTAGTTAATTTCATAATAGAAGGTCTGAATGTATGGATTGGTGTGAATGTTAATCCTGTTACTTTACAAATATGAGGCATTTCTTTAACTGTACTATCAAATAATCCTTCATCATCTATACCTATTTCCCAAGGTGATTCTTCAGGTACATCTAATGTTAATGATCGTATAAATCCAGGTAGTTCATAACACCACCCACCCATTGTTAATTGTACTAAATTTCCTGCCATATATCCAGCTGGAGTATAATCAGGAGCTAGTGTGGAGGCAAGGTAATTTAATTTTCTATACATAACCATTATTTCTGGTTTTGATTGGGCAGCAACTGTAAATGATAAATTTATATCTCTTTGAAAATTATCGTATTTGTAAAATAGTTCTCCCCTACCCATATATTTTTGCTGGTTCCAATTTGCATTATATTGATCAGAAAATGAATCTATATATGCCCTAAAATGCATATATGTTTTTTTAGTAGGATTATTTGTATCTATAGCAGCTATTCTAAATTTAACTAAATCATTTTTAAATCCCCCTGCATCTCCCTCTTGAGTAGCTGCTACATTTTTGGATTTATATAGAGGTAAAGCATTTAATCTGTCTGTAATATTTATTTTACCTAAAGTATTTATTTTTCCCTTAGTATAACTAATAATATTACCTTTTTGACCAGGTGAAGCATAATTAATTCTAGAATCTGTAGGACCGTCTATTGCTCTATTTCTAGCATTTTTATAACTAGGAGAAATACTTAAAGTTGAAGATTCTTTTATATTGTTATCATCTATAAGAGTTTTTCTAAAATCTGGGAATTCTCCATTACTAAGGGATAATATAGCCTTATCTTGAAGTTGTTGAGTATTTAAAGTAAAAGTATTATTATCAAATATTCTTGTTGAATTTTTTAGGGATCCAGTTGGAGATGATACGTATACTGAGGTTTCAAAATTAGGTTCAAAAGTTAAACCTCCCCCTAAAGTTACACTTAAGAACTTATTTAAAATTACATTATTAGAATTTCCTAATGCTTCTAAAGCATTAAGATATTTAGCCCCAGCTCCTCCACGTAAAATTGGTTTAAATTGGTTAGTAGTAAAATTTAGTTTACTTCCTACTTGATATGTTTTTAAATCATTTCGTGGTATTCTTAAACCTATAACATCGAAAGAAAGAAAATCATTACTTTCAATATCATTTGTTTTATAAACCGAGGGATTATAAAGTTTTTCTACAGGACCTCCTACTTCAAAAACTTTACCATTTTCTTTAGAATTTTTATTTATAAATGTTGGTACTCCTAAAGTTTTATCAGGTAAAAAAGAACTAACCCCCCCTAAACCATAATATCCCGGTACTGTGTAATTATAGACATTTTCACCTGTTCTAAAGCTAAAGAAATCAGTAGGCATTCCCTCTAAAGCATTATTAGTATTTAATTTCCAATTATTTCTGCCAGTTTGTAAGGGATTTTCAAATCTATCAGTTGCAAATTTTATTCTTGTTTTACCTATTCCTATTATTGAATTTGGTCCCCCACCATAAGCTAAAATTTCATTAGAGTCCTCTGATATTTGGTTTCTACTTCTATCTTTTCTTTCCCAAGTTGAGGAATTATCTATTTTAATCCCAGTTAATCTAACTAATCTATTAATATCTTTAAAATTTGAAAAGTTTAAAGTATTACTGAATTCAAGTCTATTTTTAAGTTCGTTTATATATGTTTTAGGCTCTATAAAAGGAATTAAACCCTGTTTTCTAACATGTAAACCAAATGCATTAATACCCGCCTGAGTTAAACTGGATAAAGGTGTGTATACTCCTTCATTTAAAACCCCACTAAATTGAGTTTTAGTTGATATTCTTGATAGTAAATTTTGTTTTGCTGTAAATAAAAGACCGCTAGGACTTCCTCCTTGAGGAAAAGGTCCGGCAAAATATTTACCTAGTCTTACTAAATCTTTAGTTACATCAGTAGCAACATTTAAACCATTTCTTACTAAAAAATCAGTATCTGGTCCTCCGGGAATATTAACTGTTCCTCCAGGGATATTAATATTACCTAACCCCCCGGGAATAGTAATATTGCCTCCTTGGAATGCAATTTCAAAACCTTCTGGAAAATCCTCAAAGTTTTGAGGAATGTCTACTGTGATATAAGGTTGATTACTACTTCCCCCTCCTGGCCTATCCCTCCCAAATGTAAGAGATTTAAGGTTAGTTTGTAATTGTATTAATGGCATTTATATTTTAAAAATTTCCTAGTCCTTCTGGTGGTGCACTTGCAAAGTAAGTTCCATTTACAAATGAATTATTCATAGGTGAAACTCCATTATTTGCACTAGTTAAATTTGATGTAGGTAAAAAAGCTCCTCCAACAGGTAAACCATTTAAAACAGTATTATTTTGTCCCATATTATTTATATCTAATCTTGCTGGTTTAGGTAAGTTATTTGGAACTCCATCATTATATTGTTGATAGCCCTGATTAACATCAGATTGATTGCTACCATTTAATGAATAACTATTAGTAGGATCTCCATTAGAGTGTAATGTTGAAGATATAGGGTTGTTAGGAACACTATTAGTAGAAACATTATTCCCTTTTCCTCCAATTAATGGGTTATTTGCACTGGCAGGAAGACCACCATGTTTTTCTGCTGCAAGTGTTGATCCATGACCTGTTCCAGGATCTTCTAGTAAATTTCTTAGTCCGGGTGTATGTGGCATAATTTTAAATTTTAATTGTTTATTATAAATATCTAGGACCCATAGAATTCATTCCCAAATACATCAACAGCAGGTCTGTTTTCTCTAACTGCGTTAATTAATTCCCTCATATCTCTTTGTTGTTGTTGATAATTACGTTCATTTAATTGTCTTAGTCTATCCAGTTCTAGGGCTGAACTTTGATTATTATTATTAGTATTTGCATTAGCTCCTCCGGTAAATATTGAATTATCTCCAAATACTGTTGATTCTTTTCCTATACCAGCAACAGTGCCAAAATCTAGTCCCAATTCTGCTGCAAATGAATCCTTACCCATCCCTGTATCAAATCCTCTATTAAAACCAAACATAAGGGCCTCTCCTGCTTCAGAAAAAGTATCTCCATAACTTTTTGCTGCTTCTTCATTTCCAAAAAGAGCACCAATAGCTTGGCCTATACCCTTTATACCTAAAAATATTGCTTTAATAACACCTACTATAGGTTGTAAAGCTCCAGTTAGTTTAGGTAAGATAAATTCTGCTAAGTCTGCTATCGGACCTATTATCTCTAATAAAGGTTCACCTATTTGAACTGCAATTTCTGTTAGCTTATCTAACATTGCATTAAATCTTTCTTGAGTTGAAGCTTGTTTTTTTAGGTTTTCAATACCTTCTTTTTCTAGTTTTCTTTGAGCTTCCTCAATAGACATTGTTTTTAACATTCCCGCTATTACTGCCTTTCTTTCTTTTGCCTCTTCTCCAGTTGCATTTCCTATAGCTTGTTGAGTAAATAAAGTTTCAGCTAATTCATCTCTTGTCATTCCAACTGCCTCAGCTATAGCTTTTTGTTGAATTCTATTTAAATCCCCAAACTCAGCAGCACTACCAAATTGTGATGCAATTTCTCTAGCTACTCCTTCTATGTCATTATTAATAGCTGCTAATCTAGCTCTTTCTAAATTAAGATTTCTACCTATTAATAATTCTGCTTTTAACTCACTTGAAATAGATTGTTCAAAATTTAATATACTATCAGATATTTTTTCAATCTGCTGTAATGTCATACCTAAAGCTTTAGCAGTAGTTACTGCTTTTGCTAATTCTCTACCACTACCTTTTAAAGATAAAGTTGTTGCCGCTGAGGCCTTAGATACCTCTTCTAAAATTTCTTTTTCTTCTAATTGAACACCTAAGTTAGTAGCAGTTATATCAGCCTGGGCTATTACCTCTCCCGTAATTTGTTCTATAGTTTTTCCAAAAGCTTCTGAGAGTTTATTAGTACCAACTATTGCTTCTTGAGAAAAACCCATTTGTTCTCTCATCATAGTTGCAAATATAAGATTATCTTTATTTAGCATTACATTAGTACCTAAAGATTTATTTAAAGCTATCATTGATTCCTGTATGCCCTTAGTGGTAACAAAAGTTTCTCCTGATTCCTCAGCTATCATTGTAAATTCTCTCCTAGTGGCAAGAGCTTCATTGTAAGTCATATTCATAGACTTAGCTAAATCTCCTGCTGCTTTATCCCCTCTAACTAAAGCCATTATAAGCTCTAAAAGTAATCCTATAGGACCTAATGCTTTACTAAGAGATTTCCCCAATATTTTAGCTCCTGCTTTAAAAGCTGAGGAGGTTTTAGCAACAGCTTTTAGTGGTGCTTTAACTGATGCCGCAGCTTGTGCACCCAATCCCCCTAACATGTTTTTTGCATTTTTAGCTGCTGCTACACTTGCTGCATATGATCCTGTTAATGCTTTTCCCTTTTTAGATATTAGTATTTTTTCTAAACCTAATTCTTTTATTTTTTCCCGAGTTAAACCCTTTCCTGTTTTAAGTGATTCTAAATCCGCTATTCTTTGTTTAGCTTCGTGATTTTTCTCTAAGCCTAATCTTTTAATTACATCTTTAGTTAAACCTTTTCCAGATTCTAAAGCCGCTTTATCGGATTCAAATTGTGCTTCCGCTGCTTCGTTTTTTAAATCTACTCTTTCTTTTTCAAGAGCGTTATCAGTTGCCGTTGCTCTAGCTGCTTCCGCTGCTTTTTGAAAAGGTTCCGCAAATTTTCTAAGTCCTGGGATCTTTCTAGTTATATCTTCAAGGGCCCCAAAAGTTTTTACCCCAAAATCGTTAGCAATTTTCCCAGAAAGTTCAGTAACTTTTTTTAATTCTTTTTGTGTTTCTTGTAATTCACTGATTTGGTTTTTTAAACTATCTGAAATATTTTTACCTAATCTTGATCTTTCTATATCTTCTTCCTTAGCAATTTCAGCAAATTTAGCTTGCTGATCTTGTAATGTAAGAATTTCTTTATCTAATATTATTTTATCCTTAGCTAACTCTTTTAATCCCCTAGTAGTACCTAGTTCATCACTTAAAATAGAATAATTTTTGAGAGCAATTTTATTTGTCTTTCTAAGAGATTGGAGTATAACCATTCTCTCAGCTTTTTCAAATGTTACTAGTTTAAGTTGATCTTGTAAAACATTAAATGATTCTTGTTGGCCCGATAAAGCTCGGGAGGAAATTCCTACACGTTCTTGAATAATTCTATTTAATTCCTGTTGAAGAGATATTTGATCCTCAAGTTTTTGATTTTGTTTATTTAATTCTTCTTCAGTAGCCATTTAAAGATATTTATTATAAATATTAAAAAAAATTATTTATATGAAGTTTTACCCCTACTAGCCGGAGAAGATGGGATATTTTTTGGGTTAATTTTTCCTGAGGAATCCATTATTGTGGAAGAATTTTTACCCGAAGACTTTTCTTGAGATTTATTTTTTTCCTTATAAAAATCTGAAATTTCTTTAAAAGTAAATTTTCTTAACCATGTAGGCATATGATATATAGTATAATAATCATATCCTCCTTTACCATGAAAAACTATTTCATGAATTTGTTTAAATAAATTTGATCTAACTTGGGGTACTATTTTACGCGTCAGGCCAAAAAAACGTAATCCCTATTGGGACCGTGACCTCCCCTTCACCTTCTATATCAAAGATTAAATCTACATCTGGTTGAGTGTCTCTAATATGTTCTCTTAGGGCTCTAGAATCCATAGCTAATAAATAATTATCTACAAATTCTCTAATTTTTTTATTTTCGGTTTCGCCATTAACTGATGTGATTAAATATTTTAATCTAGTAGATAATTCAGGAGAAGCATCTTTATTAATTTTTTTAAGTCCTTTTAATTCCTGTTCTATTTTAGTTTCATCATGACCATTTAAAATCTTATATGTAATTTCATTACCACTATTAGGTAATTTAAAAGAAAAACTATTTTTACCTTTTGTATACTTGGATTCATCTATTTCTCTGTTATCTACCTCTGTTAAATCCACAGTATGTTCTTCTCCTTTTAAAGTAAAAGTATAATTTTTACCATATCCTAAAACTCGAGCAGTTACTAGAACGGCATTTTTATCTCCTACAATTAAGTCTTTATAGTTTATATTTTTATCTACTATTAAAGATTCAATTAGTTTATCTAAAACTGTACCTTTTTCTATATAAGCCTGGTTAGTTAAAATATCTTCTTCTCTAGCAGTCATATACTTTATTTCTATTTTGCCACTTGATAAAGGATTATCTTCAGGATATAGTAAGCCCTTTGAGGGTAATTCAATTGTTTCCGATGGGAATTTAAAATCTGACATATCTTTTATTTATTAATAACTTAATTTTGTTATAAATACCAATATAAAAAAAGAGCTTGACATAGCCAAGCTCCCTTTAATAAAATATTTATTTTTTCTTAGAAATTTAATATACAATAATCAACTCCTAATGTTACTTCAATTTGTTTTGCTTCGTTTTCTGTATCCCAGTTATAATCTCCAAATGTAGATTCTTTAACAAAAGCACCTTTTAATATCCATTCTGAAACTACATCACCTACAGGACCTAAAACTTGTAAAACTGGATCTTTTTTATAGAAATCAGAATAACCATCTCTACCTGTTACTGATTCATGGTGTAATCTTATCCATTCCATTACTGCTTGGGCACCTGATGGTGTAATAGGGTCAAATAATGTCATTGTTACATCATTCCATATAGTTTTTCCTTTAACTTTTCTTAGGATATTTATATGGTTTAGGATTACTTCACCTTGTGTTACTGAAATTGCACTTAATCCTTTTACTATAAAGCTGGGTATACCATCTAGAGTCATTATAAATCTATTGGCCTGCTTTGGTTCAAAAGCGGTAAAAAATATTTCGTTGGGATCTATTATTGGCATTTTGTTCTAATTTATTTCTTGTTATAAATATCTAATTCTTTAATTTTTATGACGGGAAAGTAGCTCCAGTTGGTAATATGTTGAAATCTAGGTAAATAAATTCAGCTGTTCTAGTTGGCTGTATGAATATTTGTCCTACTAATTGATTTCTATCTATTACATCTGGTGTATTATTACTATCATCCATTACTACTCTAAAGGCAAATAATCCTTGTCTTTGTTGTACACTTGATAAGAATGGATTAACTTGGCTTAAGAAATTATTTCTTGTAGTTGCTGTATTTTGTTCAAATACTAAATTATCTGCTACTTGTGAAATAAATGATTTAAGTTCTATTAATAATCTTCTTACATTTACTCTATCTAATGCACTTGCTTTTTTCTGTAATGTTTTCTGACCAAATACTACTACTCCCGAATTTGGGAATGTAGCTATTGGGTTAACATTTGAAGTGTATAAAGTATTTCTATTGCCATTAGTTAATTTTCTTTCAGCTCTAACTACTGTAGTTAAACTACCTCTATTTAATCCAGCTGGTGCAAACCATGCTTCCGCTGATCTATCATTAAAAGCATATACTCCAGGTATCATTGTTGAAGCTGGTACCCAAACTGTTTTATTAGTATCTGGATCAATGGTTTGTAACCATGGCCAATATGTAGCTGCGTATGAGGAATCTACTGCTGTTGCTCCTGCTGTTACAGTTGAAATAGTTGAATTCCAATTTACTAAATCTATTACTGCTAAATTATCTCCTCTTGACTGTGCATTATTAACTAATGTTGTTAATTCACTAGAAGCATTTCCATTTCCTTTAATTAAACCTGGTGCAGTAATTAAATTAAATTGAAAATCATCTTGGTTAGCTAATAAATTAAATGCTACAGCATAAGTTCCATTTGATGTAGTATCTCCTAAAGCAGCAGCATCAAACCCTTGGCTATTAGTATTATTAATAGTTTCATAAAATAAAGCAGGACTATTAGCAGCTGTAAATACTGTTCCTGTTGCACTATTAAATGAACCCGAACTTGCTACTGGTATAGAAGATGTTAATGCTGTTTTAGCATCTCCATTATTATCAAAATAATTTAATGTTGGAGTTGATACGGAATCAACATAAACAAATTTACTTCTATTTAAATAAGTACCTTCATTTTTAATATAGTACTCAGTACCATCCGCAGTAACCGTTTGTTTTGAATTTCCAACTACTTTTTCAATATAATCACTTGAATTTGGATCCATTGATAAATTAGCAAAAGTTTCTAATACTACCTTATCATTGGAAGCATCATCTCCTCTTCTAATTAATAAGCTAAATGTTCCAGTTGATACATTTGGATTAACAATTTCCCATCTAACATTATCTGAAGTACCATTTGCTAAAGTATTATTAGTACCTTCTGCACCGTCACTATTAGCAATAACTCCTTCAGATATAGTTTTTAATGTAAACGCGTTAGTACTTCCTACTCCCGCTACTCCACCTTCTAATGTTAAAACATCACTAAATGTAGTTCCAGAACCTGTATCTACTGAAATTAAATTTCCTGCTGTACCTGCTGAAGAAGCTGTTAACTGAATAGCTGTTGTAGCATCAGTAGCATTTACTCCTATACTAGCACCATCAATTTTAGTTACCAAGTTATCTATGTATCCCGCTGTGTTAGATCCTGTTGCTAAGAAAAATACGGGGTTACTATCTGCTGGTAGACCACCTGCTGGATCCGCAGCAATAAATCTAAATTCACTTCCTCCTACTGTAATTTGAAATTCATCATCAACTGTTTGACCAAATGTTCCTGCTATTGTTAACGAACCTGTAGCTGCGGCAGCTCCCGTGATGTTTTGACCATTAGCAATTGTTGTACTAGTAGCACTTGTAAAAGAACCACTTACTACTCTTGTTACTAATAAAGAATCTCCACCTTGTTGGAAATAATTAAATGCTGAAATTGATGTAAGATAGGTAAATTGACCACTACCACTTTCTACTGTAGTACCAAACACATTTTGATATTCTGAATATGTTGTAATTAGTGTTGGGATACCAACTGGTCCTTTAACTGTTGGTCCTACTATAGCTGCTCCTGCTTGTACAGGTTGAGCCTCTAAAAAAGTTTGGTCGTTTTCCCTTGCTAATACACCGGGGGATACTAATACTTCTGCCATGTCTTATGAATTAATTTTGTTTATAAATATTGCAAAAGCCTTTAAAAATGCAATTAAGCTTTAATAAACTCACCACTTTCTAGATTTACAGTACCCTGACCATACTTTTCTTCTAATTTTTGTGCTTGTTCTTGTTGTCTTTTTTCAAAAGCTTCTAATTTTTGTGTTACTAGTTCTTTTTGTCTTGTAAAAAATCCGATTTGGTATTCAATCTGTCCTAATTGATATACTAAATCATTTTGTTCCTGTTGTAACGAAGTTAATGTTTCTACTTCTTCTTTATCTAAAACTTTATTTTCCATTTTTTATTTTTTTGTGTGATTATAAATACTGTAAGTTTATGTTAAGGTATAATGTATGTAGGGTTTTTTTATAAACCAAATCTTCCTTTTAAAGCGTTATAGTTGTGTAGGACTTCTGTTGCTGATAAGGCGCGGTTGTAGATGTGTACAGACCCCATATCTCCGTAAAAATGATTTTCATTTGGGTTATACCCACTATTATATCTTCCAATGCTAAAACCATCAATAATATTACTTGTATCAGAAGAAAAAAAGTATGCATTATTAGTACTTATTGAATTTGTAGCAGATAATAATTGACCATTTCGATATAAAAGAGGAGCATTAGTATCAGCTGTTTGAACTCCACAAACATATGCCCATTCATTATCTACACTAACATTATTTTCGGAAGTAACTATAAATTGATTTGTGCCACTTACTCTACAAAACCAATATATAGATCCAGGGCTACTCCCATTATCTCTTCCATGTACTGCTATTTGAATTGTGGTATTACCATTTAAATCATCAAAACTAACGCCATTTCTATTAGTATTACCTCCTTGAGGTTTTACCCACAAACAAAAAGTACCTTCAGAAGCATTAGCCATTGTTGAAGCTAAAGAATTTGCTACTATATAATTAGTACTCCCATCAAAATTAAATACACCACTATTAGTGTTTTCAAACATTCCAGAAGATTGAAGAGTGCCATTAATAGTACCAATAGTATCAGTAACAGTAGTACCAGTTTTGGGATAGCTTGCTCTATTAGCAGCATCCATATTAAACACTAACCCATTTTTAATAATATCTGTTGTTATGCTACCTACTTTCATAATCCGAATCTGCCTTTTTGTGCATTGTAGTTTTGGAGAACGTCTTCTGCTGAGAGGGCACGGTTGTAAAACAATATAGGTCCCATTTGACCATCCCAATATTGTCCATCAAAGGCCCCAGGATTATTTTGATTTGCAACTCTATTTTTACCTATATATAATTCTGTAGGTGTAATATAATTATACCACATTGTAGCTACTGTTGTTGGATTACCGCCAGTTAAATTTTCCAAACTAACTGTACTTCCATTAATGTAACATACTGCAGCTGTTCCATCTTGTGTTACTGTAATATTATACCAGGTGTCTGCATTTATTTCTGTATTTGTAGTTTGAAAAGCAACATGGGAAGGATCTTCACCATTTTTTCTAAAAGTCATATGTAATTTAGCTGGTAATCCAGAATCTATTAATCTTAAAGCAAAACTTGTTCTACGTAGAGCTCGAGTACCGCTAAATAAACAACTATAAGAACTGTTACTTTCTATTCTTGTCCATAATGATATTGTACCAACAGTAGCAGTGTTTATAGAAGCAGTTAATGGTGCTACATTAATATAACTGTCAGTTCCATCAAAAGTAAAACTATTGTATTGACCATAACTTCCAGATGTATCATTATTAATAGATCCAGTAAAAATACTATTAGGTACTAATGTATTTGTGTCACTTGATTCGGGCCCAGACCATGATTTTTTGTAAGCTGGGTCAATATAAAATACTAACCCTTCTGTCTGAATGTTATTTCCAGTTTGTGATATGACCCCGAATGAAGAACCCATTTTATGTTAAATCTCCTACTAAGTGGAATGTACTTCCACCTATATATTTTAGTGTAGCTCCTGATCCTCTACCTGCTAGGTTTAGATTATCATTTTTTACTATTAAATCTACATGGGAAGCTGTTGTATATAAAAAGTTACCGGCAGATGAGGTTTGGAAAAATTCAAATTCTGCTCCTGCTGGTACTATTGAACTTGTGTTTATTGAGCATGTTAAATCACCTCCTACTATATGGTATTTACCTGCAAAGTCTAATGAAGATGTGATACTGAAATCTGCAGTATGTGTAACCATTGGTCTTTGTGATCTAATAATGGATTCACCTTCTTCTGCTACTATTCTACCACTGGCAGATACTTCAAACATTGGAATACCTGATCTATCGTTTACTGTAAATAGTGTTCCGTCTAGATCATCATCCAATTTAAATATAGTACCTTCTGTTCCTATTACCTGGAATGCATTCGATCCTGATACATTAAAAGTGATACTTCCAGAATCAAAATCTCCATGAATTAAAACATCACCATTGCCATTTCCAATTCTAAGTTGGTTTGATTCTCCCGCAACACCTAAACTACCGGACCCTATTGTTATGTTTCCATTGCCCGTAGTTTGGTTTAATCCTGCCTGATATCCTATACCTATATTATTTTGACCAGAGTTAGTATTATATAAAGCTCCATCACCATAAGCATAATTATACCTACCAGTAGATATATGACGTAAGGTACGAACTCCCATACCTATATTTTGATCTCCCGAGGTTAAATATAATAATGCTTCATACCCTATACCAATGTTATTATTAGCATCTGACATTCTAGCGGCTGGGGAAGTACCTCCTGCTCCAGCTAAACTTCCTATAAAAATGTTACCGTCTGAAGCACCATTTGATAAAGCATATCCCGCTGCACGTCCTACACACACATTATCATCACCTATTGTGTTTGTATATGCTGCTTGATATCCAACAAACACATTTCGAGGACCATTTACATTAGTATTGAATCCAGCATCTTGCCCTAAAACTACATTTTGAGAGTTTAATCTAAATGCATGAAATGATCCGGATACTGTTAATGAACCCGTTATTGAAGCATCTCCTGTGAATGGGAATGGGTTTGATGCTGGTAAATTTGTTAATTGTGAGCCATCACCTTTAAATGCACCATATGAAGCAGTAGCTGTAGCACTACCTGTTAAATCTCCTACTGGTATTGTTACTAGTCCTGATCCTGATACACTTAATAATGTATCACCTGATATATCTGCTACTGAGAATACTTCATCTAGTAAATCATCTGTTACTGAAAATAATTGACCTTGTGAACCTTGTATTGAAAATATTGTTGAACCTGATCCTTGTATGGATAGTGATTCTGAAGTGTTGTTTGATGCTGATATAACTAGTGATCCTGTTATTTTAGCATCTCCAGTAAATGGGAATGGTGTTGATGATATACCTGTTAAACCAGAACCATCACCTATGTAAGATGAAGCTGATACTTGGCCTTGTATTAAAAGACCTCCATCTGCCAGTGAACCAGATATTAGTGTGAAATTATTACTATTTCCAATTCTAAGTTGGTTAGACATTGCGGCTTCACCTAAACTACCCGATCCTATTATAATGTTCCCATCACCAGATGCTATACTAGCTCCTGCGTTTCTACCAATACCAATATTATTTGATCCTCCATTAATCCCACTTAAAGATAAATAACCTAATCCAGTATTCATCCCACCACTACTACCTCCCGAACCTGCACCAGTACCGGAATTTGTTCCTATGTAAGTGTCTCCAGTATCAGCTCTTTGTCCCGCTAGTTCCCCTATTAAAACCATACTATTTGCAGAACCTTGAACATTTAATCCTGCTTGTTTTCCTATGACTACACTACTATTAAAATTTACAACTCCACCAGCAGAATGTCCAATAGCAATTACATCGTCATTTTGTACTCCCGCTCCTGCATCTACCCCTAACATAACATTATTTGTATCTGAAGAGCGTAATAATGCTCCTGCACCTGTACCTAACACTATATTAGATTCAGCTACTCTAAATGATGAAAATGATCCTGATATTGTTAATGAACCTGTTATTTTAGCATCTCCTGTGAATGGAAATGGTGTAGATGATATGCCTGTTAATTGTGAACCATCACCTAAAAATTGACTAGCTGAAACTGAACCTGAAACTGTTAAAACACCTTTTGGTATATCTACATCTCCACTAGATGATACAGTTAATAGTGATATACCTGATATATTATTTACTTCAAATAAATTATCTTCAAAGCTATCTGTTACTGAAAATAATGAACCTAATGATCCTCTTACATCAAATAATGTTGAACCACTAGCGTTTATTACTACTCCATTATTTGGATCTGTTGAAGCTGATGTTGAACCTGATCCTATGAATGTAGGGGTATCACCACTACCACCTACTCCTGTTAATTGTGAACCATCACCTTGGAATGAACCTGAAAATGAACCTGATAAACCTGGTTCCATAGATGGAACTCCGTAGTAGTATTCAGATTGTTGTATTAATCCTTCTGTATATGATGATGTAAATGCCATTTTTTAACTTAATTTATCGGTTTCAAATAGTGTTCCCCCACCTACTATTTCGTTTTCAAATGAACCTGGTCCAAATGGGGTTAGGTTTGTAAAGCTGTTACTAAATATAGATCCTGAGTGTGCTTTATCATTTAATTTAATTGCATATGCATATGATCCGGTTCCACCTCCATGTATTAGTTGAGCACCATCTAGTACTAAACGCCCAGAAGTAATGTTTATTATGCCTGATCCTGTAATATCATGATTATATTCAAGTTTATTATTTATTTCTAAAGTTGCATCTGCACTATTTAAATGAAAGGCATATTCATTCTGTGGATAAGTAGCACCATAATGAAAAAGAGGTGAATCTATTATAACTGTACCTGTACCTTCTATTTTACTGGATTCGGCTCTAACAGATTGATTAAATGAAGTACCACGCCATACAAATTTTCCACTTTGAACATCCATTAATCTTTTATATTGTCCTTCTGGTTGAGCTACTCCTGTAACTGTTACTTGCCCATTAGTATCATCTAAATGATAAGCTGTTGGTGTGGAACATCTAAGATATTGATTTAATAAATGTTCTCCCTGATCACAACTAACAGCTGCATCGTTTGATGGAGAAGCACTACAGACTTGACTACCATGGATTTGAGTAAGATGGTTATTACTATTTAAAGAATATATAGATCCTACTATATGAGCATCTACTTTAATATCTGCTCCATTTCCTGTAGATAAAAACATTGCATATTTATTAGCTTGGTTTTGAGTTTCAAAATGGCCCGTGAGATTAATAGCTTCTGGGTAGCTATTAGTAGAAATATAAACTGTATTTCCCATTTTACTTACAGCATAGGCATTTATAGTTTTAGTTCCTGCTCCAGCAACCTCAATACATATATCTCCACCTACAGTATTATCAAATGCTTGAATGTCTGCTAATACTTCACCAGTACCAAAAGAAAAAAGTTCTGAATTAAGTGCTCCTACACCTTCTGCAATTCCTGTACCTTTTAATTCTAAAAGCCCACTTCCAGATCCATTAAAAGTCATTCTTTTTCTATTCGTACTTGTAATTCCTCGTATTATAAATTTATCTACTTCAATATGTCCATTAGCTGTTACACTAATACCTGTTATATCTCCATTCACATCAAAAGTACCATACCCTCTAACATTAATATTATCAAAGGTACCTTCCATTAGTGCTATAGATCCAGTAACAATAGCTCCAGGATGAAAATAATAATTTACATGGTCTTTTATTATTTGTGAAGCCGGTGTATATGTTCCTGGGTATACTATAATTGTATCTCCTATATTTGCAGATCCCGTTGCTCCTAAGATTGTAGAAAATGGTTTTGTTAAATCACCTACTACAGCGGTTCCATCATTTCCTGAAGGTGATACAAATAAAGACCGTGTTAAATTTATTCCTCCCGAAATACCTGTTAAATTTGAACCATCGCCTTGGAATGAACCAGAAAATGAACCTGATAAACCTGGTTCCATAGATGGAACTCCATAGTAAAATTGGGATTGTTGTATTAAATGATCTGTATATGATGATGTAAATGCCATTTTTTAATATAGTTTATGTGATTCAAATAATGTGCCCCCTCCTGTTACCTCGTTTATAAATGAACCAGAATTAAATGGTTGTAAATTTGTGAAACAATTATTTAGTATTGATCCAGAATGCGTCTGATTATTCAAGTCGATTGCATAAGCAAAAGATCCTGTTTTAGTTGCATGAACTAGTTCTACACCATTCATTTTTAAATATCCACCTGTCATATTAACAATTCCATTGTTACCCCCATCTTCATGTTGTCTAATCTTACTTTGGATATCTAATGTCCCACCAGATAAATTAAATACATAATCATTTGTGTGTTGGTAATTACCAGCATTAAAATAATCTAGTTGTGATTCTATTATTAATTCTCCACCAGATACTTCACTTGGATTTGTATAAGTAGTCGGTAAACTAGCTGCTACGCCTTGAGCTGTACCTTTCCAATAAAATATTCCTGAAGATATATCAAATAATTTGGGGTATGATCCGGTAAGTCTTATGAGTCCATCATAAGTAGTTGTTCCACCCGTTACCTTAAATGCTGCAGTAGCACTTCCAACTCCATATATTTTTTGTGATAATTGATTATGGCCACTTAAAATAACATTTGCACCCCCACCCGGAGAATTACTTATTTCTTGATATCCCTCTATTTGTACACTAGCTTCATATGCTCCTCCAGGATTAATATATATAGCTCCACGAATTTCGGCATCTACATAAAAACTACCTCGATATCCTGGAGCAAAATATAGTGCATAATTTGATCCTTGGTTTGTAGTTAATGTTTCAAATCTACCTTTCAAATAAGATAATGCAGATTGTCTTGCAGAACAAACTAATCCTGTTGCTTCTGAATATACATCCATTGTACCATTTATATCTCCAGTATCACTCCATAAATAAACACCAGTTGCGGTACCATTTTCTGCTCTAACTACTATATCGGTATTAATATTACCTTGCCCAAGTGATACTACATTACTATATGATGAAGCAGATCCAGAATTTTCAAATTTACCCCGCACTGTTAATACACCGGTTGAATCTATAGAAGTAACTTGACCAAACCCAGCTACTAGAGTATATGAGTCTCCCGCAATTCCATGCTTTACAGCTCTTTTAATTTCAATAACTCCAGATGGTGCTTGTATGTAAAATATTGCAGATGTCCTTGTATTAGATGTTGTGCTAATAAATTCTCCATGTCCCGTTATGCTTATAGGAGAATCAAAACTTGTTCCTATACCATTTGCTGTACCTGCTCCTCCACCCCACATAGGTTCTACTGGGGATGTTGCTACAACTTTTGCTCCATCTATAAAATGATAATTAACACCATCTTTATATAAGTTATGGTTTTCAACATATGTACCAGGATATACTATAATAGTGTCGCCTGGATTTGCGGACCCTGTTGCTCCTAATATTGTAGAGAATGGTTTTGTTAAATCTCCTACTATTGCTGTAGAATTATCTCCTGAAGGTGATACAAATAAAGATTGTGTTAAATTAGTTCCTGCTTCTATGCCTGTTAATTGTGAACCATCACCTAAATATGTTCCGAAGGATGCTGTTGAAGTTGCGCTTGAAGAAACATCAGCTGCGAATGTAGCTTTTGTAGATGATAAATTTAACCAATCTGTTGAACTTCTTCCTATTTTGTAGTAAGAACCATTTGCAGCTGCTTGTATATAGGTGCCATTACCCATATTAAGCTCTGATACTGTTGCTCCTCCATTAGTAAAATATGTTAATGTAACCCCTGAAGTACTTGCATCAAATTTTAACCCATAACTATCATGTGAACCTAAAAATCTAATATTATCACCTGCATCATTATCATTACCTCGTATAACTAATTGTTGGTTTGAACGAATAAATGATTGTTCATTATTACCACCCCCGTTAGCAGAACCAACTGATGATATTTCTAATGTTGATTGATGACCGGACCCTTCTCCTCCTACTAATTTTATACCTGCACCTTCTGTATATTCAGGACTATTATTTTCTACAGATTCATATATATGTAATCTTGTACGGTTATTACTACCTGATATTATAACAGCATTTGTAGGAGCATTTGGTAATATAATATCTGAAGTTGTTGATCCTGATACTAATAATGATCCTGTTATTTGAACATCTCCAGTATATGGGAATGGATCTGTTTCTATGCCGGTTAATTGTGAACCATCACCTAAATATGTTCCGAATGATGATGTTGATGTTGCACTGCCTGATAAATTGCCTGAGGCTGTAATGTTTGTTGAAACATTTAAATCTCCTACTATATCAACAGTAGATAAGGCAGTACCACTATTTGCCCCAAATCTTGTATTAGCAAATAAATAATTTGTAGATGAATTTAAATCTACATATTTAGAAGTTCCAGCATGAAATAATTGTAAATATCCACTACCACCACTTAATCCTAATAAAGCTTTTGTTTGTGAATTGTATCTACCGTCTATTATATTAGCACTAGCGTTTGAAGTATTAGAAAATATAATATTACCTGAACCTCCTTGATTTATTTTAATATTATTTCCCGATAAAAGAAAGTCAACTGAACCTGTTGCTTGTACAGATCCTGTCATCTTAGTAGTACCTATTAATGTTTGAGTATCTGTTGTATCATCTCCAAAAATATTAGATCCTGAGGTTTGGATTGTAGATGCTGTTATAAAAGATGATGTTAAATGTGTAACATTTAAGGATTGTACTGTTAATTGATCTGTTGCAGAATCATATTCAAATCCCGATTCCGCTGTTAATTCTCCATTTGTAGTGGTGAATACTACTCTGCCTGCCGAAGATCCTGCTGTAGGTGTAATTCCAGATAATTGTGAACCATCACCTAAATATGTTCCGAATGATGCTGTTGAAGTTGCACTCGAGGATACATTAGTATTAACAACTAATCCTAAATTAGGAGATATAGATGCCGTTGCTGAACCACTAACGATCTGTGATAAATTTAATCCTACTATTCCTGACGCTGGTATACTAGTTAACCCTGAACCATTACCTTCAAATGATCCTGAAAACGAGCCTGATGCTGCTGTAAATTGTTGTGCACCTTGAACATACACAGCATTACCCATATATCCATGATTATAACATTGGTAGTAAAGTATTGATGGGGTAGTATCTGTTATTTGTATTTCAGTGTATCTAACTGAAGCAGCATTAAAATTTGTATTGTAATTTGCAGAAGTAGATTGAATTCCATCTGCATAATATATTACTCCTGTATTATATTCGGTAGTTCTGGCCGCATCTAAATAAAATATTACAGGGTGATTATTATTTGAAGAATCGTTTTGGTTAAATTTATATTTTTTACCTGGGTAAACATCAAAATATGGGGATGTTAATCCATTAATGTAGTATTTATTTGCCGAACCTATATCATAGTATCTATGGTCTGGGACTTGAGTATCTACTTTAACTATTAATTCAGTAGATTGTGTAACATGTAGTTGTCCTGTAGTATTTCCTACACTTATATTACTTCTAACATTTGCACTTGAACTTATATTGCCTGATGAGGTAATATTAGTGGTAAATATTGAAGGTTGATTTTGTAATCCTTCAGCAATATTTGCAACATCTGCTCTATTAGCATGAGAAGAAGATACTTCTTTTGTAATCTCAACTGATGCGGATACTGCAAATAGAGCATGACTGGCCGTGATTGCTGTATTAGCAAAACTAGCTGAGGCAGCAAAACTAGATGATGTAGCATTATCTACTTTAGGTATACCGTAAGCACCTACTGGGGTTCCACTATCTATAAATCTTATATTAGGCATTAAAATATGTTTTTACTCATTATAAATATTAATATTTTAGATTAGAAATTGAGGACTCTCCATCAGGATCCAATCTTGTTCTACCATCAGGGGTAGTAGTTGGGTTTGCTTGAAATCTTTCAGGTTGTGATGTAACTTCTAATCCAAATATTATTTTTGATTTTTCATTATATTTTTTAATAGCTGTTAAATCCTTTTGTATAACATCTGGAACTATATATCCATACATTTTTATGTTAAATGTACCCCTTACTAATCTTTCTTGTGATTTTACTAGCTCTGTTACTGTAGTAAAATTATCTATTCTAGCCCTAAATTTAAATCTTTCAGGATCGCCCCAATATGAATCAGAAGCATAATTTATAGCTTCTATTATTTTATTTAATTGTTCTATATAGTATGTTTGTATAATACAACTATAAGTTAATGTAACATAATCTGGTACTACGTTTGCTATAAATTGTTTAGTGGGTATTCTATTATTTAATACATTAAAATTACTATAAAAATTTTTTTCATTATATACTTTTTGAAAAGTAGTATATAAATTAGGCTGGTTAGCATCTAATTTATTTGCTATAGATCTATTTTTTTCTAAACTATCTCTTTTAAATACTATTAGGGGCATTAAAAGAGCACCTTTTTGATCTCTTAAAAAAGTATCTTTTTGTATTGATTTCCATCTTTCGGGAGAACCATATATAATAGGTACTGCTATTCTTTCATTATTTTGTATTACGGATGGTTTAATAACATTATTAAAATAAAACATTATAGATTCATCTATATCTTGTATGCCAATAGAAAAAGGTTTAACATTATCCCCTTTAAAAGACATTTTTGTAGATCTATTAAACGGAATATTAGCTTGATTTTCGGGGCCAAATTGTTTTCCATCCTGAGTGTCATTAGGATTTCCAGCTTCAACTGAATATGGTTGTTTTAAACCTGTAGAAATTTCTCTTTGAGATTTTGGAACTGGTTTTCTATATTGTTTAGCCATTTATTCTTGCTTTTTCTATTTGTACTTTATCTGCTGGTTGGTAATGGGTTTTACATATTATAGACATATCCCTACCAAAATTTTGTAATCCTGGGTTTATAATATTATTATCTCCCCCATAAGAATATTCTGGTTTTTTACCTACAAAATATTGATTATCTATTGTTTCATCTACTTCATAGTACCCACCATAGTAAAAGATTATATCACCTACTTCAGGTTCTAAATCCGCTCCAAAATAATCTGCCTGATCATAATCTTTG
>TARA_B100000963_G_scaffold54769_1_pt1 | contig 20618 bp, 18 predicted proteins | sample TARA_B100000963 | Tara Oceans TARA_B100000963 (sample SAMEA2622097) | marine metagenome | biome: marine biome (ENVO:00000447); feature: surface water layer (ENVO:00002042); material: "saline water (ENVO:00002010), including plankton (ENVO:xxxxxxxx)" | depth 5 m | reverse complement strand
AAAATGATTTGGCCTTTTAGAAGAAAATCCAAAAAAAGGATTGCACGTATTGTAATAGAAGAACCTATTACAAGTTCAACTAGAATTACTACTCTTAAATCTCTCAAACAAGTAGAAGAAAGAGAGTTTCCTGCATTAATCTTGAGAATTGATAGCCCTGGTGGAACAGTTGGAGATAGCCAAGAAATTTATGCTGCCATAAATAGACTCAAATCAAAAGGCTGCAAAGTAATTGCTAGTTTTGGTAATATTTCAGCCTCAGGAGGAGTTTATATTGGTGTTGCAGCAGACAAAATTGTCGCAAATCCTGGGACTATTACTGGATCAATAGGAGTAATCATTAGGGGTAATAACATCTCAGAGTTATTAAATAAAATTGGTATTAAATTTGAAACCGTTAAAAGTGGACTCTTTAAAGATATACTCTCTCCTGATAAGCCACTTAGTGAAGAAGGAAGAGAATTACTACAAAACTTGATTGACGAAAGTTATAAACAATTTACTGAAGCTGTATCAGAAGGAAGAAATATTCCTATTGATGATGTAAAGAAATTTGCTGATGGAAGAATTTTTACAGGATCTCAGGCTAAAGAATTAGGATTAGTAGATGAAATTGGCGACGAATACAAAGCTCGAGAATTAGCTGCAGAAATGACGAATACAGATTTAAAGATTGAACCACTTACAATTGGTAAAAAAAAGAAAAAATTTCTAAGCTTACTTCCTGGTAGTGAAATTACTGGTAAATTAATTGGTCTTCTGACTTTTGAATTTGAGTCATTGAATAAACTACTTTGGCTTTATAAACCCTAAAAAAAGAATGATTAAAAATATAAATTCCCACTTTAAATTAACTGCTATTAGAGGAGCAACAACATCTCTTGGTGATACAGAATCCTTTATAAAAGATGCAGTAATTGAACTCTTACAAGAATTTATTAAATTAAACCATCTAAAAAAAGAAGATATTATTTCAATTACATTTACAGTTACTAAAGATCTTACCTCTTGCTTCCCTGCTGCAATCGCTCGTAAATCTTTTAACCTTGATTCAGTTGCTTTTTTAGATTGTCAACAAATGTATGTCCCAAACGATATTAATTTCTGTATTAGACTTTTAGCCTTAGTTAATCTACAAGTTGAAAGAAAACCAGTTCATCCATACTTGAATGGCTCATCAATATTGAGGCCAGATAGATGTTAATCTGTAAAGATAACCTCCATTAAAAATATATTTTTCAAAGATCAAACAATGAATAACAATCTAAACATTTTTTTTAGAAGAAATTTATTAAAATTATTTCTAATTTTTCCACTATTTTTCCCTTATTATCCTTCTCAATCCAATTCAGTTGAGGCTGCTCTTGAATTTCAATGGGATGGAAATAAAAATTATAAGAAACTTAATTGGTTTCAAAAAACTAGCAAAAAAAGGGCAAAAAATAAAATATTTTTCTTTTTTAAACCAAGTGATAGGAAAACTGGACTTCTTAGAATAAATATGAAGTTACCAGATAATTATAAAAGAGAAATCAAACCAAAAAAGATTACTTTATGCAGAGTAAATATAGGTGGATTTAATTCAAGAACAAAATGTTTAGAGAACATTCCTGCTGATGTAGAAATTAATAAGGAAAATAACAAAATTGATATATACCCCTTAAAGCCTATTCCATCTAACAAAGAGTCTTATGCTGTAGTTTTTAATTTAATCAACCCTCAAAGATCTGGATTATATCAATTTCACTCTTTTGGCACTTCCTCCGGCAAAATTCCTGTCTCAAGTTATTTAGGAAGTTGGACTATAAGAATTGATCAACAATAAAGTATATACTTAGTGTTAGATTATTAAAAACATTTAAAGCAATGACAAAAAGAACATTTGGTGGAACATCTAGAAAGAGAAAACGTGTCTCAGGTTTCAGAGTCAGAATGCGTTCACACACTGGTAGACGAGTTATAAGGAGCAGAAGAAAAAGAGGTAGAGAAAGAATTGCCGTTTAACTAACCAAATGGCATTACCAAAAAAAATGCGCCTTAAAGGGCATAGATCATTTAAATATATTCATAAAAATTCAAAAAAGTATTATGGCAAATTAATGGTTTTAAAAGTTGCCAAATCATCTCCAAATTTACTTTTATCTCATAAAAACATTAGTGATATTAATAATTTTAAATTAGCAATTACTATCAGCAAAAAAGTCTCAAAAAAATCAGTAGTTAGAAATAAGATAAGGAGATTATTACAAGAAAATTTCTTAAAGAACTACAAAAAAGATTATAATCGCATTCCATGCTGGGTACTTGTTAACCTTAAGAGTGGAGATTTCTGTAATTATGAAAATGAATTAATAAAGGAATTTCTCTATTTAATTTTCAAAAATGTTCTAATAAAATGATAACTATCAAAGAAGAAGTCTTTTTCGAAGGTGGACCTGCCAAAGGAGATTTGATTATAAATATACTTGCAGGTTTTACTCTCTTGGGGCTACCCTTTACTTTTGCTGCGATAGTTAGATCTTTGTGGTTGCGTTTTACGATAACAAATAAAAGAATTACAATAATAGGAGGATGGTTTGGGAAGAATAAGACTCAAGTTTCCTTAAGTAATATTAGAGAAATCAGATCCGTTCCTAGGGGCTTTGGTTCATATGGTGATATGGTTTTAATTCTCAATGACGGTTCCAAAGTAGAGATGAAATCATTACCATCATTCAGAGAAAAGCAAAGTTTTTTAGAAAAAAATATGGATAAGAGCCCCAAGTCTCCTGAATTAGGAGAGACTCAAGGTTTTGCCTCCAAAACTTAAAAAAATTTTTTCGCAAAATGTCTTCATAATCCTGTAAGATATAGTGTCAGTTAAATTATTCTCTATTTTTCATCGTGATCGGGTTCATTTCTGAAAAACTATTAATCCCGATACTGGATTTTTTCTATGGCTTAGTTCCAAGTTATGGTTTAGCAATTATTGCTCTAACAGTAGTCATTAGAATTGCATTATTTCCACTTAGCGCAGGTTCTATAAGAAGTGCTAGGAGAATGAAAATTGCTCAGCCTGTTATGCAAAAAAGACAAGCTGAAATTAAATCAAAATATGCTGGCAATGCTAAAAAACAACAAGAAGAGTTAGGTAAGCTGATGAACGAATTCGGTAGTCCTCTAGCCGGATGCTTACCACTTATAGTTCAAATGCCAGTTTTATTTGCATTATTTGCAACTTTAAGAGGTTCACCTTTTGCAGACGTCCCTTATAATATTAATCTTAAAGTTCTACCGCAAGAACAAATAGCAGCGATTGAACCAAAGTCATTTACCTCTCCGAGACATTCAATATTTATTAATGAAAAAACACACTTCCCTGTTGTTGCCTCAATTCCGACAGGTACCAAACTTGGTGTTGAAGATTCTTTAAAAATTAACCTACAAACAACAACAGGTAATAATTATTTTGATGTCCTATCAAAATATGATGAAGGCTCGAAATTTTTACCTTCATGGACAGTATCTAAAGGAACAGAGAATGTTAAGGTTAGTGAAGATGGTGTAGTTACTCCTATCAAACCTGGAGATGCAACTATCGAAGCAAAAATACCTGGATTAGCCGCAAAGAGCGGATTTCTATTTATTAAAGCGTTAGGTCAAGTCGGGTTTTACGTTGATGGTTCTATTAATTGGGATATAGCGGCACTTGTTGGTGCATTTGGCTTGACTTTACTTCTTTCGCAATTTCTCTCTGGGCAAGGTATGCCTGCCAACCCACAGCAATCAACTGCTAACAAGATAACTCCTGTAATGATAACCGGTATGTTTTTATTCTTCCCACTCCCTGCAGGTGTATTACTTTATATGGTTGTAGCAAATATTTTTCAAGCCCTTCAAACTTTTTTATTAAATAAAGAAGAGCTGCCTGAAAATCTACAAAAGATACTAGATGATCAGCTCCTTAACAAAAGCCAATTAGCAACTGCATCAACAACAATTAATGAAAAGAGATTGCCTTTTGAACCAAACAGTAAGAAGTAAAATTTTGCTTCAGCAAGAATTTTGAATTTATGGAATATTGGCTTCAAAATTTAGATTTACTTATTAAAGCCAGGACTCCACTGATATGGATTAAAAGTAAAGAAGAGGAGAGGCTCTATAGGGTACTAGAATCAACTCGTCAGAGATTAAACAAAAAACGAATAATCATTTGGGATTGCGTTAATGGTATACAAGGATCATTAAATGAAGAAAAGAAATTTTCAAACAACCCAATCGGTGTGCTTAATTGGATAAAGGAACAAAATAATTCTGTATCAACTATCCTTTTGTTAAAAGATTTTCATAAATTTTATGAAGACGCTACTATTTCAAGAACTATTAAGGAATTATCATATTCATTAAAAGAAACGACTCATAATTTAATTTTTAGTTCACATATTTACCCAACTTCAGATGAATTAGATGAATTATTAACAATAATTGAATTACCTCTCCCTGATCAAAACGAATTAAACAAACTTATTAGAAACATATCACAAAAAACCGACTCTGATCTAGGTGACAATGACTTGCATGAATTAGTAATGGCTTCAAGTGGATTGAGTGAACTAAGGGTAAGGCAAGTTGCCGCCAGAGCCTTAACTCAAAGGGGAAAAATAAGTAGATTAGATTTAAAAGATATCATCGAAGAGAAAAAACAAGTTATTGCAAGGAGTGAAATTCTAGAATTCTTTGAGAGTAATTCAAATCAAGATGATATTGGAGGATTAAAGATACTAAAGAATTGGCTTAAGCAAAGATATCAAGCATTTTCTAGCGAAGCCAGAGAATATGGCTTACCTCTTCCTAAAGGAGTTTTATTAGTAGGTCCTCAAGGAACAGGTAAATCGTTAACAGCTAAAGCAATTGCAAAAAGCTGGTCTATGCCATTGCTAAAGTTAGATGTTGGTAGATTATTCTCTGGATTAGTCGGCTCTAGTGAGGCTAGGACTAGGGAGACAATTTCAAGAGCAGAAGCGATGGCACCTTGCATCCTTTGGATAGATGAGATTGATAAAGGTTTTGGAGGAGATGCAAGAAGTGATGGAGGTACTAGTCAAAGAGTATTAGCAAGTTTATTAACTTGGATGGCAGAAAAAAGCTCTGCTGTATTTGTTATTGCAACTGCTAATGCTATTGATAAACTTCCTCCAGAACTTCTAAGAAAAGGGAGATTTGATGAAATCTTTTTTCTTGACTTGCCAAAATCAGATGAAAGGATGAGTATATTGGATTTGCATCTTAAAAAAAGAAGACCTAATTATACTTTTCAATTATCAACTGTTGTAGACAGAACAAACGGATATTCAGGAGCAGAATTAGAACAAGCCGTTATTGAGGCAATGCATTATTCATTCTCAGAGAGAAGAGAAATTACAGAGAGAGATTTAATAAAAGCGGTTTCTGAATTAGTACCATTATCTAGAACTGCAAAAGAACAAATTGAATCTCTTAAAGAATGGTCTTCAACAGGCAGAGCAAGATCAGCCTCATAAGAATTCTTCTTTAAACATAATAATTACAAAAAAATTTAATTCTTTAAGAAAAACATATTCCAATTTACCTCTATACTTACTCTTATAAGTTTATTTCCTAAGAAAGAGTGTTAGATCAAAGATTAATAAGAGAGAATCCAACACTAGTGCAAGAAAAATTGTCTCGAAGAGGGATCCGTTTAGATATAACTCATTTAAATAAATTAACTATTGAATTTAAAAATTTAGATATTGAAGTATCTAATCTACAGTCTGAGAGCAAGAAAATTAGCAAATTAATTGGTAATTATTTTCTTGAAGATAATGGAAAGGATAAAGATATAAAATTATTAGATGAATTAAAATTAGAGGGTAATAAATTAAAGTTAAATATTTCTCAGCTTGAAGACAAAAAGAGAAATATTAACAACCAAATTACAACTGAAATATTAAAATTACCAAATTTACCAAGTGACTCTACCCCTAATGGAAAAGATGAAAAAGATAATATTGAAATTAAAAAATGGGGAGAACCATTATTAAAAGGTAACAAAAAAAACCATTGGGAAATTGGAGAAGCTCTAAATTTATTTGATACTAATCGTTCATCACGAATTTCAAAGAGTAGATTCATCACTTTAATAGGTGCTGGTGCTCGACTAGAAAGAGCTTTAATAAATTTCATGCTGGATACACACTGTCAAAATGGATATTCAGAACTGATGCCTCCTGCATTAGTAAATTCAGAGAGCTTGAGAGGATCAGGCCAACTTCCAAAATTTGCAAATGAAAGTTTTAAATGTTCAGATGATGATTTATGGCTCTCTCCTACAGCAGAAGTCCCTTTAACAGCATTCCACAAAGGTGAAATTATAGATCTAAAGTCACTCCCTCTAAAATATGTTGCTTACAGTCCTTGTTTCAGAAGAGAGGCTGGAAGTTATGGGAGGGATACCAAAGGTCTTATCAGACTACACCAATTTAATAAAGTAGAATTGTATTGGTATTCCGATCCAAAAGAATCCGAAGAGGCACATCAACAAATTACCAAAGATGCAGAAATAATTCTTAGAAAACTTAATCTACCGTACAGGTTAATAGATATTTGTACTGGAGATTTAGGCTTTTCTTCAAGTAGGACATTTGATCTTGAAGTCTGGCTACCGAGTAGTAGTAGTTATAGAGAGATATCAAGTTGTAGTAACTGTTTGGATTTTCAAGCAAGAAGATCTTCAATAAGGACAAAAATAAATAAGAAAAGCACCTTTCTGCACACACTTAATGGTAGCGGCTTAGCTATTGGTCGAACGATGGCTGCAATTCTTGAGAATGGACAACGCGAGGATGGAACTGTAAAAATCCCAGATGCTTTAGTCCCATACTTTGGTTCAAGTTACATAAAATCCAACTAATATATTTAAATGAACGTTTTAACTTCAATTACAGTTTTAGGCTTTCTCATTTTCTTTCATGAAATGGGACATTTTTTAGCAGCAATTCTTCAAGGTATTTATGTTGATGGATTTTCTCTAGGATTTGGTCCATCAATTTTCAAAAAGAAAATTCGTAACGTCACATATTCTTTAAGAGCATTCCCCTTAGGAGGTTTTGTTTCTTTTCCCGATGAAGAGAAAAAAGGAATTAATTCTAATGATCCAAATTTTTTAAAGAATAGACCTATATATCAAAGAGTAATTGTTATTTCCGCAGGTGTTTTTGCAAATTTACTTTTAGCTTATTTGATATTGATATTAAACGTAACTACGATAGGTATTCCATATGATCCTGATCCAGGAATATCAGTTCTAGCAATACAACCTGAGAAGGCAGCCTTCAAAGCAGGATTGAGACCTGGAGATAAAATTCTAAAAATTGGGAATAAGACTTTAGGAGTTGGAGATCAAGCAGTTAGCGTACTCGTAAAACAAATTCAGAATTCTTTTGATAAGGGTCTCACTATTACTATTGAAAGAGACAATTTATTGCAAGACTTAAGTTTATTTCCTCAAGAAATTGATGGTAAAGGAACAATTGGTGCTCAACTACAACCAAATATAAAAGAAGAAACTTATAAAACAAAAAATATTGTTGAACTTTTTAATTTTACAAATAAAGAATTTTCATCTCTTCTAATGAAAACCATTGATGGGTATAAAGGTTTAATTACAAATTTTTCCTCTACAGCCCAACAATTAAGTGGGCCAGTAAAAATTGTTGAAATAGGAGCTCAGTTATCAGAGCAAGGAGGAACAGGAATTCTTTTATTTGCAGCTCTAATATCTATAAATTTAGCAGTTCTTAATTCCCTACCTTTACCACTTCTTGATGGAGGACAACTTGTTTTTACCTTAATTGAAGGCATTAGAGGGAGGCCAATTCCTGAGAAAATTCAAATAGCAGTTACTCAGTCAAGTTTTTTACTTCTAGTTGGGTTAAGTGTTGTTTTAATTATTAGAGACACAAGTCAATTGCTATTTATTCAAAGATTACTCAATCAATAAAGAAATTTCTTTTATTATTTACCTTTAACTGTTAGTATGTTGTTGTTAAAAATGTTATTAGATGGCTAAAAAATCGATGATTGCTCGTGAAGCAAAAAGAAAAAAGTTGGTAATAAAATACGCCGCTAAAAGGAAAAAACTTCTTGATGAATTTAATTCATCTAAGGATCCTATGGAAAGACTAGAAATACATCGAAAGATTCAATCTCTACCAAGAAATTCTGCTCCTAATAGAGTAAGAAATAGATGTTGGGCTACCGGGAAGCCAAGAGGAGTATATAGAGATTTTGGACTTTGCAGAAATCAATTGAGACAAAGAGCCCATAATGGAGAACTTCCAGGCGTTGTTAAATCAAGCTGGTAACTACCAATTAATATATTTATATTCAAATATTATTAATAATTTAATAAATTTTTAAACTATATAAACTTTTTTAGGTCTTATTTAAGAAATTTACGCAATTTGTCCCTTTTAAATGTCACAATAACTATGTATAAAAAACATAATTTAAAAAGTGGAAGGACAAAATAAGTCGATCACGTTTGACGGACGAGAGATACGACTAACTACAGGACTATATGCTCCTCAAGCGAATGGATCTGTAATGATTGAATGTGGAGACACAGCTCTTTTAGTTACTGCTACTAAAACAGCCAAAGAAGAAAAAGGAGATTTTCTTCCTTTAATCTGTGACTATGAAGAAAAACTATATGCTGCTGGTAGAATACCTGGCGGATTCATGAGAAGAGAGGGGCGTCCACCCGAAAGAGCTACATTAATATCGAGATTAATCGATAGGCCAATGAGGCCCTTGTTCCCCTCATGGATGAGAGATGAGATTCAGATTGTTGCTTCATGCCTTTCTCTCGACGAGAGAGTACCTGCGGATGTTTTAGCTGTGACAGGGGCTTCAATAGCCACTCTAATAGCAGAAATACCCTTTTATGGACCTATGGCCGCTGTAAGAGTTGGGCTATTAGGGGATGATTTTATCTTGAATCCAAGCTACAGAGAGATTGAGAAAGGAGATCTTGATATTGTAATTGCTGGATCTCCTGATGGAATAGTAATGATTGAAGCGGGCTCCAATCAACTTTCAGAACAAGATACTATTGAAGCTATAGATTTTGGATATGAAGCTGTAACCGAACTTATTAAAGAACAGGAAACTCTACTTAAAGATTTAGGTATAAAACAAGTAAAACCCTCAGAACCAGAAGAAGATAAAACAATTTCTTCATACCTTGAGAAAAACTGCACAAAAGCAATTGACCTTGTCTTAAAGAAATTTGATCAATCTAAAGAGGAAAGAGACATTGAACTTGAAAAAATAGAATCAGAAATTTTTACAAAAATTGATTCTTTGAAAGATGATAATCAATTGAAGGTCTTAATCTCAGAGGATAATAAATTATTACACTCTGACTTTAAAAAGCTCACAAAGAAATTAATGAGGTCTTTAATCATTAATGAGGGTAAAAGAGTTGATGGAAGAGAACTTGATCAAGTTAGAAAGATTTCTGCAACTGCTGGAATTTTACCAAAAAGAGTTCACGGATCTGCCTTGTTCCAAAGGGGCTTAACCCAAGTTTTATCTACTACAACGCTAGGTACACCCAGCGATGCTCAAGAAATGGATGACCTAAATCCAAGCACTGAGAAAACCTATCTTCACCACTATAATTTCCCTCCTTATTCTGTTGGAGAAACAAGACCAATGAGGACACCAGGGAGAAGAGAAATTGGTCATGGAGCATTAGCAGAGAGAGCACTAATTCCTGTTCTCCCTGGTAAAGAGACTTTCCCATATGTTTTAAGGGTAGTTAGTGAAGTTCTAAGCTCTAATGGATCCACTTCTATGGGATCTGTTTGTGGAAGCACACTTTCATTACTTGATGCAGGTGTCCCTTTAAAATCTCCTGTTAGTGGTACTGCAATGGGTCTCATAAAAGAGGGGAAAGAGGTAAGAATACTTACAGATATTCAAGGAATTGAAGATTTTCTTGGAGATATGGATTTTAAAGTTGCGGGTACTGAGAAAGGTATTACTGCACTTCAAATGGATATGAAAATTACAGGTTTACCAGTATCTATAATTTCTGATGCAATAAAAAAAGCTCGTCCTGCGAGATTACATATTTTAGAAAAAATGCAAGAAGCTATTGACAAACCTCAAGAATCACTATCTCCCCATGCGCCGCGACTTTTAAGCTTCAGAATAGATCCTGAGCTAATTGGAACAGTAATTGGTCCAGGAGGAAGAACTATCAAAGGAATCACGGAAAGAACAAACACAAAAATAGATATAGAGGATGGTGGGATTGTGACTATTGCATCTCATGATGGTGCTGCCGCGGAAGAAGCACAAAAAATAATAGAAGGTCTTACAAGAAAAGTCCATGAAGGTGAAATATTTTCTGGTGTAGTTACCAGAATTATTCCTATTGGAGCTTTTGTTGAAATTCTTCCTGGCAAAGAAGGAATGGTGCATATCTCTCAATTATCAGAAGCTCGAGTTGAGAGAGTCGAAGATGTGGTACGTCAAGGAGATGATGTCACAGTAAGGGTAAGAGAAATTGATAGTAGAGGAAGAATCAATCTTACATTGAGAGGAGTGGCTCAGAATGGAGGAATGTCTTACCCTGAACCTACTCCAACCCCAGTAGCTCCTCTTAATTAAGATTTAAGAGGATATAAATTATTTTCCTCAACTATCTTTTTTAATTCAACGCAAATTTCATGGTGCCTATTTTTATCTCTTGTAGCGATAATTATCCCTCCATGTTCAAAATAAGATTGATTATAGATCAGATCCTCATTATAAATATTTGTTATTGATCCACCCGCGGCTTTCAATATCGCCTCAGGGGCAGAAAAATCCCAATCTTTTGGAGAACTTTCACCGGGCATACTTAATGAGATATATATATCTCCCTCTCCTTTAACAATTGAAGCGATCTTACAACCAATACTTCCCATTAAAATAGTTTCTTTAAAATTAATTTTTTCTATTAAATTAAGTAAAGTTTTATTTCTATGATTCTTACTTGTTAAAAGTGTCATTTCCATAAGAGGCTTCTGACTTTTTTTTACTAAATTTAACCTGTATCCATTTCTTTTCTCGCACCAAATTTCATTTCCATTAGTTATCCATAATTCCTCTTTATGAGGTAGCAAAATAACACCTAAATAGGGTTTGTTTTTATAATTCAATGCTAAATGCATAGCATAATTACCTGTCCCTTGTATAAAATCCTTTGTACCATCAAGGGGGTCAAGAATCCATAACCAATCAGAATCATTAAGATTATGATCAACCTTAATTTTGACATTTTCTTCACTTAGAATATTCCAATTAACTCTCTTGTATAATCCATTAATTCTTTTAATAACTAATTGGTTTACATCTAAATCTGCTTTTGTTACGGGATTATTATCATTAGAGGTTATGATTTTACTTGTATTTTCAGAACTTTTAAGTAATTCTGAGTAATGAAGCAAAACATCTGATGCTTCCCAGCTTAAAACTCTTAAATCATCAATAAGATTATTGATATCTACACCTGATGGTAATTTAACCATAAAATGAATACTAATTCTCCATTATCTCATAGAAGCCAAGAACCAGAAAATGGAGTATTGTATTTAGTGGCTACTCCTATCGGGAATTTATCTGATATCTCTGCAAGGGCAATTAATATTTTAAAAAATGTAAATTTAATAGCTTGCGAAGACACAAGGCAAACAATCAAGATTATTAATTCATTGCAAATTTCAAATAAACTTATAAGTTTTAATAAACATAATTCTGTAAAGAAGATTCCAATTATTCTTAACCATCTCAAGTCTGGAGACTCTGTTGCATTAGTTAGTGATGCGGGAATGCCTAGCATATGCGATCCAGGAGAAGATCTTGTAAAAGAGATTAGACTATTGGGAGTAGAGGTAATTTGTATTCCTGGTCCATGCGCAGCTTTAACAGCGCTAGTCTCAAGTGGAATGTCCTCTTCAAAATTTATATTTGAAGGTTTTCTACCTAAGAAGAAATCTGAGAGAGAAAAAGTATTGCATGAAATAAGTCAAAATGAAAAAACCACTATATTATTTGAATCACCTCATCGATTCAAAAAACTATTACTGGATCTTAAATTATTTTGTGGAGGAGAAAGGATAATCCATATCTCTAGAGAGTTGACAAAAAAGTTCGAAGAAAATATTAATACAGATATTGACAATGCAATTAAAATTTTTGAAACAAAAAAAGTAATTGGAGAGTTTACAATAATAATTAAAGGTAAAGATAAAGCAAATAATATTAATATTGATAAATTAAGACTAAAAAACGATCTTCACGAACTTGTTAAGGCGGGTTTAAGTTTATCATCAGCCTCAAAATATATTGCCAAAAAAGAAAATCTTACTAAAAATACTATTTATAAACTATATTAATACAAGAATTTTTCTTGGTTCTATTTTGCTAATTATAAAAAAAATATTCTTTCCAATAACATTAAATGTTTTTTTATTTTTATTTTTAATTATTGGTATTCAAAATAGCTCTAAGAGAATAAAAGTAAACCTATTAATAAATGAAACTATCTATTTGCCAGTAAGTTTTATTATTGGAACAAGTTTTATAAGCGGGTCAATGGTAGGAAGCATAATAAATTTTAATCAATTTTTTAATAAAAAATAGATTCATAAAACAATTAATTGATTATTAAAAATCATCCTAGAAATACCACGAGAATTTAAAATTGGGGCTACTACCTTGAATACATCAGTATTTGGAACTTTTATTACTTTTTCATCTTTTTTGCAAAGCCTTTTGGTGGTTTTCAAGTCAGTATAAACTTGTATCGTTTTTCTATTCAGATCTTCTTGAGAGAGAAAATCCCATTCAGGATAATCTTTTAAAAATTTAATTTCTAATTCAACATGTTTATCTACAATCATATAAACAATATTTGGGAACACTACCTTATCCAAAGGAATAGAAGCAAAATCGGGCTGAGGGAAGGAATCAATTTCATAATTCAAAGGAGGGATTTCAAAAAATGATTCCTCAGATATCTCTTTGTTATTAGATGAAGCATCTAATACCTCGATTTTCTTAGCAGAATCATTTTTTTCTTTTGAATTAGGAAAATCTAGAGATTCTTCGTTTTTTGTGTTATTAATATATTCTGATGACTTATTTGCTTTATATAAACTTTTATATTTTGATTCGCCAATTAAGTTTTTTAAATTTCTAGAGATGGTTAATTTTGAGAAATTAAACTTATCTGCTAATGATTGAACACTTGCACCATTTATAAAACCATCCATAATCTGTTCTTTTTGAGTTTCGGTGATTCTTTTAGGCAAAATATAAGGAAGAAATATTACGCTTATTCTATGAAAATTTATATAGAAGGCATATTTTTATGAATATTTTAAAAATATATTTTCATAATTATATGGATAATTGTTTACTTCAATATTGTCAGATATAATATCAAGATGCTTCCTTAGCTCAGCTGGATAGAGCAACTGCCTTCTAAGCAGTGGGCCGCAGGTTCGAATCCTGCAGGAAGCGTTTCTTTTCAGGTTTAAAGATCAGATTTAAAAGTACTTTCTATTGTTTTTTAAGGTAAATCTAGAGTGAGAATTTCTCAAATCATTGATAATAATAAAATATCTAAAATTGGTCAATTATTATTCTACATAGGATTATTTTTACTTCCCTCAGCATTTTCAATCTCAACCATAATCCTTTTATTAGCGTCTTTAATTGGTTTTTTTATTAATAAAGAAAGTTTTTTTAAAGACCGATTAAATACTTGTTTTTTTATAGGAGCTCTTCTTTTAATATTTAGTAGCATTTATAATTCTTTTAATCTTATTGACTTAGAGAATGCAGCATTCAGAAATCCATTTTTAAAAAGTGTTGGATTGTTTAATTGGGTACCTCTAATTCTTTGTTTTTATGGTTTCCAACCCTACCTCAGATCCGAAAGCTTTCGACGAAATAGTGCTCTAATGATGTTATTTGGAACCGTACCAGTAATTTTCTCTGCAATTGGCCAAGTTTTTTTTGAGTGGCATGGTCCAATGGAAACTTTAAATGGTTTAATTGTTTGGTATCAAAGACCGGTAGAAGGGATTACAAGTATCACAGGTTTATTTAACAATCAAAACTATTTGGGATGTTGGCTCATAATTGTATGGCCTTTTTGTATGGCATTATTTCTTAAAAACGAAAGCTTTATTTTAAAAAAAATAATTATTTTTTTATATCTCCTATCAATAGCATTAGCAATAATACTTTGTGCATCTCGTGCTGCATGGCTAAGTTTAATATTATCAATTCCTATATTCTTTGGTAGAAGGGGTACAAAATGGTTAATACCAATTTCAATAGTGATCATGATCCTTTTCGTACTAATATTTATACCAATATTTGGAGAAGATCTTCAGACCTTAATGCAAAATATTATTCCATCTGGGATTTGGAGTAACTTTAGCCAATCAACTTACGATTACGAGGGTAATATCTCTCGGATAGAGTTATGGAAAGAATCTGCGAATATGATTGTTGAAAATCCAATAATTGGTACAGGGGCATCTACTTTTGGTTCTAACCTAGAAACTAAATTAGGGATATGGAGAGCACATGCACACAATCTTCCGCTTGAGTTAATGGTAAGTTATGGTATTCCTGCGGCTTTATTCATATTAATTCCATTTTCTATATTAGTTAAATCTTCAGTTTATGAAATCTTTATTAAAAATAGTTTTAGCTTAAAAACATATTTATTTGATAGAGCTTGGGTTACCTCACTTATAATTTTATCAGGATCTCATTTAGTTGATATTCAATATTTTGACGGGAGAATCAGTATCGCTGGTTGGGTATTGTTAGCGGGACTAAAAAATATAGTAAGGAAAAATTAAATTTGATTCTTATAATATTATTTAATTAACGCCATAACTTATAATTTTGTAATGAGAAACTCAATTCATAATATTTGTTGTATTGGTGCTGGATACGTAGGAGGGCCTACTATGGCTGTAATTGCAGATAAATGTCCACATATTCGAGTAAATGTGGTTGATATAAATCAAGAAAGGATTAAATTATGGAACAGTTCAGATTTGAATGCATTACCAATATTCGAACCTGGTTTAGATAAAATTATTCAAAGACGAAGGAATAAAAATTTATTTTTTTCAAATGACATAGAAAATAATATATCTAAGGCAGATATGATTTTTATTTCTGTTAACACCCCTACCAAAAAAAAAGGAATAGGAGCGGGCAAAGCAAGTAATTTAAAATGGATAGAGGCTTGTGCTAGGCAAGTTTCATTATATGCAAGAGGCCATACAATTGTTGTTGAAAAGAGTACTTTGCCAGTAAGAACCGCAGAAGTTATTAAAGAGATACTTCAATCAAGCCAAAAATCACAATATTTGAAAAAAGAAACTGCTACATTTGATGTTTTATCAAATCCTGAATTTCTTTCTGAGGGATCTGCAATCTATGATTTAGAGAATCCTGATAGAGTACTTATCGGGGGTGAAAATAGTTCAGCGATTGAAGCACTTACTGAGATTTACAGGAATTGGGTCTCAGAAGAGAAGTTACTTAAAACTAATATATGGAGTAGTGAATTGGCCAAATTAACAGCAAATGCTTTTTTAGCTCAAAGGATAAGTTCAATAAACTCTATAGGTGCATTATGCGAAGCTACTGGTGCTGATGTAAGAGAGGTTTCTAAAGCTATTGGGCACGATAGCAGAATAGGCTCTAAGTTTTTAGACGCAGGTCCTGGTTTTGGAGGAAGTTGTTTTAAAAAAGATATTTTAAATTTGGTGTATTTATCTGAATATTTTGGTTTACCAGAAGTTGCCGCATTTTGGAATAGTGTCGTTACTCTAAATACATGGCATCAACATAGAATATCGAAATTAATTACTAAAAGTCTTTTTGGAACATTGTCTAATAAAAAGATTATAGTATTGGGATTCGCATTTAAAAGCAATACAAACGATACAAGAGAGTCGGCTGCGATTCAAATATGTAAAAATCTTATTGAAGAAGGAGCAGCTTTATTAATACATGACCCTAAAGTTAGAAGTGAGCAAATAGCTATTGACTTAAACCTAAAACCTATTTCTATTAAAGATAAAGAATCTAACTTTTCTGAAAGGAATGATGAAGGTTACTGGGATTCTATTAATTCAATTGATAATGCTTTTGAAGGTGCAGATGCAGTTTTAATACTGACTGAGTGGCTTGAATATAAAAATATCAATTGGAAAGTTGCGTCACAAAAGATGAGGAAACCCTCATGGCTTTTCGATGCAAGATCAATAATAGATCCTGATAACGTAATTAATACTGACATCAATTTCTGGCGAATAGGAGATGGAGTCAAACTATAAAAATATTTAATTTCTATAATTAGATATTTAGTTTTTCAGAACATATCCTTTTGGATTATTTAAATACCATTTCCATCCATCTTTGCACATTTCACTTATATCTCTTTTGGGAGAAAATTTTATTAGAGATTTTGCTAATGAATTATCTGCTACAACTTGAGCAGAGTCTCCTTCTCTTCTATCTGAAATAACAAAGGGAATTTTAACATTATTTATATTTTCAAAGGTCTGAATTAATTCGAAAACTGATGTGCCTTTACCAGTTCCAAGATTAATTTTCAAGAGTTCTGAACTTTGCGAAAATAAATATGATAATGCTTTTAAATGTCCTTCTGCTAAGTCCATTACATGAATAAAATCTCTTACTCCTGACCCATCATCAGTAGGCCAATTATCACCAAAAATAGTTAGTTTACTAATCTCACCAGCTGCAACTTTTATGATTCTTGGGAAAATATTATTAGGGTTACCAAGTGGGTCCTCTCCTATAAGTCCAGAAGAATGGGCACCTATAGGATTAAAATATCTTAGACTTGCTATCCTCCATTTTCCTGGTTCTTTAAAAAAAACATCATTTAATAATTTCTCAATAATAATTTTTGTGTTTGCATAAGGATGCATAGCTTTTATATTAGTACTTTCATTTAAAATACTTGAATTTGTTTCATAAATAGAGGCGCTGCTACTAAAAACAATTGTATAACAATTATTTTTAATCATTACATCTAATAAATTCTTTGTAGAAATTACATTATTTTCCCAATATTTCAAAGGTCTAATTATTGATTCAGAAACAGATTTAAAACCAGCCAGGTGGATTACTCCCTCAATAGGTTTTCCTAGAGAATTTGCTTTAAGAAATATTTCTTCAATAGTATTTTTATTACGCAAATCACCATGAAATATCCTTAAATTACTTTCAATATATTTTTCATCTATATTACTTATTAATTTAACTCTCTCTAATGAAAGAGGAGAGCTATTGATATAAGAATCAATTACAAATAAAGAATATTTCTGCTCTAAAAGCATTAGACAAACATGACTACCTATAAAACCTGCTCCACCAGTTACTAATAATGTTTTCATTAAAGCAAAAATATTATTTCTATTTTACAAAAAAAAGATCTAATTATATCACTTATGAAAAATAGCCAATTATCATAATAAAAATTGGTAAATTTAATTTTAAAAATAAAATATTAAATAAGTAAATTAAAGATCTATTTATTCAATAAAATTTCTTTTTAGAAAATTACAAACTAAAATATAGACAATTCCAGAAATAGAAGAAATTAATAATGGGATTGATAATCTTAGATCGAATTTAATAAGACTTATAGATAAGCTTAATATGACTAAAAGATAGATTAGTAAAATAATATTTTTCTCACTAAAACGCTTCCTAAGCAATTGAAAATGTAAGTGATTCCTATCTGCGTGAAAGGGTGAATAACCTTTCCTAATTCTTAAAAAGATCACTTTCAACATATCAATAATTGGTACAAGGAAGATAACAAAGGAAAAGGGTAAAATGCCTGTAGATTTATTATCTAAGAGAAGAATTATACTTGTAATAGCTAGATTAAACCCAAGTAAATTTGAACCTGAATCACCCATAATAATTCTGGCAGGTGGAAAATTATAAAATAAAAAACCAAAAGAAGCTCCAGAAATTGATGCTGAATAGATAACAGCCAAATTATTATTAATATAAAATCCAATTATCATCATTCCTGTAGATATTAAGAATGATACTCCTGCAGCGAGTCCATCCATTCCATCTAACCAATTTATTCCATTAATAATTCCTGCTATCCATATAACTGTGATAAGGTAACTCAAAAATGTTGGCAAATTAATAAAATCAGCATCTTTAAATAAAAAAGTAAAATCTAATAATTCTATTCTTAATCCAATAATCCAAATTAACGAGGCTGTAGATAATTGAATAATAAGTCTTATTGTTGGAGATAATGAGTTTTTATCATCATAAAAACCAGTTGCAAAAATTATTATATTAGCAAAAAATAAAAGGGGTATAATCATATAAATATCATCAAATTTTTCTATGATATTTAATTTCATAAATGTATATGAAAAAATAATGACAGAAAAAATGCCAAAAAATAAAGATATACCTCCAATATTGACAACCTCTTTTTTATGTCTCTTCCTTTCAGATGGATAATCTAATAAATTATATAATTTTCCTATTTTTATTAGAAATGGTGTCAAAAGGAAACTAAAAAATGTTGATGTTAAAAAACAAACTAGAGAAGTATTAATATTGTAATTTAACAAATCCAACTTAATTTGAAGATAATTTTTTAAAAAGGTAAACTAAATAATTTCAAAATAAGAATTGATTAGAATAATTCAGGATCAAACTTTAAAATATTATCATAGTTTAGAATTATTATTATAAATGACAACTCTAGTGACAGGAGCATCAGGTTTTATAGGTTTTCATCTAAGTAAGAAACTTATTCTTAGTGGTGAAAGTGTTATAGGGCTTGATAATATGAATAATTACTATGATAAAAACTTAAAAAAAAATAGATTAACCGAATTAAGAAAGATTTCTAATGAAAAAAATATAAATTTTATATTTATAAAAGCTAGTATTGAAGATAATAAAAGGTTAAAAGAGTTATTTAATAGATATAAACCTACTAGAGTTGTGAATTTAGCAGCCCAGGCAGGTGTAAGATACTCAATCCAGAATCCCACAGCATATATTCAATCAAACATAGTAGGTTTTAATAATATTCTTGAGCAATGTAGATACAATAATATTGAGCATTTAGTTTATGCATCAAGTAGTTCAGTATATGGTGGTAATGAAAATTTGCCTTTTTCAGAGAATCAATCCGTAGATCACCCAGTAAGTCTATATGCAGCCAGTAAAAAGTCTAATGAAATTATGGCGCATAGTTATAGTCATCTCTATGGTTTTCCTACAACAGGATTAAGATTCTTTACTGTATATGGTCCATGGGGTAGACCAGATATGGCTTTATTCTTATTTACAAATGCCATCATTAATGACCAACCAATTAAGGTTTTTAATAATGGACAAATGATCCGAGATTTTACATATATAGATGATATTGTAGAAGGAGTTTATCGTGTTCTTTTTAAGCCACCATCACCAGATAAAAGTTTTAATAGATCAAATCCATCTACTGCAAATAGTTGGGCACCCTATAAAATATTTAATATTGGAAATTCTAATCCAGTAGGATTGATGGAGTATATAACAACCATAGAAAATATTTTAGGAAAAAAAGCAATTAAAGAGTATTTACCAATGCAAAAAGGTGATGTTGCAGCAACATCTGCAGATACAAAACTACTTGAAGATTGGATTGGATTTAAGCCCCAGACATCTATTAAAGAGGGTGTAAATAATTTTATTAAATGGTATAAAGGATACTATAGAATTTAAAAATAATAAAACAAATCAGAATTTATCCTTAAACTAATAATTAAATTTTAATTAATGCTTTTAAACAAGAAAGAATTATTTTTAATAATAAAGACTTTAGATCAAAAGACTAAATTTAAATTTATATTATTTTTACTTTTAGTAATTATTGTTGCATCTTTAGAATATATTACTATAAGTGAATCCGTAATATTTGCCAAGAAATTATTAGGAACAGATTTAAATAATAATTTTTTAGATTTCTTAGGAATTAATCATTCATTGATATTTTTAATTTTAATAGTATTTACTAATATTGGGCGAGCATTAGTTTTATATAATGGTATTAGATTGGCTTATATAAGCTCATCTCAAGTTTGCCAAAGAGTATATAGTAATTATTTGACACAAAGTTATTTAGATTTTTTAAATACAAATAGTTCTGAACTAATTTCTATAGTAACGGCAAAAACCAAAATATTAGCAACTGATTTAATTTTACCTTTAATATATGTGCTCTCATCTTCATTAATGATGATATTTATAGGGGTTTCAATTTTTAAAAAAGCACCTCAATATTCGCTCTTCTCAATTTTTTCATTATTTTTAGGTTATTTGATAATTTCAATCATTACAAGTAAGTCTTTGAAAAAGAATTCACAAATAATGAGTCGTAACAGCTCAGAAAATATAAAAATAGTTCAAGAATCTGTTACTAGTTTTAGAGAAATTAAATTAACAAATCTTGAGAATAGGTT
>TARA_B100000963_G_scaffold299361_1_pt1 | contig 20631 bp, 22 predicted proteins | sample TARA_B100000963 | Tara Oceans TARA_B100000963 (sample SAMEA2622097) | marine metagenome | biome: marine biome (ENVO:00000447); feature: surface water layer (ENVO:00002042); material: "saline water (ENVO:00002010), including plankton (ENVO:xxxxxxxx)" | depth 5 m | reverse complement strand
TAATAGCTCAATTGGCTTGATTTATGCACTGAAAAAAATTTATGAAAGATATTTTATTTCTAGGTTACAAAAAAAAAAATACAAAAATTATTAATTATTTAACCAAAAGCGGCTTTGTAGTTTCTGAATTGGGTAACAAAAAATTAACAGACAAGATATTAAAAAAAGATTTTGCTCTGATAGTTAGTTTCGGTTACAAAAAAATTGTAAATCTTAAATTAATAAAAAAACTTAAAAGACCTATAATAAATTTGCACATGTCATACCTGCCCTATAATAGAGGGGCACACCCCAATTTATGGTCATTTATTAATAATACTCCTAAAGGAGTTTCAATTCATGAAATTGATAACAAAATAGATAATGGGCCAATTATTTTTAGAAAGAAAGTTATTTTTCAAAACGAACAAAATCAAACTCTTATAACTACATATAATATTTTATTTAAAGAAATTGAAAATTTATTTATAAAAAACTTTCACAATATACTAAAAAAAAACTACACAAAAATTCATAATAAAAAAACAGTATTAAATTATAAAAAAGATAAACCTAAAAAAATAAAAAATTGGAACATAAAAATTAAAAATTTAAAACAGTATTTTTAAAAATCGGTGAACCTTTTTTTATATTTTTTTTTGATTTTTTACCAATTATTTTATAATATTGAGAAGCACATAAACCTAATTTTGGTCTAAAGGTTTCGATATTTTTTGAGCTAAACTTTTCATTTTTTTTTATATTTTTTGCTGCATAAATAGATCTTCTAAGTTTTATCATATTTCCATTTAATTCTCCTATTTTTCTAGATGGATTTGATAAGTCTTTTAAAATATTTGATAAAAGATTTAATTGTTTGGGATTTATTGAAAAAGATGAGTCTGTTGTTTTTTTTTTATCAAGATTAAAGTGTTTTTCTATAGCAGCTATACCATAACCATATGAGGCTATAGATGAAAAAATATTATTTGTATGATCTGATAAACCAATTTTATATTTTTTAAAAATTTTTTTTAAATCGTTAATTCTTGATAAATTCGAGTCTTTTAAATTAGTTGGATAGTTTGAGACACAGTGGAGAATTATTATTTTATCATGAAATTTATTTATTTCTTTTATTGCATTTTTTATTTCTAGGATTGTAGCCATGCCCGTTGAAAGGATTATTGGTTTTCTTTTAGAGGCAATGTAATTAATTAGTTTTAGATCTGTAATTTCAAATGATGCAACCTTGTAAAGCTTGACATTAAGTTTTTCCAAAAAATCAACACCTCTTTTACTAAATGGACTACTAAAAATAATCTTTTTATGTTTTTTTGCGATATCAAAGGCAGAGTGATGCCATTTAAACGGTGTGTGAGCTTTTTCATATAATTGCCATAAGTATTTATTTTTCCATAACCCTTTTTTTATTTTAAAAAATTTATTTTTAATATTTAATGTTATATCTTGTGGCTCATATGTTTGAATTTTAACTAAATCAGCTCCATTTTTAAAAGCAGTATCAATTAATTTTAAAAATCTTGATTTGCTCTGCATATGGTTACCTGAGATTTCAGCAATCAAAATTGGTTTTTTATAATTAAAAGATAAGATATCTTTGTTCATTTTGAAAACAATTTTAGTTTTTAAAAATGGTGTTAATATAAAGTTATATATGAAAAAAAATTATAATAAAATTATCAATAAAATTCAAAAAATTAGGACAAAAAACAATGTTAATTGGATGAATATTTTAAGAGTTGCCATGAAATATGCGCCCAAGCAGACCAAAAAAATAGTAAAAAGTATTAACACTAATGATAAAAAAATAGGATCATTGATCTCTAAATTATCAAAATAAAATTGAAAAAAATAAAAAAAAAAATCTATTATGGATCACAGTTCGTTGAAAAAGATGATGTTGATTATGTTGCAAAATCTTTAAGAAATAATTTTTTAACAACTGGACCATTAACAACTAAATTCGAAAATAATTTAAAAAAATATCTAAAAGTTAAATTTGCACATACCTGCAATAGTGGAACTTCAGCTTTATTTTTAGCTTTGTTATCCATAGATATCAAAAAAGGAGACAAAATTATTTTACCTTCTGTAAATTTTGTTGCCGCAGCGAACATGTCAAAATTCTTAGGCGCTAAAATTTATTTCGCAGACATAAATCCACTGACAGGTCAATCAGAGCCAGAAGATATAATTAGATGCATACAAAAAAATAAAATTAAAAAAATAAAAGCAATTATTGTGATGTTTAACGGAGGCTACCCTAGAAATGTCAAAAAACTTTATGACATTAAAAAAAAATTTAAATGTTTTTTAATTGAAGATGCTTGCCACGCTTTAGGTAGTTCATATTTATACAAAGGAAGAAAAGTTAAAATTGGTTCATGTTTTCATTCTGATATTTCTACTTTTTCTCTTCATCCACTTAAAACTATTACAACTTGTGAAGGTGGAATTATTACAACAAATAAAAAAGATATTTCTAATAAAATAAAATTATTCCGATCTCATGGAATAGTAAGAAAAAAAAATTATTGGGAATATGACGTTCAAGAGTTAGGTTTCAATTTGAGGTTAAGTGATGTTGCTAGTGCACTAGGTATTTCACAGCTGAAAAAAATTTCAAAAATTATCGATATAAGAAAAAAAATTTTTAATTTTTACTTAAATAATTTAAATAATTTTAAAAATTTGATCAGAATTATTAAACCTGAAGAAAAAACAATTCCTTCTTATCATCTATTATTGGTAATAATAAACTTTGATAAATTAAAAATAAATAAAAACCGATTTTTAAAACTTTTAATTCAACAAAACATTTTTTGCCAGTTTCATTACATTCCAAATTATAAATACAGAAAATTTAAAGATTTTTCCAATTTGAATGGAGCAGAAAGGTTTTACAAATTAGCTTTGTCTTTACCGATCCATCTAAATTTAAAAAAAAAGGATTTAAATTTTGTTGTTAAAAACATTAAACAAATATTTGCGAAATATATTAAAAATAATCAAAGAAACAGAAGTCGTTAATTATTAATTTCTATTTTATTTTAGATCTTTCATTTTTAATTTGGCCTTTTTTCTAATATTTTTTTTAGCTTTTGATCCAACAATTTTATCAATATCTTCAACAGATATTCCATTACCAGGCCTCATTGAAAGCAACATATTCTCTTTGATTATTTGATTTGCTTTAATATTAACTTTGCTGAATAAACTTTTAAAATAAATTTTTGATTGCTTCAAATCTGTCTTTGTTGGTTTTATAGTATATGCACCTAAAGCTTTTTCGCAATCTCTTACATTGTTAATCCACTTCTCAAATTCTTTAGGTTCTAGTGATTTCCAATGACCATTTTTTGGAATTGATCTTGAGATGGTTAACCTTTTTTCTAGGATGTTAGCACCCAATCCTATACTGAGATAATCAAACTTATCTTCTCTACCTTGAGGCGTAAATCCTACAGGGCAATCATATCTTTCCTTAATGAACGGTATAGAATTAAAGTTCATCTCTTTAATTTTATTAGTGTGAAAATCATGTAAAACTAGAAATCCTTTCCCACCAGAATTCTTATGCCAATTAAAAATTTTATCAGTTTTATTGATATCTAAAACTCCAGTATCTATTAATAGCGGTTTTTTTGTTTTCCCAATTGTTTGAATTAATCTTTTGTGATTTGTACTCCATGTACAAATCTTATGGACATTGATGTTGCATTTTTCCAATATTTCAACAGCTTCAATAAAGTGAGAAGTACAAATAAATTCTAAGTTCTTAGATTTTATATATTTTGAAATTTTAAACCACTCCAGTGGTGTGAATTCTAATTCTTTAAACATTTCATACATATTTTGCTTGACCATTCCTTTTTTTAAAGTTGGATAAGTATAAGAAATTTTTTTATCTCCCAAAATATGATCAGGTCCAATCAATTGAAATTTAACTGCATCAACTTTTAATTTAGACGCAATATCTATAAGTTTAAATGTTCGTTTAATGTCACCTCCATTAGTTAGACCTAAGTCAGCAATTATAAATAAAGGTTTATTATCTCCTACTATTTTTTTTCCAATTTTTATGTTGTTATTTTTCTTCATTCTTTGATTTTTTTTGCAATCGTATAATCAAATTTTGTATCTATATCTATTGATTTTTCATTTTTCATTTGAAAATAAGTCAAATTTAAATCATGAAAACTTTTCTTCTTCATAAATTCTTTAATTTTAACTATTCTAATTGCACCATTACTAAAAAAAGTTTCTGGACATTCAGTTGATTTGGCAAATTTATATTTAGAATTTCTAAATACTGGAATAAGTCTTTTTCTTCTAATCATCCAAGCATTAAATGGTGGTTTATGATTTTTAGATACACTTAGAAGACCCTCAAAATTTGATTTCTTAAAAATTTGAATTGATCTTACTAGATCTGATTTTGAAAAAAAAGGGTTTGTAACTGAAATTATGACCAATATTTTAAAATTATTTTGAATCAATTTTTGTTTGATACAAATATCGACCATTACGTCAGTAATAGTTGCTGGATCTTTTGATAACTTTTTTGGCCTTTTTATAAACTCTACACCTTTCTGATTAAATTTTTTTAATTTTAAATTATCACTTGAAACATATATTTTTCTGAATAATTTTGAATTAATACTTTTTTTCAAAGCTATTTCAAAAAGACTTTTTTTATTAATCATTAAAAAGTTTTTATTTTTAAGTCTACGTGAATTTTTTTTTACTGGAATGACACAACAAATTTCGTTAATCATAAAATAATATTATTTTGAATAATTTCATATATAGATATATATAAAGTATTAAATGTCTAATAAAAATAATATTCAAACTAATTATTGGTCAAAAAATTTTCAATATATCAAAAGGAATAATAGTTTTGACAACAAATTAGGTAAAAAAGTTTGGTATGATTTACTCAAAAATAAAAAAATTAATAGTATTTTAGAATGTGGTTCAAATATAGGCAGAAATCTTAAACAAATTAATTTAGCTTACCCTAAAAAAAAACTTAGTTTTATTGAGCTTAATAAAAAAGCTTTCGAAATATGTAGTTTAAATAAAAATATTGAAAACTCATATAATTCAAGCATACAAGACTGTAAAATCTTAAAAAATACATATGATTTAGTATTTACCTCGGGTGTTTTAATTCACCTAAATGACAAGACACTTAATAAAGTAATACCGAAGATTATTGATTGGTCAAAAAATTTTGTAATTGTATTGGAGTATTTTTCAACAACAAAAATAGAAAAAACTTATAGAGGAAAAAAAAACTTACTTTTTTTAAGGGAGTATGGTGAAGAGTTTTTAAAAACAAAAAGAGTTAAATTGTTAGATTGTGGATTTTTATATTCAAAAATTTATAGAAAAGCAGGGTTTGATGACATTACTTATTGGGTGTTTAAGAAATTAAAATGAGGTATTGTAAATTATGTGTTCAGCCGAATACAAGGCCTAATTCTTATTTTAGATCAGATGGAATTTGTCCAGCTTGCGATTATAATAATAAGTCAAAAAAAATAGATTGGGATAAAAGACTTGGTTTATTAAAAAAAATAGTTCAAAAATATAAAGTAAAAAATGCAACAAATTTTGATAGTTATGATTGTATAGTAGGTGTTAGTGGTGGAAAAGATAGTACCAGACAGGCTTTGTTTATAAGAGATAAACTAAAACTAAATCCTTTACTAGTTTCATTAACTCATCCTCCACAAACAGTTACACAGTTAGGTGTTGATAATCTTTCTAACCTTATTAAACTAGGTTTTAATGTAATTGTCTCTGGTACTTCTCCAAAAACATGGCAAGAATTAATGAAATTTGGTTTTTTAAAAGACCTCAATTATAGAATTTCAACTGAATTTGCACTTTTCGCATCCGTTCCGAGAATTGCTATTAATTATGGAATAAAATTAATTTTTTGGGGAGAAAATCCAGGTCTACAACTCGGTGATATGAAATCTGCCAAAAAAAGAGGTTTTGATGGTAATAATTTAAGATATCTTAATACTATTTCAGGTGGTGATAAGTGGCTTAACAAAAGTAAAATTAAAAAAAATAAACTTTATCCATATTATTATCCAAGCCCAAAAGAATTTAAATTAAATGATTTACAAATAATTTATTTGGGTTGGTTTTGGAAAGATTGGTCAACTTTTAATAATGGTGTGATTGGTTTGTCAGAAGGATTAAATTACAGGAAAAATAATCCAATTCATACAGGTGATGTGTTTGGCTTACAATCTTTGGAAGAAGATTGGGTACATGTAAATCAAATGATTAAATATTATAAATATGGTTTTGGGCGAGCTACTGATTATGCCAATTCTATGATTAGAGAAGGAAGAATTTCCAGAGGAGAGGCTATAAAAATGGTAAATAGATATGATGGAAAGTGCTCAAAAAAATTTATTTCTTCATTTTGCAAATTTATTGAAATATCGGAAAAAGTTTTTTGGTTAAAAATCAAAAAAATAATCAACAAAAATCTTTTCTATTTCAAAAATGGGAAAATTTATAAAAAATTTAAAATAACTTAAAATGAACTTTTGTATTATTGATTATAAATTAGGCAATATTAAGTCAATTCAATCATTATTATCAGCGCTAAGAATAAATAGTTATTTATCAAGTGATAGTAGAGTAATTGAAAAAGCTGATGTTGTATTACTGCCTGGTGTCGGAACTTTTGGATCAGCAATTAATTTTTTGAAAAATAAAAAATTAGATAAAATAATTATTAAAAGATTTAAGGAAAAAAAACCTATAATAGGAATATGTTTAGGAATGCAGCTATTTTTTGAAAGCTCTTGTGAAAATGGCAATCACAAAGGACTTGCATTAATTAAAGGAAAATTAAAAAAAAATAAAAACTCTCATATTGGCTGGAATAATTTACATAATAAAAAAAATGATTTTTTTAAAATAAATAATAAGTACTTTTATTTTAATCATTCGTACTCATTAAAATACTCAAAATTTAATCAAAATTATTTTTCAAATTATGAGGAAAAAATACTAGCTTTAATTAAAATTAATAATTTTATAGGAATGCAATTTCATCCTGAAAAAAGTCAGAATAACGGCATTGATCTGATGAAGAAAATTTTGAAATCTTTTAGTTATGCTTAAAAAAAGATTAGGAGCAGTTGTGTTTATAAAAAATGGTTTAGTTTTACAATCTATTGGATTTACAAAGTATTTACCAGTTGGGAAACCCGAGGTGGTTGTTAAAAATTTAGATAGTTGGGGTGCAGATGAAATAATTCTCTTAAATTACGACGCAATTAATTTAAATAAACCTGATTATGAATTAATTGAAAAAATTTCAGATTTAAATATCAGAACACCTCTAATTTATGGTGGTGGTATAAAAAATGTAAATGATGCAGTTAAGTGTATTAAACTTGGATCTGACCGAGTTGTAGTAAATCAAATTTATTTAAATAATATTTCTCAAATTTCCAAAATATCTCAAGTTATCGGCAAAGAGAGTTTAGTTTTAAGCCTAAATTTAAATATTTTTAAAAAAAAGTTTTATATTTACAATTATTTAACAAAACAAAAAAAAGAGTTTAATGAAAAAGAATTCGAAGAAAACTGCAAAGATTATATTTCAGAAATTTTTTTAACAGACTATTTGAATGAGGGAAAAAGAAATGCGTTTAATTTTAATTTATTAAAAGTTAAATCTTTTAAAAACAAAAAAATTTTAGCTTATGGTGGAATAAACACAACAAATCAATTCAGAAGATTGTTTAGATATCAAAATATAAGCTCAGTAATTTTAGGCAATTGCTTAAATTATAGAGAAAGTTCAATATTTAACTTAAAAAAAGTGTGCAAATATGGCTTTAGAAAATAAAAAAGAAGTTTTTTGCAAAAAATGTCTTTACAGCTCAAAGCATCCCTTAGGTATTACATTTAACGAGGATCAAATTTGTAGTGGTTGCCAAATTCATTCTGAAAAGGACTCTATCGATTGGCATGAAAGATTTATCAAATTAAAAAAAATTGTTAAACCATATAGATCTAAAATCAATTATTATGACTGCATTGTCCCAGTCGATGGTGGGCACGACTCATACTTCATAGTTCATGTAGTAAAAAATTTATTAAAACTAAATCCTTTATTAGTTACTTATAATAAGTATTATAATACTGAAGTTGGAATAAAAAATTTATCTAATTTAAGGATCAAGTTTAATTCTGATATTCTATTTCAAAATGTAAATCCAAATAAAGTAAAGAAAATTACTAAATTTACTTTGTCAAAATACGGAAACATTTATTGGCACTGTATAGCAGGTCAAACCGTTTTTCCTGTTCAAATTTCAGTAAAGTACAATATACCACTTATAATTTGGGGTGCTCACCAAGGCATAGAGCAAGTAGGGATGTTTTCTTATTTAGATGAAGCTGAAATGAATAAGAGATACAGAAAAGATCACGACTTATTTGGAGTTGATGCGGAGGATTTAATTGAAAGTTATAATAATTTAAATATCGAAGATGTTAGAGATTACATATATCCATCATTTAATGAGATAAATAAGGTAGGTACTAGAGGGATTTACTTAAATAACTATATAAGATGGGACCCAAAAATTCAAAATGAAAAAATGATCAAGCAATATGGGTACAATACAAGAAATTTTAGTAGAACATTTGATAAGTATGAATATGTAGATTGTTTCAACTATTTAGAGATTCATGATTTATTTAAAAAAAATAAGCACGGATATACAAAAGTTACTGATCAAGCATCTAGAGAGATTAGATTTGGAAGATTAAATAGAAATGATGCCAAAATAATTGTGAATTATTTTGAAAATCAAAAAATAAAATATGATGATAAATTTTGTGAATGGATTGGTATTAAGACCGATACTCTTAATTTTATAATGAATTCGTTTAAAAAAAATTTCTCTTACAAAAATTTTTCTTCAAAAAAAGAAAAAATAATTAAAAAAAATTATTTAGTGAGCAAAATAAATAAAAAATATAAATTAAATTACGATAAAAATTTTAATAATAAAGATTATATAATTTTTGGTAAAGGTCATAAAAACTTAACATGAAATATTTTCCATTTGATGCAGAAAACTTTTATGAAATTTCAAAGAAAAATAAAAATTTTTTAAAGAAATGGCCTGTTAAAGATGAAGAAATTAAAATTTTTTTTGACAATGTTTTGAGGATTTATTTAAGTAAAATAAGCGAACTTAATTATAGAGATAAAACTATAATTTTTTCTGACTTTCAATTTTTTTATTTTATTTTTCAACATCTATATTCTTCATTAATTAAAACCAAAGTAAAAAATAAATTTAAGAGCTCACATCTGGTTAAAGGAGATTCTTTTAAATATTTTTTTCCAAATAAATCATCAATTCTATTCAAATATGATCTGGAAAATCAAAACCAAAATCAAAATGTAAAAAATTTTTTAAAAGATTTAATTTATAATTTTAGAGGACAAAAGAATAAATCAAAATATTTTTTGCTTGGATCTAATACTAAAATTATAAAACAATATATTAATGAAAATAAGATAAAGATTAAGAATATTTCTATAAAATACTTTATAGAAAAAGATTATACATTATCGAAAGATATTAAAAATTTTACTACAAACTTTTTTTTAGAAACAAATAAATTTTGTGAAAAAAAATATAAGTTTAAATTTAATAAGAATTACTTAGAAAGAACTTTTCTGAAAAGATTAAAGATAATCAATAATATAGTAAATAATATTCTTATAAAAAAAAATGAAGTTTTAAAATTTGATGGTGTAATATTTTCTCAAATTATGAATCCTCTACAACGGGCTGTAGCAGGTGCATTCAAGCTTATTAAAAAAGATTCAGTAAGTTTTGATCATGGTACGTCACTTCACTATTATGAGGAAATAATTGACTCTATTTTCCTTTTAAATTCCACAAAACATGTTTGTTTTAATGATAAATCAGTTAAAAATTTGAAGTCACGTATCAATAAATCTTTATTTAAGATTTTTTTAAAAAATATCGATTTAGTTACAAACAAGTACAATTTTTACAATAAACTTTTTTTAAATAAAAAAGGGCAAACAAAAAAAGTAAAAAAAAAAATTAAAACTATTTTAGTTATGGGTTTTCCAATGGGCTCTTTAGTCTATCCTGGCTTAGAGGGATATACTTTTTTCAACAAATTAAAAATTGAAATAGAAATAATGAAATTTTTAAAAAAAATAGGTTGTAAAGTAATTTATAAAGTTCATCCTGAAAGGTCGTTTCCAACGGATAGAATAATGCAAAAGTATTGTGATAAAATTATTTATGAAAGATTTGAGAAATATAATGTATCAACTTTTGATGCCATCATACACACATATTTTTTAGGAAGTACTTTTACATTCAGTTTGTGCAATAAATATAAAATTATAGCTTTAAATCAGGATATGAAAAGTTGTACAAAAGAGTTTCAATCTGTCTTAAAAAGAAGATGTTTCATAGTAAATGGTGGATCTAAAGATGGAATGCCTTATTTAAATAAAAAAAAACTTTTTAGTATTATTTCAAATATTGATAAGAATAATTCAGTTGATTTAAGTAATATTAAAAATTATTTACTTTAAAAAAATATTGTGAAAAAAAATATACTTATTACAGGTGCAGCAGGATTTATTGGCTACTCATTGTGTAAAAAAATTCTTGAATCAAAAAAGTATAATGTCATTGGAATTGATAATTACGATAGTTATTATAGTGTCGATTTAAAAAAAAAAAGGATTCTAAATATTAGAAGTCACTATTCGAACAAATTTTTTAAATTTTACAGATGTGATATTTCAAATTTCAAAAAATTAAAAACAATTTTTAAAAAAAATAGAATTTCTATGGTTATAAATTTAGCTGCTCAAGCAGGTGTTAGATATTCACTTGTAAATTCAAAAAAATATTTAAATAGTAATATAATTGGATTTTATAATTTAATTGAATTAGTTAAGCTCAATAAAATAAATAGCTTCTATTACGCGAGCACCAGTAGTGTATATGGTTTAAACAATAAACTACCTTTTGATGAAAAAAAATCTACTGACAACCCATTAAATTTTTATGCTGCAACTAAAAAATGTAATGAAGTAATCGCTCATAGCTACTCTCATTTATATGGTATTAATACGGTTGGATTGAGGTTTTTTACTGTTTATGGTCCATGGGGAAGACCTGATATGGCTTTGTTTAAATTTACAAATAAAATCAAGTACAAAAAGAACATAGAAGTTTTTAATTATGGAAATCATTTTCGTGATTTTACTTACATAGAGGATGTTGTTGTTTCGATAATAAAATTAGTTGATAGAAATATTACTTTATCCAAAAAAGGTAAATTAAGCAGTTATCAGATTTTTAATATTGGAAATCAAAAAAAAGAACCTTTGAGGAAATATATAAGTTTGATTGAGAAATATCTTAAAATTAAGGCAAAAAAAAAATTTCTACCTTTGCAAGCAGGCGATATGAAAGCTACATATTCTAATTCTAGAAAACTTTATAAGTATATTAATTTTAAACCAAAAACAAAAATAGAAATAGGAATAAAAAATTTTATAGAATGGTACAAACTTTTTTATAGATAATTAAACTACAATGACAAAAATAATTGCAGAAGTTGGATTAAATCATATGGGGTCTTTAAAACTAGCAAAAAAGTATATTGTAGAAATTGCAAAAACTGGAGTTTGGGGGATTAAATTTCAAATTCATGATCCTTATTTTGAAAGTTCAAGGGACGAAAAATTCAGAGTAAAAGTATCCAATAAGTATAAAAACCGATACGATTATTGGAAAAAAACATCCTTTTCAGAAAATGAATGGAAGAAATTGTACTTATTATCAAAAAAAAATAATCTAAAATTTATAGTATCTCCATTTTCAGTTCATAGCTTAAAAGTTATAGAAAATATAGGTGTAGACTACATAAAAATTGGATCTGGTGAGATTTATAATAAACAGTTAATAGATTATTTATCATTAAAAAAAAGAAACATTATTGCTAGTTCAGGAATGTCAAATTGGAAGGAAATAAAAAATATTTATAATAAGTTAAAATTGAAGTCTAAAAAAAATTTAGCAATTTTGCAGTGTACAAGTCAATATCCCTCCAAATTAAATGATGTGGGTTTAAATGTAATTTCAGAAATAAAAAAAAGATTTAAATGTAACTCTGGACTGTCGGACCATACAGGGAGTGTTTTTCCTGGCATAACAGTAATTTCAAGAAATGAGGATTTCCTCGAAGTTCACGTAAAATTAGAGAGCAAATTTAATTTTCCAGATAAAGCAACATCATTAAATATGAATTCTTTAAAATTTCTTCAAGATTATAACAATGCAATGGTGGTTTTGAAAAATAAAGTAGATAAAAATAAAGTATATAAAAAATTTAACAAAATGAGAAAATTATTTGGTCGTAGTTTAGCATTAAAGAACAAAATGACCAAAGGTCAAATTCTTAAAAAAGAAGATTTAATTTTGAAAAAACCTGGAACAGGTTTAAGTATTAAATATTTGAATTTTTTTATTGGAAAAAAATTAAATAAAACAATGGTTCACGATGAGCTTTTAAAAAAAAAGTATGTCTATTAAAAAAAGAAAAATTTGCGTTGTAATCAATAGCAGACCAAATTATTCAAGGATTAAGTCTTTTTTATACGAGGCTCAAAAGTCAAAAAATATCGATTTAGATATCTTGGTTGGTGCATCAGCACTTTTGTATAGGTTTGGAGAAGTAGTTAAAATTATTAAAAAAGATGGTTTTAAAATTTCGCAAATGGTTCATTCAATAGTTGAAGGAGAGAATCCAACGACTATGGCCAAGTCTACTGGTTTAGGTATTATAGAGTTATCAACACATTTTTCTAATATTAAACCTGATATTGTCTTAACAGTTGCTGATAGATTTGAAACTATAGCAACAGCTATCGCTGCAAGTTATATGAACATTCCTGTTGCACATACACAAGGAGGTGAAGTAACTGGGTCAATAGATGAAAATGTACGTCACGCAATCACCAAACTTTCACATATACACTTTCCCTCAACCAAAAAGGCTAGACAAAATATAATAAGAATGGGTGAAGATCCCTCTAAAGTTTTTCTTACAGGTTGCCCCAGTATTGACCTTATAAAAAATACTAAATTAAAAATTAGCAATAGTTTAATAAATAAACTGCAAGGAGTTGGTGATCCGATAAATTTTAGTCAAGATTATTTAATACTTTTACAGCATCCTGTAACAACAGAGTATGGAGATGGTCTAAATCAAATAACAAAAACTTTACAGGCTATATCTAAATTGAAGAAGAAAATTCAAGTTATAGGTTTATGGCCAAATCCAGATGCGGGATCTGATGATATATCAAAAGGCATAAGAATATTGAGAGAAAATAAAAATAGCTTCAAAATGAGATTTTTTAGAAACTTTGCCCCAGAAGATTTTTTGAAAATTTTAAATAATTCAAGTTGTATAGTAGGCAATTCATCAGCAGGAATAAGAGAGTCTTCATTTATGGGTGTCCCATCTGTAAATATTGGCTCGAGACAAAACTCTAGAGAACGAGCACCCAATGTTATGGACGTACCCTACGACGTTAATAAAATTTATAAAGCTATAAATTATCAAATTAATAGAAGATATAAAAAATCGAATATTTATGGTGATGGCAATGCGGGAAAAAATATAGCTAGAATTTTATCAAAGGTAGATTTATCAATTAAAAAAAAATTATCTTATATATCTTAATGATAGGAATTATTGACTTAGGTATTTCAAACATTAGAAATATTTGTAGATTTTTTGATAATATAAATAAAGATTATTTAATTATACAAAATGTTAAAGATTTCAATAAAGTTAATATTTTAGTTCTTCCAGGCGTAGGTTCATTTGGCTCAGGAATAAATCAACTGAATAGAAAAAACTATAATAGTGAGATTATCAATTTTCATAAAAGTGGAAAATTACTCATTGGAGTTTGTTTAGGTATGCAATTAATGATGCAAAATAGTGATGAAAACTATGGGATAGCAGGCTTGAGTTTATTAAATCATTCGATAAAAAAAATAAATTACACAGATTGCCAAAAAAAAATTCACGTTGGTTGGAATGAACTAAAGACTGCAGGTGATCATAACAATTTATTTAAAAGATTTGATAATAAAAGCTTTTATTTCACTCATTCCTTTTTTTTAGATTCTATTGATTCGAAATGTTTTGGTAAGACAAAATTTAATGATGATGAATTAATTTCATTCTTTATTAAGGATAACATTGTAGGGTGTCAATTTCATTTAGAATTAAGTGGTAAAAATGGATTTAATCTAATGAATAAAATTTTAGAATATGAAAAAAGTTTATGAAATTAAGAATAATACCAAAACTTGAGGTTAAAGGCGAAAATTTAATTAAAGGTATAAATTTTGATGGATTGAAAGTTATCGGTGATCCATGTGAGGCAGCTTATAACTATTTTAAAGATGGTGCAGATGAAATTTTTTATGACGATATAGTAGCGAGTCTTTATGAAAAAAGAATATCTAAAGAAATTGTAAAAAATACCAGTAAAAATATTTCAATTCCGTTGACTGTAGCTGGTGGCATTAAATCAATTAGTGATATAGAAGAGTTATTAAATTCAGGTGCTGATAAAGTTGCTATTAATACCTATGCAGTTAAAAATCCAGAATTTTTAAAAGAAGCATCCAAACAGTTTGGAAGCCAATGTATTGTTCTATCAGTGCATTCAAAAAAAATACAAAATAATTATGAAATTTTTACGGAAAATGGAAGAGAGAGAACACAATTAGACCTCAATGAATGGATAAACAGATGCGTTGATTTAGACATCGGAGAAATATTTCTTTCCTCGATAGATAATGAGGGGTTGTGTAAAGGCTTAGATAAAGATTTAATAATGAATTTAAAAGAAAACAATCTTCCAATATCATATGGTGGTGGAGTAGGAAATATTGATCATTGTTTAGAATTTTTACACAAACATAGAGTGGATGGATTATTTATTGCTTCTGCAATACATTACCATTATTACAAGGATAAATTTAATAATACTTATGAAAAACTTAACAAAGACAATTTTACTGAATTAAAACCATTTAGTATTTTTGATCTAAAAAAAAAACTGAACAAAAATAGTATAAATGTGAGATTAGATGGAAATGTATAGTTACAAAAAACAAAAACAAAAATGGCAAATGTCAAACATCTATTTAGAAAATAGATTTAATAAACCAAAAAAAACTTTTAAAATTTCTCATGATTTCATTGTCAAAAAATTCAAAAAAAATAATATAAAACTGCTAGATGTTGGTGCTGCAGAATGTGCATTTGCATATTACCTAAAAAAAAATTCCAAAAATATAGATGTTACAAATTTAGAGTATGATAAAAGATTGGTTAATTTTTCAAAAAAAACATTTCCAGATTATAAAATAATCCATGGTGACATAAATAAATGCAAAAAGATCAAGAGTTCTTATTTTGATACTGTAACTTGTTTGGGTGTTCTCTCAATTTTTGATGATTTTAGACCCTCAATTAATGAGATGTTAAGGATTTGTAAACCTAAAGGATTAATTATTATAAATAATATGTGGAACACTTATCCTATTGATCTAAACATAAAAATAAGGCGTTCAATTCCAGTCACTAAGGACAATTTTAAAAATTGGGAAAGTGGATGGAATATGATATCAATATCTACAATTTCAAATTTTCTTAATACATCAAAATCTGTAAAAAAATTTGGATTTTATGATTGGTATATGAGTGTTGATTTAAAAAAAGATAAAAAAAATTTAATGAGGGCATGGACTATTAAAGATAAGAATAAAAAAAGAGTTCACTTTAATGGCATAGGAAGAATAATTGATAAAAAATTTTTAGTAATAGAAAAAAAATAATAAATTAAAATGATTTTATCAGATAATCAAATATTAGAATATAATACAAAAGGTTACTTAATCTTAGATGATGTATATGATAAAAATTTATCTCTAGAATTTTCGAACATATTAGCATCTATAATAAATTCATTTAATTTAGAGAAAATATTTATCAAAGACTTAGATAAATTAAACCACAAGGATGCAATTGAATTAGTTTTAAAATCATTAAATGATCTTGAAACATTAGATCATAAATATATTAAAATTATTTATGACACTATAAGAAATACTGATCTACTAAATAGAATGACTAATTCTCAAAAAATTTTGAACACTGTGAGTCAATTAATGGGATACGAAAATAAAATTCCACTATATGTAAAGCAGATAGCATGTAGGATTGATATGCCACAAAATCAAACTTTCTCTTTAGATTGGCATCAAGAGGCACCTTATAGCATCAAAGGCTCAGATTTTATTCAACTTTGGGCACCAGCTATCAATGATGTAGGTAAGATAAATGGATCAATTAAAGTTTTAGAGGAGTCCAACAGTGCGGGGGTAGTTGAGACAGAAGATTTTATTCCTAAGGTTGGACACGCTCAATATAAGCCTAAACAAAACGTTATAGATAAATTTGTAGAGAAACAAATAGAACTCAAGTTTGGTCAAGTTTTACTTTTCTCTAACACATTAATTCACAAATCTGGTGATAATTCTTCTCTTTTACCACGATTAACATTATTGGCCCATTATCATAATCCTCTAAATAAAAATTTTTTAGATGCTATGGGTCAAAAAGAGACTGAGCCACCTTCAAGAAATACGTATAAGTAATTATGATAGAAAAAAATATTGCAAAAAAAAATTCTTTTAAATTTTGGCAAAGACATAATTCATTAAAAGGCTTTCCAGAAAAATATCCAGAGGAGGAAGTTGTCAGATTTTTATCTATGTTTAAAAAAAAAAATATAAAAATTTTAGATCTAGCTTCAGGATCAGGCAAAAATACATTTGTTGCAATTGATAAAGGGTTCAAGGTTTATTGTGTTGATTACTCCAAACCTGGTCTTGATTTAACCCTCAAATCTATAAAAAACAAAAAAAATTGTAAAACTTATTGTTTGGATATTACTAAAAATCAACTTCCGTTTACTGATAATTTCTTCGACGGAATAATAGCAACTCAGGTGTTGGACCATGTTTTTAAAGAGGATGTCAATTTTATTGTTTCGGAAATTAAAAGAGTTCTAAAAAAAGATGGGAAAACTTTACTTAATCTAATGTCTACAAAAACAACTAAAAAAAGCAGATTAGGACATAAAATTAAAAATGAGAAAAATACTTATTTGACTAACCATGGTAATTCTGCTGGAGAAGTTCATAGTTTATTTGATGAAAAAGAAATGAAAAAGTTATTTAAAAGATTTAAAATTTCAAATTCAATGATAGTGAGCGTTAGCAATGATTTTTCAAAAGAGAAAACTGTATTTAAATATTTTTATTTAACCCATTAATGACAAAAATTCTTCATGGTTTACCTGAAAAGGTAACTTTTTGCAAAAGATGTGTTATGTCAAACCAAAGACCAAGTACTACCCCAGAGCATATAAAAAGTTCTACCAATATAAAAACAGCAGAGTTTGATGAAAACGGTATATGCCATGCTTGTCTTTTTTCTGATTTTAAAAAAAAAATTAATTGGAATGAGAGAGAAAAACAATTTGAGGAATTGTTAGCTAAATATAGAACTAAAAATTCTAGTTACGATGTTTTGGTGCCAGGTAGCGGTGGAAAAGATAGTATCTTTGTATCACATTTGCTTAAATATAAATATAATATGAAACCCCTTACTATAACATGGGCCCCTCATATTTACACTGATATAGGATTTAAAAATATGCAATCTTGGATACATTCAGGTTTTGATAATATATTATTTACACCAAATGGAATGACACATTCAAAATTGACCAAAATTGCATTTGAAAAGTTATGCAACCCATTTCAACCATTTATAATTGGTCAAAAACTTTTAATGATTAGGTTAGCTAAGCAATTTGGAATTAAATTGATTATGTATGGTGAAAATCAAGCCGAGTATCATAATAAATTATCTGACAATCAAAGCTCAGAGATGAAACCTGATTTTTTTTCAAGAGATAAGTTAGATAAAAATGAAATAAAAATTGCTGGTCACTCAGTAAAAAATTTAATTGATGATTTTAATTTTAAGTTAGAGGATTTAGAAAATTATATACCATTAGATAGACAGGAAATTGATGAATTAGATATTAATGTTCATTACACATCATACTTTACGAAATGGATACCCCAAGAAGCTTATTATTATGCAGTAAAAAATGCTAGATTTGAGCCAAATCCTTATGGACGAAGTGAGGGCACTTACTCAAAGTATGCAAGTCTAGACGACAAGACAGATGGGTTTAATTATTACACAATGTTTATAAAATTTGGACAAGGAAGAGCTACTAACGATGCTGCTCATGAAATAAGAGATGGACATCTTACAAGAGACGAGGGTGTTTCTTTAGTTAGAAAATTTGATGGAGAATTTCCAAAATTGTATTTTCAAGATTTTTTGAATTACATAAATATAAACCAAGAAAATTTTTTTGAAATTATTGACAAAAATAGATCTCCACATTTATGGAAAAAAAATAATTTAACAAATAAATGGGAATTATTACATCAGGTAACCTAGTATACCATGAAACAATATTTTAAGTACTTATTTTCAATTTGTGAAAATAAAGAAAAAAATATTCTTATTTTGTTCGGTATTTTAGCAGTTATTGCAGCTATATTTGAAACAATAAATATTTCTGCTTTAATTCCATTGATTAATTCAATTATAAGTCCTGATGAAAATATTTTTGAAAAGTCCAAATATCTTTTATTTTTAGAAAATTTATTCTCAGAAAATAGTACAATCAATTACTTGATGATTTTTTTAATAATTTTTTTAGCTAAAATTATATATTTAATAAGCTTTAATTGGTTTATTTTAAGTTTTTTAAAAAAAGCAGAAAGAAGATTAACAAAAAAACTTTTTGAAACTTATATTAATCAGTCATTAAATTTTTTTTTTAGAAAAAAAACATCTGAAATATTAAGAAACCTTACCAATGAAACAGCTATATTTAGGGGCGGACTACAAGATGCAATTGAGTTATTTGTAGAATTAATATTAATTATTTTTATTTTATCATTGTTATTATTAATTAGTTTCAAAGCTACAATTATAATAATATTTTTAGTTTTAATAGTTTCCTCAATTTACATATTATCTACCAAAAAAAAAATTGCTAAGTGGGCCAATGATAGAATTTTTTACTTAAATAAATATTACCAAAATGTTATCCAAACATTTAGATTAATAACAGAGGTTAAAATTTTTAACGTGAGTAATTTATTTATTTCAAGAAATTATGAAAATATTAATAATCTGACTGATATTGTTCATTTTAGAGCATTTATTAAAACTCTTCCTAAACTAATTTTAGAGAGTGTGGGTGTAATTTTTTTTGTTTTAATAATATTTGTTTTTATAAATTCCAATTCAGATACTAACGATATCGTTGTTATTCTTGGGGTATTTTTAGCATCGTCTATAAGAATAATTTCTTCATCAAATAAATTGTTAGTTATCTACCAAAATATCAAGAATTCAATTCCATCGTTAAAAATTGTAAATGAAGAATTAAAATTAAGTAGAAATATTCAAAAAAATACAATTAAATTAATCAAGTTTAATAATGAAATAAGACTTAAAAATATAAGTTTTAATTACTCAGATAATAATATTTTTGATAATTTAAATTTAGAAATTAAAAAAAATTCAATTATTGGGATTTTTGGAAAAAGTGGTCAAGGTAAATCTACATTGATAAGAATTATATCTTCATTGTTAAAACCGACTAGTGGGCAACTAATGGTAGATGATAGTGAAATAAAAGAGAATGAATTTTTGAATGTATCCATAATTCCTCAAGAGTTTAATTTTTTTGAGGCGTCTATAAAAGATAATATTACTTTTGCTGACAAAAATAAAGAAATAGACTTACAACGTTTACAAAAATCAATAGAGGCCACAAAATTACAAGATTGTGTTTTAGATAAAAACGGAATTTCTATAGATACTTTACTAAATAACGAACTAAAAAATTTTTCTGGAGGTCAACTTCAAAGAATTGCTCTAAGTAGAGCCATATATAAAGATTCAGATCTATTGATTCTTGATGAAGCTACATCTGCGCTTGATCATGAGTCAGAAAATGAAATAATGAGTTTGTTAAATAATTTAAAAAAAGAAAAAACTATCATTATAATTTCTCATAATCAAAATAATTTTGAAAACTGTGATATAGTTTATGAAATTAAAAATAAAAAAATAATAAAAAGTGATAAATAAAAATTCTAAAATTCTTGTAACTGGAGCAACAGGTTCATTTGGTGTCAGTTTTGTAAAAACAATACTTAAAAAATTTCCAGATATAAAAAGATTAGTTGTTTTTTCTAGAGATGAGTTAAAGCAATACAATTTTAAATCTTCACTTAAAAGAAACTACAAAGGTTTAAGATTTTTTATAGGTGATGTAAGAGATAAAGAAAGACTAAAGAGAGC
>TARA_B100000963_G_scaffold129807_1_pt1 | contig 20687 bp, 18 predicted proteins | sample TARA_B100000963 | Tara Oceans TARA_B100000963 (sample SAMEA2622097) | marine metagenome | biome: marine biome (ENVO:00000447); feature: surface water layer (ENVO:00002042); material: "saline water (ENVO:00002010), including plankton (ENVO:xxxxxxxx)" | depth 5 m | reverse complement strand
TAAAATCAGGTTTAAAAGCCACCTGAGCTAATAAATCACCCTTTTTGCTGTTAATTCTGAAGTATAGTATGGTACCGGGTTTTGAATCATGCATAACATATAGGTTTTCATAGCCTTGAGTGTAAAAATTTTCCAAAACTGCCTCACCACCATTTCTTAAGGAAAAATCCAATGCATTCATTGATCCCAAATCTTTTTCAATATTTACAATAGAAAAATCATGAGCAGGATATTTCGGTTCCTGAAACTGAATAAAATTTTTAAATATTTTAAAAAGCTTTTCATCTCCATTTGACTTTATCCAATTTAAAATATTTTCAAGCTCTCTTTGATCGTCTTTGGTATAATCCTTCAAATTAGGAGATTCATCAAACAGATCTTCATCCATTGTATTATTAAAAAAAGCCATTATTTTATAATATTCATCGTGTTTTATTGGATCATAAGGATGAGTGTGACACTGAACGCAACTCATAGTGGTACTTTGCCATACATCAAAACTAGTATTCACCCTGTCAATTACAGCGGCAACTCTGAATTCCTCATCATCAGTTCCTCCCTCATCATTATTCATTGTATTACGATGAAAAGCAGTAGCAATTAGCTGATCAACAGTAGGTTGTGGTAATAGATCTCCTGCTAATTGCTCTATAGTAAATTGATCAAATGGAATGTTTTCGTTAAAAGATTTTATAACCCAATCCCTGTACTTCCATATAGTTCTTCCCCTATCTGATTCGTAGCCTTTAGAGTCAGCGTATCTTGCAAGATCTAACCACCAACTGGCCCACTTTTCACCGTAAGCACTATTCGAAAAAAGACTGTCCAGATAATTCTCGTATGTGATCTGACCTTTTACAAAACTTTCAAAGAGATTAGGATCAGGGGGTAAACCTGTGACATCAAATGACAATCTTCTTGCAATGATTTTTTTTTGTGCAGGGGAATTAGGGAGAAGATTCTTTTCCTCCATTCTTGCCGCAATGAAATGATCAATCGGGTTGGTGATAAAGTCTTTTTCATAAAAAATTGAGGTTACTTGTGGTATTTCAATTTTATCGACCGACTGGTAAGCCCAATGTGTCCCCCATTTAGCACCCTGATTAATCCAATCAGTAAGTATTTTGATTTCATCCTCTGACAATGGAGATTTTTGGTAAGGCATTCGCAACTCAGGATCACTGTGATGCAATCGTTTAATCAATTCACTCTTTCGTGCATTTCCTCTTATTATAGCAGGCTTGCCTGAATTAGTAATTGCCATAGCTTCAGATTCAAATAAGACACTAAATCCAGCGTTCCTCTTTACACCACCATGACATGAGATACAGTGTTTGTTTAGTATAGGTTTTACATGGGTAGTGAAATCAATTTCTTCATTGGGTTTTAAAAATAAAAACAAAAAAAAGAATCCCGCAACTATTATCACTGCTCCTAACAGCAGTCTGAAGTCTTTCCTAAAATCAGGGTTCACAATCAACTTATTAATTTTTAAAGCCTATACTAATTTAAAATTAATTCTCAGCACAACTTCCCTTAGTCCACGAATTTATTCCACTTGCCTCGGCGACACAGTCATTAGGGTAAGTATTTTTATCACAACCACAGACAGGCATGTATTCTTTGGTACAAGGTATATTTTTTGGAGTCCCAATACAATTGACCTCCTTGCTTTTCTTTTCGCAAGCATAACAAGCAACCAATAAAGATATTAGCCAAATGCGAGGAAACATTTATATTAATGAAGTTTTTTTAATAGAAAGTTTTTCCAGCGTATTTTTTTATTTTCCCTAGCTTTACTTTGACCAATACCGTGTAGTTGAAGAGCGATATAACCATTTGAAGTTAAGTTGTCATAAACATCACCAATCATGATGCCATTGATCCAAGATTGGATATGATTACCTTTGACTCTGACACGGAAATGATTCCATTCAAGAGGTTTAAAAGCAGACCTAACTTTTTCATTAACTCCTGGGGTTTGGAGAAAACCTCTACCTGCCTCCTCATAGATAGAGCCACTCCAAGACCTTGAAGTTGGATCAATTTCGATCTGGTAACCCCAAAACCTTCCAGCTTCCCATTTTTTATTCATTAATAATTTCTCCCCATTTTCATCAAAACGCCCCCCCCAACGGATGGTTTCCATATCTTTATCGTAAATATTACTTCTTATCTGAACCCCTGAGTTCAGCACAGTATCCAACTTGACCTCAAACTCTAGTTCAAAGTCTTGATATTTTTTTTTTGTGTGTAAAAAAGAATTTGGTAAACCCATTATGGCTTCAGCAACAATGCTTTCGTCCTCTGCATAGAACTTACCTCCACCATAATTTGCCCAACCCTTGAGATCTTTACCGTTAAAAATAATTTCATCTTGATCTTGACATGAAAAAACTAAAAATGTAATCAAAATCAAAAAAAATATATTTTTCATATTTATTGGTTATTTGTACAATTTAAAAATTTTTCAAATAAAAATTCAAATACTTAAGTATTTAGCGCAGTATTAAAAAATTTAGGTTGAGATATTTTTTTTATATTAAAGAAATAAAAAATTAATCCATGAGAAATTTATTGAATTTAATGTTGCTGTTTATTGTATCGCTTGCACAATCACAAAACTGGAGGGTTGTTGAGGGGAAACTTATGAGTGAATGGGCTAAAAACGTTAAACCAGAGAATGTCTGGCAAGAATATCCTCGTCCACAGTTTGAAAGAACTCAATGGAAAAATCTCAATGGACTTTGGGATTATGCTATTTTAAAATCCCATAAAATTCAACCCGAAAAGTTTCAAGGAAAGATTTTGGTTCCTTTTAGTTTTGAATCCGCTTTGTCAGGAGTTGGAAAAAGTATCAATCCAAATGATAAGATGTGGTATAGGAGAAGTTTTATCATACCAAACAACTGGAGTGAAAAAGATGTTGTCATTCATTTTGAAGCAGTAGATTACAAATGTGCTCTCTGGGTAAACGATATTTTGGTGGGAACTCATAAAGGAGGATTTGATCGTTTTTCTTTTAATATTACTCCTTACCTAAAATCTAGTAGAAGTCAAAAGGTTGTTTTGACAGTAGAGGACGCTACCAATTTCAGTTCACAGCCCCGAGGTAAACAACAAATCAATGCCAGTGGTATATATTATACACCAGTAAGTGGAATATGGCAAACAGTTTGGTTGGAAGCAGTGTCGCCCGAAGCCTATTTAAAACAAGTGAAAACAACCACCAATATTGATAAAAGCACTGTGTCCCTTATACCAATGACTAATGTAAGTTTAGTGAATAGATATAAAGTAGCTATTGATGTTTTTTTTGACGAAAAAAAAGTAGCTTCAGGAATTACAAAACCAAACACACCTTTGCATTTAAAAATAGAAAATGCCCAACTATGGTCACCCGACCACCCTCATCTATATGATATAAAAATGAATTTGATCAATCCCTCAGGTAAGGTAATCGATCAAGTAAAGAGTTATTTCGGGATGCGAAAAATAAGTCTGGGAGATCATAAGGGAGTCAAATATCTCTTCCTAAATAATACACCTCTTTTCCAATACGGACCCCTTGACCAAGGCTGGTGGCCTGATGGATTGTTGACCCCTCCCTCTGATAAAGCCATGCGATACGATATTGAAATGACCAAGGCAATGGGCTTTAATATGATACGAAAGCATGTAAAAATCGAACCCGATCGATGGTATTATCATTGCGACCAACTGGGAATTATGGTTTGGCAAGACATGCCCTCCTATAACCGATTGGCATTGAAAACTCCAGTAGAAATGGAAAAAACCAAGAAAAAAGAAAGAATCTACAATTCCCTAGAGAGAGTTAAGAGAGATGGCACAGATCTGAACAGACTCTCAGAGGATTCCGCTCAATTTGAATTCGAACTCAGACGTATGGTAGATATGCATTTTAATGCACCAAGTATCATAATGTGGGTTCCTTTTAATGAAGGCTGGGGGCAATACGATACTTGTAGGATCGCTCATTTTATAAAACAATTAGATCCAGATCGATTGGTCAATCCAACTAGTGGTTGGTCACTAAGACCCTGCGGTGATATTTATGACATTCATACATACGATGTAGACCTGACGGTTCCCCCTACTGCTGTTGACAGGGCAACAGTGGTAGGAGAGTTTGGAGGTATTGGATACCCAATAGAGAAACACCTATGGAATCCCGAAATGCGTAATTGGGGCTATCAGACCTATTACAATGCGCAGGAATTGCTAAAAAACTATATATACAAATTCAATCAAATTGCAGAAATGAAAGAAAGAAATGGACTCTCGGCAGCTGTTTACACACAGACTACTGATGTTGAGGGGGAGATAAATGGTTTAATGACATATGACCGAAAAGTGATCAAAATGCCTGCTGAAAAGCTAAAAGAATTACATGCCAAACTGTATAAAGAGTAATTTCAAATGATGAAAATTAATAAAACAGTTTTTGTAGCACTTTTGCTAAGTTTTGTATTTTGTGAGCAACCTAAAAAACAAGTATTTGTGTTAAATGCCAGTGATTTCCGAACTGAAATAAAAGGAAAAAAAACAGACATATATCTCCTTAAAAGCGATAAAATACAAGTTTACATAACCAATTATGGTGGACGGATAGTAAGTCTTCTGACTCCCGATAACTATGGTGAAATGGGTGATGTAGTATTGGGTTTTAAGAATATAGCAGATTATAAAAAAGCTAAAACACCCTATCACGGTTGTTTGATCGGAAGATATGGAAATCGCATCGCAAAAGGAAAATTTGAATTGGACGGAAAGACCTATGTACTGCCAATAAACAACAATGAAAATCACCTACACGGTGGACCTGATGGATTCCACAATAAAGTGTGGGAAGTTGTTTCCTCCAACCAGAACTCTGTTGTAATGACTTATTTTTCCGAGGATGGTGAGATGGGATACCCAGGAAACTTGAAAGTAAGGGTCACCTATTCAGTCAATGATGACGAATTGAGTATTACCTATCAGGCTTCTACTGACAAAGCTACTCCGGTCAACTTGACAAACCACGCTTTTTTCAATTTAGCTGGACAAGCTAAGGGCAGCATAAACGATCATCTTTTAATGATCAATGCCAGTCACTTTACTCCTGTGGATAAAGGTCTGATCCCTTTGGGAGAGATACGGTCTGTTGAAGGCAGTCCTTTCGACTTTAGAAAGCTCAAGACCATAGGTCAAGATTTAAACAAACAACCTACCGACATTCAACTTACTCGTGGGGGAGGTTATGACCACAATTTTGTTCTCAACAAAGAATCCGAAGGTATGAACTTAGCAGCGAGGGTGGTAGAACCCAAAAGTGGAAGACAACTCGAAATTTTTACCGAAGAACCAGGAATACAATTTTATGGTGGTAACTTTATGGATGGCAGCGATGTTGGAAAATATGGTACAAAATTTGAATATCGTGCTTCTTTTGCTTTAGAGACACAACATTTTCCGGATTCGCCCAACCAGCCTGCTTTTCCTAGTACAATTCTAAACCCTGGAGAAACATATCGGACTAAGAGTATTTACAAATTTTCTACCGCCAAATAAATGATTTGTGGCTAGTGGTCTGTGGACACGAATTAAGACAGCCGCAAGGCAGGGGGAGAAAGTTATTTTAATCAATAAAAATGATTACTCATTGGAAGGTTTACCAATAGTGGCGAGGATGCCGCCATCCACATAGAGTATTTGTCCATTCACAAAATCACTGGCCTTTGAACTGAGAAATACAGCTGCTCCTTGCAATTCATCAGGGTCTCCCCACATTCCAGCAGGAGTTCTGTTGACTATAAATTCATTGAATGGGTGACCCTCTACACGTATGGGTTTAGTTTGCTCGGTCGCAAAATATCCAGGGCCAATACCGTTAACTTGGATATTATATGGCGCCCATTCTACACACATATTTTGAGTCAGCATTTTCAACCCTCCTTTGGCAGCTGCATATGCACCAACAGTATTTCTTGCCAATTCACTCATCATGGAACAAATGTTAATAATTTTACCCGATTTACGTTTTATCATTCCTTTAACCACCGCTTTAGAAACTATAAAAGGACTGACCAAATCAACTTTGATTACCTGTTCAAAATCAGTCACCTCCATTTCTAAGAGTGGCGTACGTTTGATGATCCCGGCATTATTGATCAAAATATCAATGATCCCTACTTCATTCTCAATTCTTGCGATCGCCTTTTGGACTTGATCTTCATTGGTAACATCAAAACGATAACCAAAAGCTTTAATCCCCTCAGATTTGAAAATTGCAACGGCCTTGTCAATTTTTTCATTTGAGCTGTTGCCATTAATGATTAGGATAGCCCCTGCCTGGCCGATCCCTCTGGCCATCGCCATCCCCAGTCCATGTGTAGCTCCAGTAACCAAAGCGACCTTTCCTTTCAAATCAAATAGAGAAGTGCTCATACTTTTATCTTAAGTTGGGAATTGGACAAGCATCCATATCACCATAGTCTAGATTTTCTCCGGCCATTCCCCATATAAAGGTATAATTAGAGGTTCCCGATCCGGCATGAATTGACCATGGGGGTGAAATAACAGCTTGTTCGTTGGCCATCCAAAGATGCCGGGTTTCATCAGTAGCTCCCATAAAATGACATATAGCCTGATCCTCAGGTACCTCAAAGTAGAAATAAACTTCCATTCGACGATCGTGGACATGTGCAGGCATCGTATTCCAAACTGACCCTGACGCCAACTCAGTCATCCCCATTTGCAGCTGACATGTCTGGACTATACTGTTGACTATCAATTTTCTGATAGTTCTGGCATTGGAAGTTTCCGCAGATCCCAATTCGACGATTTCGGCTTGATCTCTACCTACTTTTTGAGAGGGATAATTAAGATGTGCAGGAGCAGAATTGAGGTAAAATTTAGCAGCTGCTTTTGGATCATCACTCGAAAAATGCACTTCTTTGATTCCCCTACCCAGATAGAGTGCTTCTTTATAATCCAAAGAATAAGAAATTCCATCAGCCGATACCGTTCCTTTACCTCCCACGTTAATAATACCCATTTCTCTCCTTTCCAGGAAATATTGTGATTTGAGAGGCTCAAGGGTATCCAAAAAGACACTTCCCGATGTTGGAATTACACCTCCAGCCATATACCGATCGTAGTGGGTATAAACCCATTTAACTAAATCTGTTCCAAATACTTGCTCGATTAAAAATTCATCACGCAAGGCCTGCGTGTTCATTTGATTGGTTTCTCTCTGCCCCACAGCATAGCGTACCTCGTAATTATTATTCATTCTACTGTCTTATTTTTTTTATCAATTTAAGAGTTTCAGCAACTTTCGTTTTGAGTCCTTCAAAATCTTCATTTGCTAAAATCTCCTTGGAGATTAATTTAGAACCCATTCCCACACAAGTTACTCCTGCATCAAACCATCCTCTGAGATTATCTTCCTTTGTACTGACTCCACCGGTAGGCATGATACTTGTCCAGGGTTGTGGTCCTTTAATGGCATTAACAAAACTGGGGCCATAGGTACTTCCCGGAAAGAGTTTTACAATTTCGCCCCCCAACTCTTCGGCTTTTGCAATCTCGGTAAGGGAACCACATCCGGCAGACCATAAAACTTTTCTACGATTACACACCACAGCAATGTCCTCTCTCAATACAGGAGTAACAATAAAATTGGCTCCCAATTGCATATAAAGCGAGGCAGCGGCTGCATCGGTCACAGAGCCTACCCCCATGATCATATCGGGCAATTCAGACAATACATATCGATTGAGCTCATCAAATATTTGATGGGCAAAATCCCCTCTGCTAGTAAATTCTAATAATCTTGCACCCCCTTCGAAACAGGCTTTCAAGGTTTTTTTTGCGATCTCAATGTCGCTGTGATAAAAAAGGGGAACCATTCCGGTCTCGGCCATTTTTGCTGCGACTTCTAAACGAGTAAATTTTGCCATAATTATCTTGCTACACGGCCACTGACGTCACCGCTCATTAATTTTTCTACTTCAGCTACGGTGACCAAATTGGCATCGCCCTTGATGGTATGTTTTAAACAGGAGGCGGCTACAGCAAAGTTCAATGCATTCTGATCATCATCGGGATATTTTAACAAACCATAAATCAATCCCCCCATAAAGGAGTCACCCCCTCCTACTCTGTCCACAATGTGGGAGATTTGGTATTCGGGACTGGTGTAGATGTTTTGTCCATCGTAAAGTATTCCCGCCCATGTATTGTGAGAAGCAGAAATAGATCCTCTAAGTGTGGTGATCACTTTTTTGGATTTGGGAAATTTTTTCATCATTTGCTCACATACCGACTGAAAAGCCTCGGCTTTGACCTGATCCCCTTGTGTGGTGATGTCCAATCCGTCGGGTTTGATCCCAAAGTGTTTTTCGGCATCCTCCTCATTACCAAGAATGATGTCACAATAGGAGGTCAACTCGGTCATGATGGGTTCTGAGGGTTGGCCGTAATTCCAAAGTTTGGCGCGATAATTCAAATCTGTAGATACGGTAATTCCCTTTTCACTGGCGATTTTTACGGCTTCCAAACAAGCATCGGCAGCTCCTTGAGAAATGGCTGGGGTGATTCCCGTCCAGTGGAACCAACTGACTCCCTCGAATACTGCATCCCAATCAATCATTCCGGCAGTGATCTCTGCCATGGCAGAGTGGGCACGGTCATAAACGACTTTACTGCCTCTGCTCACCGCTCCGGTTTCCAAAAAGTAAATCCCCAAACGGTCACCCCCATAGGCTATGTGCTGGGTGCTTACCCCTCTTTTTCGCAGTTCCATCATGGCACAAGTGCCCAAATCGTTTTGAGGCAAACGGGTTACAAATTCAACAGGAACACCATAATTGGCAAGGGATACAGCAACATTGGATTCTCCACCTCCATAAACCACATCAAAGCTGTTGGCCTGTGAGAATCTTAAATAGCCTGGGGGTGAAAGTCTTAGCATGATCTCACCGAAGGTCACTACTTTTTTCATGAAGTTATTTAATATTAATTTGTATAGGATTTTCAATTTTTATTGACAAGTCCTCAAGATAATTTTCCCATGCTTGATGGTCCGAAAATTGTTTACTTTCAGACCAATAAAAGCCTACATAATAAATCAATGAATTATTAAGAACTTTGAGATCTAAAAACACATGGTTTTGATCCTTTATTTGTGGATTATATAGATGTTGGCTTTTGAAATGCTTTTGGGGTGTCAAAATTGCATTACTCAGTATTGTTTCAAAATGATTTTGTTTAAAAATAAGTAGATTATCTCTATCTATAATGGTGCCGTTGTTTTCCTGCAATGAAATTCCAGCAGCAATTTGATCTGTACCCTCAATGGAGACCTCAATTTTCATCAGATTATTTCCATAATCCAAACTAATGGTTTTTTGTTCTTTGATCATTCCTTTAGGCCCTCTCCAATTGGCATAATCCAATTGAAAAAGTGTTCGTAAAGGTCCCGTGCTAAGGGTTTTATGGTTCGTAAAATTTTTTGAAACGAAATATTGATTATCTTCTTCCTTGATGGCCAGACCACCGGCACCCCTGCTAATGCCTACATGATAGTTATCCAACCCTTCTCCATGATCCTCGTGATAACTAATGCCTAGCTCTTCACTTGCTTTGTACCATTTATTGATAACTGGATAATTAACCTTTTTCAACCAGCAATCGATACCACTTGAGATGATTCCTCCAGCTTTTCCCTCTTCTACCAAAGCTTGAGCAGCAGGACCATAAGTTCTAAAAGCAACCCTGTCATTTTCCCAAGTGTAATCGTCAATTCGGGTGGGTACAATTCTGGAATAACAGTATTCTATAGCTTCAGGAAGCTCCAACTGTTCTTTCAAATGATAAATCTTTTCAGATGAAGGAGCCATTTGAGGTTGAAAAATGAGTTGATCCATTTTTCCATCTTGATCTAAATCTATGAGTTGAGTAATCAAGAAAGTGTTTTTGGAAGGGTCATAAACGCCAATATTTTCAATATTAGCGGATAAATTCTCAGGCAAATCTGTTATCGAAATCTCAATGGTTTCATTTTTACGCTCAACACTCAGGTTATTGGTTAAGTGAATCGTTACAGGAGGAGCATTACATGATCCCAAAAGAGAGATTAGCCCTAAAAGTGGAATGGATTTACTAAATTTCATAGTCTTGTTTTAGTGTTTGAATTTTTTTAGACTCCAAATAATTCAGGTAACCACAGGCTTAACTGGGGGATATAAGTCACCAAAAATAATGATAAAATCATAACTAAGAATAGTGGAATCAGAGGTTTAATAACTTTTGTTATGGTGGTTTTTGCAATGCCTACTCCAACAAACAATACGGAGCCTACTGGAGGTGTACAAAGTCCAATACAAAGATTGAGCATCAGAACGATCCCAAAATGTGTTGGATCCATTCCCAAAGCAGTAACAACAGGTAGGAAAATAGGTGTAAAAATCAATACTGCCGGAGTAGCATCCATAAAAACACCCACTGCCAGAAGAATCAAATTGATCATCAAAAGAATTACGATCTTATTGTCACTGATTGACAACAGGGCATTACTGATTTCTTGTGGAATATTCTCATAGGACAATACCCACGACATACACATGGAAGCCCCGATCAGTAGCATTACAATAGCTGTAGTTTCTGAAGATTCCAATATTACTTTAGGAAGATCTTTAAATGTAAGTTCTTTATAATAAAAAGATAACAATACAGTATAAAGCACTGCCACGGCAGAAGCCTCTGTGGCAGTAAAAATACCAGCAATAATTCCACCGATTACGATCACCAATAGAAGTAAGCTGGGAAATGCATCAATAAATTTCACAAAAACATCTTTCAAAGAAGAACGTTTTCCAACAGGATAGTTATTTTTCTTGGCCCAAATCATAGCAACGATCATCATAAACAAACCGGTTAGAATACCGGGAATATAACCGGCCAAGAATAAAGCGGCAATAGAAACTCCACCACTGGCCAAAGAATAAACAATTAAAGTGTTACTGGGAGGGATAACTAAGCCGGTAGTGGACGAGGTAATGTTTACGGCAGCGCCAAACTCCTTGGAGTAACCTTCTTTTTCCATTTCAGGGCCCAAAATGGTTCCCATTGCAGAAGCAGAGGCCATAGCAGATCCGGCAATGGCTCCCATTAACATGGCGGATACAATATTTATCAATGCCAACCCACCCGGTAAAAATCCGACCAAAGTTTTGGCAAAGGAGATCAATCGATCAGCAATACCCCCCTTACTCATTATTTGTCCTGAAAGTATGAAAAAAGGTATGGCTAAAAGTGCAAAACTGTCCAATCCGGTGGCAATCCGTTGTGAGACTGTAGTGGTTGCTGCAGAAAACGGCATGGCTGCCATCAGGGTAAACATTGACGACATAGCAATACACCAAGCTACAGGTACCCCTAAAACTAAAAGAATCAAAAAACTAAAAACTAATATAATAACGGGTAAAAATTCAATCATTGTGCCTGTTTTTTTAAGTCTAAAATTTTATAAAAGATTATTAGCACTCCACTGATAGGAATAACCGAATAAACCAATCCCAAAGGGATTTTTAATGATGGAGAAAGTTGTTCTAATACCAAAGTAATGTATACCAACCTCACCCCTCCTATGAACATGCCTAAAATTGCAAAAGTCAATATGGTAAGATTAATAAAGGTCTGTACTCTTTTGAGGTTTGGGGGACTTAATTTTTCGGAAAAATAGGTTATAGCAACGTGGTTGCCTTTTCCAGCAACGTAGGCAGCACCCAATACACCAACCCATATCATCAGATAACGTGCCAACTCATCTGTAAAAGAACTGGGATTGGCAAGTACATAACGTGAAAAGACTTGCCACAAAACATTGATAACCATCATGGACATAATAACCACAAGTATCTTTTCTAAAATAGAATCTATCTGAGCTCTTAATTTCATTTTACTTGGTATTTTTTATTTTTTCGATAAACGACTTAATCATTGGATCCTGGCCATATTTATCCTCAACAGACTTTGATTTATTTACAAATAAAGATTTGTCTGGATAATTTACTTGAACTCCAGCTGCCTTCACAGCTTCTAAAGACTCTTGCTCTGAGACCATCCAAAGTCTTCTTTGCTCAATAACTGATAGATTCATTGCTTCTTGGATCCACATTTGCTCTTGATTGCTCAATGAATTCCATATATGAGTACTCATTAAGACTACATCAGGTATAACAGTATGCTCGTCAATAGTGTAAAATTTACAAACTTCATAGTGTCTCGAAAGGTAAAAACTAGGAGGATTATTTTCTGCTCCGTCAACAACGCCCTGTTGTAAAGCGGTATAGAGCTCTCCCCAAGAGATAGGTGTAGGTGATCCACCAAGCGACTTTACCATATCAATTGCAGTTTGACTTTCTTGAACTCTAATTTTAAGTCCATCGAGATCCTCTGGTTTATTCAAAGGCTGATCTATAGTATAAAAACTTCTACTTCCTGAATCGTAATATCCTAAACCTTTTAACCAAAACTTTTCAGTGCCGTTGAGTAGCTCTTTTCCTACAGGACCATCTAGGACATCAAAAACATGCTCTTTATCTCTAAATAAGTAAGGAATACCAAATACTTTAATACTAGGAGAAAAATTCTCCAAAACAGCCGCCGAAGTTTTTGTCATATCTAGGCTTCCTATTTGAAGTAATTCAATTAATTGACGTTCAGAGCCTAGTTGTTGACTCGGATAAATTTGAACTTTAAACCTACCACCTGAAATCTCCTCTAATTTTTCTCCAAAGAAAACCATTCCCTGGTGGACTGAATGACTATTACTCAGCCCATGCCCCAAACGTAAAATTTTGGTAGAATTAATTTGATTACAGGATATAAAACTAAAAAACCAAAAAAATCCTAAAAGTAATTTTAAATAAAACATTAGTTTTTGTGATTTATAAATTCTTTCAAATTGTTATAACAAATATTTTCCACCATTTTTCCAAAAAATGGAAGATCATTGGGCAAAAGCCCTTTTTCAATATCATCTCCTATCATATTACACAGCAATCTTCTGAAATACTCATGTCGTGGGAAAGAAAGAAAGCTACGACTATCTGTCAACATCCCTATGAATTTGGATAAAAGTCCCATGTTAGATAAGGTTTTCAACTGTAATTCCATACCATCTTTCTGGTCTAAAAACCACCAAGCAGTTCCCCATTGAATCTCAACTTTATCGTTGTTGAAATTTCCAGGCATAGTCGCAAATACCTCATTCATTGATGGGTTTAAGTTGTAAAGTATAGTATTTGTGAGTTTGTTATTATCATTTAGCATTCCCAGAAGTTTGGAAAGATTTTTGGCTTGAGCAAAATCTCCAATAGAGTCACATCCCACATCGGCTCCTAACTGCCTTTTTAATTTTTGATTGTTCCCTCTCAAGGCCCCCAAATGTAATTGCTGTGTCCACCCAAAGTCGGAATACATTTCAAATAGTTCGTACAATACACATGAATTAAAAAGGCTTGCTTCCTGAACTGTGGGGAGACTACCTGAGAGTCGTTTTTCTAAAACATTGTTAGCTTTGGCATGTGTAAAGTCAATTGCATGAGTAAACTCTAATCCATGATCAGATATTCTACATCCGTTTTGATGAAAATATTTGATCCTGGATTTTAGTGACTCAAACAAACTGTTCAGATCCTTGATTTCAGTATTGGATGAATTGCCCAAGGACTCTATATAATCCAAATATTGTGATTCCTGAATGCCAAAAATTTTATCGGGTCTAAAACCAGGTAAAACCTCAGGGCCTGGTTCTTTACTAACTGCAATTTTTTGATGATAAGAAAGATCGTCAATTGGGTCATCTGTTGTACACAACATTTCAACTTTCATATCATTGAGCAAAACTTTGGGGGTAATATCCAATAATTGCCGATTGGTATCCTCAAAAATTGCACTCGAAGTAGAGGGCTGGAGTATAGTTTTGATCCCGAAGTACCGCTCCAACTCCAAGTGGGTCCAGTGAAAAAGTGGATTCCCAACAGTAAAGGGAACAGTGTAAGCCCAATGATCAAACTTTTCCTTGTTGCTTACATCTTTTCCAGTAATAAATTTTTCAGGGACTCCAAGGCTTCGCATAGCCCTCCATTTATAATGATCCCCATCCAACCAAATTTCATTGATACCCTCAAAGGGCTGATTGGCAGCAATCACATCCGGAGGCAAGTGATTGTGATAGTCTATAATGGGCATAGATACTGCATAATCAAAATAAAGTCTTACTGCAGTTTTATTGTGCAGTAAAAAGTTTTCATTGATGAATGTCTCCGTGTTGTTGAATTCCAAAATTAAATCATTTTATTGATGCCCCATTCGAGTCCTCTTAGCTCTGCCAATCCTCTTAGCCTTCCTATGGCTGAATAACCAGGATTAATTTTCGGTTTTATAAGATCGTCCAGCATTTGATGTCCATGATCTGGGCGCATAGGTATTGAAGCATCTTTTCGATTCTCGTCAGCCCTTCTGCGCTGTTCCTTAATGACTCTTGTAATAATTTCAAACATATCTACATCCCCTGTCAAGTGATCAGCCTCATAAAAATTACCGTATGCATCCCGTTTGGTACTTCTGAGGTGTAAAAAGTGAACACGGTCTGCAAAAGCATCAAAAATTGCAGGGAGATCGTTATCTGCTCTTACCCCCAATGAACCAGTGCAAAAGGTAATCCCGTTGGATATTGGAGTCACCTGATCAAAAATATGTTGATAATCTTCTTTGGTACTCACAATTCTAGGTAAACCCAGGAGGGTAAATGGTGGATCATCAGGATGAATACACATCCTTATACCTAGTTCTTCTGCCAAAGGAATGATCTCTTTTAAAAATTGTACTAAGTGAGAACGCAATTTATCTGAATCGATTCCTTTATATGTATTTAACATGGCCTTAAACTCCTCCATAGAGTATGCCTCCTCTGAGCCAGGTAAACCTTTAAGCATATTGTCAGATATTCGTTTAATTTCTTGGGGGGATAGGCTCTTAAATTGATTTCTCGCTTGTTCAACTTCTTCAGGTGTATAATCTTTTTCTGCCCACTCACGATTAAGAATATAGAGGTCAAAAACCCTTAATTCGGAAGCATTGAATTCCAAGGCCAGTGAGCCATCATCCATAGTCATATCCAGTCGAGTCCTAGTCCAATCAAGTATGGGCATAAAGTTGTAACATACTACGTACACACCGCAAGACGCCAAATTTTTCAAGCTGATCTTGTAGTTTTCGATGAGTTGTTCAAAATCTGCACTTCTAGTTTTTATTTTTTCGTGAACTGGTAGTGACTCTACAACATCCCAATTGAGTCCAGCATTTTCGATTTCATTTTTTCTTTTTTGTATTTCCACTACAGACCAAACATCGCCGTTGGGTATGTGATGGAGGGCATTGACAATACCCGATGCACCTGCTTGCCTCACATCTGAGAGACTAACAGGATCTTTTGGTCCATACCAACGCCAAGTTTGTGTCATTTTCATATAAATAAATTAAACCCCACTGAAGGCACTAAAGCCCCCGTCTATGGGAAGTACAACTCCAGTTATAAATTGAGCGGCATCACTGCACAGGAAATGAATTGCCCCATTAAGCTCTGCGGCTTCTCCAAATCTTTTCATGGGTGTATTCCTGATTATGGTATCCCCCCTTTCAGTGTATGAACCATCTTGATTTAATAGCAATCTTCTGTTTTGATTCCCAACGAAAAATCCTGGTGCAATTGCGTTTACACGAACACCAGGACCAAACTTATGAGCCATTTCCACGGCCATCCAGCGAGTAAAGTTTTCTATTCCTGCTTTTGAGGCAGAATAGCCCACCACACGTGTTATAACCCTATCAACGCTCATGGAGGAGTAATTGATGATGGAACCACTATTTTGATCGGCCATGATCTTACCAAAAACCAAAGAGGGAATAACAGAGCCATTGAGGTTTAACTCAGTGACCTTATTAAAATCATCCAAAGACAAATCAAAAATTGTTTGATCTACTCCGATAGTCGCACCGGGCATATTACCTCCAGCTGCATTTAACAGTATGTCAATTCTTCCCCACTTTTTTAAAATTTCTTTACTAACGTCTTCCATGGATTTTTTGGACAGAACATTCGCAGAAAAGCCAATGGCCATTCCTCCCTCTTTCTCAATCGCATCTACGGTTCGTTGAGCAGATTCTTGAGTAAGGTCAAGAATTACAATCTTTACCCCTGATTGAGATAAACTTTGTGCAATACATCCACCCAGTGCTCCTCCTCCTCCGGTAATGACTGCAACCCTATCGTTTAAATTAAAGTTTGGTTTCATTTATTTTATTAAAGTATGTAATTAGTATCATCCCAGTATACAGTTTCTTTAGTATCCATCGCCCTAATACCCATTTCTACGGCATAAGCTGCTTTGGCTCCAGTAGTTACTCCTGAAAGAGGTGCTTTATTGTTAATTATGGAATCTCTAAAATCTATAAGGGCTTGTTTAGTGGGATCAATGTGTTTGATATCTAAGGGTATCCCTTTGCCTTGTGTCCAATTTGTGGTCGCACCCGATACCCCATCGACATCCCCGTACTCAGGCTTGTACGTTCCCTCCGGGTAAAACCACGCATTATCATAAAAAATAGTCAGAGTACCTTTGTCTCCCATTACCATAATTTTATAGTCGTCCTTAGCATTGGATGTCAAGCAAGTATATGTGGCTTTAACCCCTTCAGGATATTCATAAACTACTTTGGTATTGTCATAAGTTTCCCTTCCGTCTCTCCAGTAATCGATTCCCCCCATACCTATAGCTATTTTTGGGGTGGCTTGAAGAATCCAATTGGCAAAGTCAATTTGGTGAGAACTTAATTCTGCCAAAAGTCCAAAGGAATACTCCCTATACATTCTCCAATTGATTTGACGCTCCAGGGAGGGATCGGGAACAGACCTCCTCCAATTACCGTTTCGATTCCACTGGGCCTCTATGGAAACAATTTTTCCTACTTTACCGTCTGAAATCATATCAACCAATTTAGTGTAAAGCCTTGAACTATGGTACTGATGTCCGGTTTGAAAAATTTTGTTGGAAGTTTTACATTTGTTGACAACGCGAGCAGTAGCATCCGCTCCTTTAGCTAAAGTTTTTTCACAATATACATGTTTGTCGGCATCTAATGCATCTACTGCAATTATATCGTGACTGTTTAATGGGGTAGAAATAATTACTCCATCAATTTTTTTATTATCTAATAGTTTTTGATAATCGTTGTAGGCTTTAGCATTTTTATTGTTTTTGATCAGATCAAATCCTTCCTCTAGTCTGAAGGGTATGGTATCACAAACACCAATTACATTATAACCTTCGAGATTATTGAGCAGTTTAATAATTCCCTTTCCTCTTCCTCCAGTTCCAATTACTCCAATATTTAAAGTATTACTAAGATTCAAATTAGCAATCAAATTAGGCGCTAAAACAGTTCCTAAAAATATTCCACCTGAATTTCGAATAAAATGCTTTCGTTTCATAGAAAACTAGTTATTGTTGATAATTAAATTTATTTCTTCAAGGGATTTTCCCTTGGTTTCGGGCATTATAAAAATAGAAAATACAAGTTGCAAAACCATCATAGCGGCAAAAAATGAGAAAATAGGCCAAGGGTTAGCTTGAAAGATTGCAATAACAGGTGGAGCTAATAATGTAATAATTGCGGCGAATACCCAGTGAACCCCCGCACCAAAAGATTGACCCTTAGCTCTAATTCTATTAGGAAATATTTCAGAAATAAAAACCCAAATTACTGCACCCTGTCCTACCGCGTGGGAGGCAATAAACGCGAAAATATAAAATGCTATCCATTCTGGGCTGGACTGAAAATAAAAAGACGTAGATACTCCTGTTAAGCTTGTAATATATCCCAATGAACCCAAAATAAGTAGCTGTCTTCTACCTAACCTGTCTATAAGAAGTAAACCCAGAAAAGTAAAAATGATCATAATAACTCCTATCAATACCGAATTAAATAGTGACTCTCTTGTACCAAAACCGGCCATTTCCAAAATTTCAGGTGCATAGTACAGTATAAAATTAATTCCAGAAAGTTGATTAAAGAATGAAATCAAAAAAGCGAGAAATATGATCTTATTATTGGTTTTTTTAATCAATTTTTCATTACTAACATAATCAATATCGGCTGATTTTATTTGATTAAGGACACTTTCAGCTTGTTGGTCGTTATCATATATTTGTCTTAATATTTTAAATGCAGCTTTTTCGTTGTTTTGAAAAAGGATTTGCCATCTTGGAGTGTCAGGTATAAAAAATGTCATAATTAGATATATTAGGGCAGGAAGCGCTTCGATCCCCAACATCCATCTCCAATCAGAGGCTCCTTGAAAACCAGTGAGTAGATAATTCGAAAGAAAAGCTATCAGCATTCCAAAAACTAAACTTAATTGGAACAAAGCTCCAAGAGAACCACGGTTTTTGGAGGTTGAAATCTCAGAAATATATATGGGAGCCGCAATTGAGGAGACCCCTACTGCTAATCCTCCGATAAATCTAAAAAATGAAAAAGTGTAAGGATCCATTGCAAAAGCAGAACCCAGAGCAGAAATTAGAAAAAAAATACCAATCCAACTGAGAGTTTTTTTACGACCCAATTTATTGGAAGGATAAGCCCCAAATAAAGCACCAAGCACAGTCCCCCAAAGTGCCATGGACATGATAAAAAAACCATGAAAAAAAGGATCAGTTGACCATAACTCCTTAATGGGCAAGTTTGCTCCTGAGATAACAACTGTATCAAATCCAAACAGGAAACCCGATAAAGCTGCTACAAGAATCCATTTAAATGACCTAGGCATATTTTTTTAAGTTCGTGTGCGGACACTATAGTTACAAATATAGAGAAACCGATTGAAAATTATACTTCAATAACTTGTTATTATACTTAATAATTGAGTTGTTAATTTTTACTTAGTAGAGAAAATTTAAAAGTTTTGTATCAGTCAGAATTTTAGAGGAGAATATTTTTTTTACAAGTGTTCCTTTTAATTTTCTAAATAACTATAAATAAATAAGTTATACTAACTGTAAGCTGTCTTTTAGTAGGTTACAATTAAGCATTTTTTTTTTTAAACTCAGTTAACAATAAAAAACCTTAAGAATTAGTGTGAGCAATCGTTGATTTTAGCGAAGATAAAAGTGTAAATTAGCCCACCAAAATTTACATATAAATAGTATATTTAAATCAAACTACCATTCATTGATAACTATAAAGGATATTGCTAAAGAGGCTAACGTATCTGCAGGTACCGTAGACAGGGTTTTACACAATCGTGGGGGAGTGTCTTCTTCAACTGAAACGAAGATCAGAAAGATTCTGAAGCAGAAAAAATTCAAAATCAATTTGATTGCCAGTTCTTTAGCTATGAAAAAACATCACAATCTGGCGACCTTGATTCCTCAGTATGATGAACAAAATCTATTTTGGAAGTCACCCTATTCAGGAATTCAAAAAGCAAGTCAAGAGGTAAGTGCCTATGGGATTGAAAATCATGTTTTTGTTTTTGACCAATTTGATCCAAAAAGTTATTTAAAAGCCTTTTCAAAACTAATCAAAACAGAGCCCGATGCCGTGGTAATGGTTCCTTTTTTTTACAAGGAGACTAGCAGAATCATTAAAGAGTTAGATGAGAAAAAAATACCTTATCTATTTTTAAATGCTGATGTAAAAGGTTTTAACAATTTATGTTACATTGGCCAAAAATCATTTGATGCAGGTATTTTATCCGGTAAACTTTCGTATTTGTGTTCTAAAAAAGGTGATGAGTTTTTAATCATCCTGACACGTAAAAATATACACGATTATGAGGCCAACAATCAACGATTTAAAGGTTTTAAAAAATATTTTGAGAAAAATTTTCCCGATGCTCAAATCCATCAATTAAGATTTGATCAGTCAGACGGGTTTAAAAAAGTTGCTAAAAAAATTAATGATTTTCTGATCAAACACCCCCAAGTAAAGGTGGTTATGGTTCCCTCGAGTAGGGTATCCTACATCTGTGAGGCAATTCAAGATGATAAGCTGTTAGGTCTAAACCTAGTTGGTTTTGATACCACACCCCAAAATGTACAGGCACTAAATAAAGGTATAGTTGCTTTTTTGATTTCTCAGAAATCGTTTAATCAAGGGTACAAATCGATCACAACTATTGCAAACTATTTGGTTCACAAGGAGATCCCTACCAACGAAATACCCACACCTTTGGAGATAATTACAAAAGAAAATTACAAATACAGTCACTCTGAGGAACGAAAATACTTCAACGAAAGTTAAAAGACTACCTCATTAACAACATTACCCTCTACATCATGGTGTGTAAATTTAATAGTCGGCTCCTTAGTTGCATTCACAGAGACTGATAGAAAACCTCCTTTGACTCTAAGAAATTGATGTTCGGGTCTGAAATCCTCTTGCTTCCATCCTCCAGCATGAATATCGGCACCAGCTCCGCATCCAAATTCCCAAAGATTGGTGTTTTTTAAATGAGTAACATACTGCCAGTGTCGATCTCCGTTGACAATAAATAGGTTTTTTTGTTTTTTTATAAAATTGAGAATCTCGGCTTGTTCGAAAGAGTAACC
>TARA_B100000963_G_scaffold42743_1_pt1 | contig 20692 bp, 17 predicted proteins | sample TARA_B100000963 | Tara Oceans TARA_B100000963 (sample SAMEA2622097) | marine metagenome | biome: marine biome (ENVO:00000447); feature: surface water layer (ENVO:00002042); material: "saline water (ENVO:00002010), including plankton (ENVO:xxxxxxxx)" | depth 5 m | reverse complement strand
AATAGATGACCAAAATTGTTTAGTAATGCTGTATGATGTCGATATGGCTGGCTTGCAAAATTTAATGAGTTCAGATTTTTTAGTAGAATTGACAGAAAAAATGAATATCAAGAATAATGAAATGTACTCCTTTGAACCCTTACCTAGTTAATCAATTTCTTAAATAGACTCTAAAAAAATTAAATAATCTATTTATTGAGTTTTTTTAATATTTTTCATGATGATTTTGGCGTGGTCTCTTGAATTTTCAATAAACCATTTGTTGGTTTTAAGTCCCCCACATACAACTCCAGCAAGGAAAACCCCTTTTTGATTTGATTGCATAGTGTTTGAATCGTAAACTGGAGTGCTATAGTCATCTTCTTCAAATTCAACCCCAAGAGACTCTAATAATTCAAAATTTGGCTTATAGCCAGTCATAGCAAGGACAAAGTCATTTTTAATGTTAATCTTTTTTTTAGGAGTTTCAATAATTATTTTATCATTAGTAATTTCTTTTACCTCTGTTTTAAAGTAGGCTTTTATACTTCCTTCTTTTATTCTATTATTTATATCTGGTCGTGCCCAATATTTTACATTCTGTCCTATTTCTTCCTCTCGAATAATCATTGTAACGCTTTTAGCTCCCTTTCTATATAATTCCAAAGCCACATCTACTGCTGAGTTAGCAGCACCTACCACTGCAACGTTCATTCCAAAAAAGGTATGAGGCTCTTTATAGTAATGCAACACCTTATCCAACTCCTCTCCTGGAACGTTTAAAAGATAAGGGATATCATAAAACCCGGTAGATAATACAATTTTTTTTGCTTTATAAGTCCCTTTGGTTGTTCTCAACTCAAATCCATTATCAATTTTACCAATCGATTTGATTCCCTCATAAAGTTTAAGTTTCAATTCCCAGTGAGTTGATACTCTTCTATAATACTCAAGTGCCTCTGCTCTAGTAGGTTTTGGATTGTGAGATATAAAAGGGACCTCACCAATTTCCAATTTGTCAGAAGTTGAAAAAAAAGTCATATTCATTGGATAATTATAGAGAGAATTTACTAGACAACCCTTATCAAAAATTAAATAATCTAGGGTATGTTTTTTAGCCTCAATTCCACAAGCAAGTCCAATTGGTCCAGCACCTATTATAATTACATCCTTCATTAATCATTTTTAAAATTATATATTGTCACTAATTTTCAATTTTAATTTCAAAATAAAATTAGTAAAACTTTGCAAGTCTTAGTAAATAAACTTTACTCTAACCTATTTAAAAATTTAATTTATTGTCATATCATGACTGTTTGTTTTACATTACCATTTTCTTAAAGTATGAAAAAATCAAGCTTAATTTATTTATTAATTATCCTCGTTTCTTTTGGATGTCAAACAAAAAACTTATTAAACAAAAGTCGATTAGATCTTGATCGATTATTATTAATTGACGAAATGATTGAAAAAGCCATAGAAAAAAATGAAATTCCAGGTGCAGTCGTATTAGTTGCCAAGGATAATAAAATTATGTATGAAAAAGCTTTTGGAATAAAGAATCCTGAGACTGGAGAGAAACTTAAAACAAATGATATATTTAGAATTGCATCTATGACCAAAGCAATAACTTCTCTCGGAATAATTATACTATGGGAAAGAGCCTTATTAAAAAGCCTCGACGACCCTATTGACAATTATATTCCTGAATTTAAAAAATTAGAAGTTTTAGAGAGTTTTAATTCAAAAGATTCTACTTACACCTCAAAGCCATCGAATAAAAAAATAACTATCAGAAATCTATTAACCCATACATCAGGAATGGGTTATGATGAAATTGGATCTCCTGAGCTGAGAGCTATAATTTTCAAGGAAAAACAAAAGTTTATGAAAAATAGTGTAATAGCCTTTTCTGATGAGGAAGTTACAATTGGAGAAACAATTAGACGAATAGCAAAACTTCCTATTGAATTTGAACCTGGATTAAAATGGAATTATTCAAATAGTATTGACGTACTCGGTTATTTAATTGAAATTATTTCTGGCAAAACATTAGATCAATTTTTCAAGGATGAAATTTTTACTCCTTTAGGAATGAATGATACTTACTTTTATCTCCCAGAAGAAAAAAAATCAAGATTAGTCAAAGTAATTACTAAAAAGGGTAAAAATTGGATAAATTATTTTCATCCCCGTTATAATGTTAATTATCCGATAGAAGGAGCAAAAAAGTTCTACTCTGGTGGTGCTGGGTTATCAAGTACAGCAAAGGATTATTTCAAATTCCTATCAGTTTTTTTGAATAATGGAAGGTATAACGGGAAACAAATTGTTGGTAAAATGACTAATGAGTTAGTTCAATCGGACCAATTAGCTTACATAACTAATAATAAAAATAAACGCAGTCATGGGTTGATATCAGGAGTAACAAGAGATGAAGACAAGTACAAAGGTAATAGAGGTAGCGCTGGTACACTTCATGGTGGAGGATATTTCAACACTAAATATTTTGCTGATCCTAAAGAAAAAGTGATTGGTATTATATTAAAACAGACAAGGGGCATATCTGATAATACTTCAGTAAAATTCAATAATTTGGTTTTCAATTCAATAATTCAATAGATTAATTCTGTAAAATTGCCAATTAAGAATTTAAAAAAATGAAATACAACTTAATTAAAATTTTTGTTCCACTAATAATTTTAATTTGTTTAAGATGCAACAAGCTAAATGAAAACACTCCAAATGTAATTATTATACTAACAGATGATCAGGGGTGGGGAGATTTAAGTATTAAGGGGAATCTGGACATATCTACACCTAATATTGATAAATTAGCAAGTACAGGTGTTCAATTTGACCGTTTTTATGTAAGCCCGGTTTGTTCCCCAACAAGAGCGGAGTTATTGACTGGCCGATATCATGTTAGAGGAGGCGTTTACAGTACTAGTACTGGTGGAGAAAGACTTGATATCGATGAAGAAACCATCGCCGAGGTTTTTAAAAAAGCTGGCTACAGAACGGCTGCTTACGGTAAATGGCACAATGGAATGCAGGCCCCCTATCACCCCAATAGCAGGGGTTTTGACGACTACTATGGTTTTTGCTCTGGACATTGGGGAAATTATCATAATCCTCTATTAGAACACAATGGAGATTTAGTTAAAGGAGATGGTTTCATAATTGATGACTTCACAAATCATGGTATTGATTTTATAAAGGAAAATAAAAATAATCCATTTTTTTTGTATTTACCCTTTAACACTCCACACAGCCCAATGCAAGTTCCTGAGCGTTTTTGGAAAAAATTTAAAAATAAAAACTTAAGTCAAATTGGAAGTAATGGCCCATTTAAAACTCAACACCAACTTGACCATACAAGGGCTGCACTTGCAATGTGCGAAAATATTGATTGGAATGTTGGTAGAATTTTGGAGGAATTAGAAAAAAATGGATTGTCTAAAAAAACTATTGTAATTTATTTATCTGATAATGGCCCTAATGGTGAGCGATGGAATGCTCAAATGAAAGGGATAAAAGGGACCACTGATGAGGGAGGAGTTAGATCCCCTTTTATTATAAATTGGAAAGGTAAAATTCCTCAAGGAAAAATTATTGAAAAAATTACTGGAGTAATTGATTTATTCCCAACTTTAAAAGATATAACTGGTATTAGAGTAAAACCTAAAAAACCATTTGACGGAATTAGTCTAAAACCACTAATTTTTATTGATAACCCTGATTGGGAAAACCGTTTAATATACAGCTATTGGAAAGGTAGGTTTAGCGTTAGAAGTCAAGATTATAGATTAGACAAGGATAATATCCTTTTTGATATGGTTAATGATCCCAATCAAACAATAAATATTGGAGAAAAAAAACCTAAAATTTTGGAAAAGCTTATTCGGGCAAAAAGAAAATGGGAAAAAGAGGTTTTAGTTGAATTACCAAAAAAAGATTCTAGACCCTTCATTATTGGTCACCGAAGTCTACAAACTACTCAAATACCTGCAAGGGATGGAAAAGCACATGGTGCAATTAAACGTTCCAATAGACATCCAAACTGTACTTTCTTTACAAATTGGATTAATCTTGAAGACAAAATAACATGGGAAGTTGAGGTAGCCGAAAAAGGAAATTTTGAAGTTATAATATATTATAGTTGTAAGAAAGATGCCATAGGATCTGAATTCGAAATTAGCATTGGAAGTGATAAGGTTTTAGGTAAAATTAAAGAGGAACACGATCCTGAGGAATATGGAAATGAAGACGATCGAAGCAAAAGAACAGAATCTTATGTAAAAGATTTTAAACCATTAAGTCTTGGTATAATTAATCTAAAAAAAGGACCAGGAACCCTTAGTCTAAAGGCCATAAAAAAAAATGGGGAATCACTAATGGATTTTAGACTAATGCTTTTAAAAAGGATTTAAGTTCTGATTTTAATTTAGCATACTATTTAAGTTCAAGTTTTTCAGTTTTCCTGTAATCTTTTCCCCTTATAGCCTCAAAGGCCAACAGCATCTCTTGGAGTTTTTTAGGGTTTTGTAGTGCAAGGTTATTTTGCTGACTAACATCATTAGAAAGATTATATAATTGAAACTCGGGGTCATTTCCCAGTTCAATTTTAACTTTATCATTCACAGCAAATCCTTCATAAGGTGGAATCATAACCCAATCTCCTCTTTTAAATGCTGTCCTAGAAGTAGCCTCAATAACCATCTCTTTTCTTCCATAATTCGATTGACCCATTAATAATTCGAGTAGTGGTAGACTATCCTCTGTTCTAACTTCGCTTCCCACTAATTGAGCTAATGATGACAAAAGATCTAATTGGCTAACCATAGTATCAGAAACTCCAGGTTTAATCTTTCCTTTCCAATAAGTGAAAAATGGAACACGTGTGCCTGCTTCAAAAAGACTATATTTTCCTCCTCGATAAGGACCCCAGGGAGTATGACTCCCATTTTTAACATCTGAATCATCATAATATCCATCATTTAGAACTGGTCCATTATCGCTAGAAAAAATAATCAGGGTGTTTTCTAATATCCCCTCCTCCTCTAAAGTCTTTTTCAATTCACCTAAACACCAATCAGCTTCAACAATAGCGTCTCCTCTTGGTCCTAACTCAGAGAGGCCTTTAAACCTTGGGTGAGGGGTTCTAGGAACATGAGGTTGCTGCATGGGGTAGTACAAAAAGAAAGGTTTGTCCTTATTATCTTTTATGTATTTTTGGACACCATTCAAAAAATGATCTGCCATGTCAATGTCACTCCATTTTGCGGAATTTCCTCCTTTCATAAAACCTATTCTAGGAATTCCATTTACAATGCTACTGTTATGACCATGATGCCACTTCATCGTCAGGAGTTCAGGATTTTCAAGACCAGTAGGCTCTCCTTCAAAATTCTTTTGATAACTAACTTCAATAGGATCGTTGTTGTCTCTTCCAACTACACATCCATTCTCGATATACACTGTAGGAACTCTGTCTTGAGTAGCTGCTAAAATATAGGAATAGTCAAAGCCTACCTGATTGGGTCCAGGACTGACCAATTCATTCCAATTCACATTTCCATTACCCAAACCCAAATGCCATTTACCAATGATTGCTGTGTGATAGCCCTGTTGTTTGAGCATTTTTGGGATTGTCATTTGTTGCGCTCCAATAATTAATGGGGCCGTACCGGGAAGAATTTTAGCTCTTTTTTCCCGCCAAGGATAAACCCCGGTTAACAGAGCATATCTACTAGGGGTACAAGTTGCAGAGGTAGCATATCCATTATTAAATCGCATACCCGCCATTGCCATTGCATCCATATTTGGAGTTTGTAGTTTTGTAGCACCATTATAACTAACATCACCATATCCTAAATCATCCATATAAACAATAATGATATTCGGTTTTGTTCCCGTTTCTAATTGATTACATGAGGTATACGCTAGAGAAAATAACAAAAGTAGTGGTGGAAATTTTAACTTAATCATCTCAGTTTTATTAATATCATTAAAACTCCAAATTAATGATTTATAACCGTTTTATAGATGTTTATTATTTAAAAACCTCAAAATAACCAGCTAAAACGTCACATAAAGCTAGATATGAAAGATGAAAAAATATTAAAGCTTGATTTTCAATTTTTTAATAAATTTGATTACGAACAATTTTTAACTGAATTGATTTCCCATTTAGGGAAAACCTCTTATGAGTAAAAGCGTTATTGACCTCATCAACAAGCTTGATTATAGTATAATAGCTAATCATAGGAAAGACTTATTAAAACCACTTCATGATTACGTTATTCTCAAGGTAAAACAAAAAGTTGAGGCCAACCTAAACTTCATATGTACTCACAATTCTCGTCGGAGTCAAATCGCACAGGTATGGGCTAAAATTATGTCTGATTATTATGGTTTTAATATCAATTGTTTTTCAGGTGGAACTATAACAACGGAATGTAACAAGCGAACCATTGCTTCTTTTGGACGTATGGGTTTCATGATTAAGAATCCAGGTGGTGAAAATCCACATTACGAATTAACCTATCATGAGAAAAAGAAACCAATTATAGTTTTCTCTAAGGCTTATGATGATGCAATAAATCCGAGAAATAATTTTGCTGCAATAATGACTTGCACTAATGCAGATGAAAATTGTCCACTTATACTTGGAAGCGAAAAAAGAATTTCACTAACATATGAGGATCCCAAAGTCTATGATAATTCAACTCAAGAGTCAGAAAAATATGATGAACGGTCCCTTCAAATTGCTATGGAAATGAAATATGTTTTTAATAACGAATTAAATTAATTATCTCTTAATTCCCTTACTTCGGATGAGCCATAATACATCCCTCCAATTAATTTCACAACCTGATCAGTTAGTAGTTTAGCAGAAATATTTTGAGGTAGGTTAAATATTGATCCATCCATTGATTCTAAGCAGTTTTTTTCTTGATTTAGGTAAATTGCAGTGTGTAATCGATTCCTAATTACATACTCTAGATTCATTTCAGAATCTTGATAATTTTTTTGAAAATCCTCTAAGTTTTTTATTGTTGTATATAAAATTCTTTTATTGCTAGTAAAGTTTAGGTCAGACCTTACCCTCAAAGCATCATAAAAGTTTCCATCTTCTTCAATTGCATTAAAAGAATTAATCTTTATTGAGTTTTCTTGAGCACAAGAATTTATACATATATAAGTTAAGAAATAGATAAAAGTTATGGTCTTAAAATCAAACATAGTTTAGGTCTTTTTATAAATTTCTCAACCAAATATTTCTAAATGAAACCGGGTTACCGTGATCCTGAATATAGATATTTCTTTTGATACTTTTACCTGGCATATAACTAGAAATTTTATCTCTACCTAATTTAGGTAAGCCTCTGAATTCAGTAGTGCCTAAAATCTCTACATTATTAAGTACCAAGACACCATTATGAAAAACTGTAAAAGTTCCTGCCTTTATTTGATTCCCTTCTAGGTCATACTTTGGTTCCATGAAAATAATATCATATTCTTGCCAGATTCCAGGTGGTCTACTAGCATTTACTAATGGTATGTATTGTTTATATAGAGAGGCAGCCTGACCATTCGGATAAGTTTGATTATTAAAACTGTCTAAGATTTGAATTTCAAACCGTCTTTGAAATGTAACGCCGCTATTACCTCTCCCCTGACCTGTCCCTTTTATTTCTTTTGGGGTTTTCCATTCAATATGGAATTGGACTGAACCAAATTCATCCTTCGTTTGAATTCCACCATCTGGCTTTACGGTCATAGATCCATCTGAATTTAAGATCCACCCTGCAGGACCTCCTGTTCGTGCATTTACCCATTTAGATAAGTTAGAGCCGTCAAATAGTATAATCGCATCACTTGGCGGTGCATTATTCTCCCCAGGAACTACCATGTCTGGTATTGGCTCCCAAACTTCCGTTAATTTTGGGTCAATCCTTTTTTGAGCTAGCATTAAACTAGGAATTATTAATAAAATAAAATATTTAAACATTATTACATAAAAAAATGGGAAAGAACGACACTTCCCCATTGAATTATAATTTATAATCTAAGCCTTTTTAGCTTCTTTAATCTCTACTAATAAACGAATTCCAAAAAGTAGAATTAGTATAGCTGGTAATGATGCCATTATGTATAAAGTATCAGAACCAGTAGCATCCATGTCCATAACTAATCCCATGGCCCAAAGAACGATTGAAACGGAAAACATTCCCAGTCCACCCATAAGTGATAAACCTAAGGCACCACTGCTTGGAATCTTTTCTGCTACGAAAGACAGCATAGTAGGCCAAAAATAACATACCCCTATAGCAAAAACTGCTGCCGCTAAAAAGGAGGCCATTCCTGTTGCAGTTGATAACCATAATAGTCCAAGGAAAGAGAAAATTGCTGAAAAAAGTAGCATTTTAGTTATACTCAATCGATGAACTATATCTCCAGCAAATAGTCTTCCAACCATCATAATTCCATTTATAAAAGCTAAAACCAAAATTGGATTAGATACCGTTTCTTCAAGCAATGAAGAAATCCTTTGAGTGGTTGCCAGCTCAGTAGAGGCGGTTAATAGCATACAAAAGCCAATAAACCAGAATAATGGATTGGCAAAACAAGCTTTAAGCATATCCTCATAGGTTACTCCACTTGATACTCGCTCGGTAGCAGGAAACTCTTGGCCTCTAAATTGAATTACATAAATAATTAGTGGAATAAATAACGTTCCAACTAACACCATCCAGCTTAATCCCATCAAATCTACAATTAAATATCCTAAAATGCTGCCAATTACAATTCCACCTGGGAACCATACATGAAAGAGATTGAGCATTTTGGTTTTTTCTTTTGGATATAATGTTGCAATCAAAGGGTTACAAGTAGCTTCTACCATACCATTTCCAATTCCTATTAACAAAGTTCCCGAGAAAAGCATCCAAAAATCCCTTGCAAATAGTGTCATAACAATTCCTACTAGGTGTCCAAAAAAAGCTAGATTCATCATCTTTTTCATTCCAAAAAGGTCAACCATAAAACCTCCAACAATCATTGCCAAAGTAAACCCGTAGAAGGCAGGACCAAAAGCAATTCCAATTTCTTCAAGAGTTAAGCCATAATCATTGTTGAATACCATCTCAATTTTTGCCCTAACAGCAAAGGTCATTGATGTTGTCACAAGTGCAAAACAACTTGCATTAAAAAGTTTTGAATTCATAATTAATAAATATTTGGTTTATTTAGACTTCAATTTAAAAATAATCTTGATATAATAACTAAAAACTGTTAGCTAAGATGCTTTCATAAAGTTCTTGCTTTCCGCTAGTGTGTGCAATATCAGACTGATTTACCCCTATTTTATATAAATCCTCAATAGATAGCTTAGCATTTTCAAATGCATTACCTTGTCCGCTATCGTATGACTCATACCGTTCCTTCAACATTTTAACGTAAGGAGTTTTAGTTAAAATATACTCAGCTGCAACCAAGCCTCTTGCAAAGGTGTCTGCACCTTGGATATGTGCAATAAAAAGATCTTCAAGATCAGTAGAGTTTCTTCTAACTTTCGCATCAAAATTAATTCCTCCCCCTTGTAATCCTCCAGATTTAAGAAATACTAGCATTGCCTCTATTGTTTCGTAAAGATTAATTGAAAACTGATCCGTATCCCAGCCATTTTGGTTATCTCCTCGGTTCGCATCAATACTCCCAAGCATTCCTGCATTTGCAGATACTTGAAGTTCATGTTCAAAGGTATGACTTGCCAATGTGGCGTGATTAACCTCAATATTAAGTTTAAAATGATCTTGCAATCCATTTTGATTTAAAAATCCAACAACAGTAGCTGCGTCAAAATCATACTGATGCTTAGTTGGTTCAGCAGGCTTAGGTTCGATAAAAAAGTTTCCTTTAAATCCTTGTTTTTGACCATACTCAACCATCTTATTAAAAAAAGTAGCTAAATGATCTAATTCGCGTTTCATATCTGTATTTAATAGAGATAAATAGCCTTCTCTACCTCCCCAGAAAACATAATTTTCAGCACCCAATTCCATGGACGTATCAAAAGCAATTTTGATTTGTGCGGCCGCTCTTGAGGCAACTCTAAAATCAGGATTGGTTATTGCACCGTTCATGTAAACAGGATTCGAAAAACAATTTGCAGTCCCCCAGAGCACTTTAACTCCAGTTTCTTTTTGCCTACCTTTTATGTATTCTGTAATTTGGCTAACTCTTTTTTCAGTTTCTGCTAAAGATGCTCCTTCTTGGATTAAGTCGATATCGTGAAAACAGAAATAATCAAATCCCATTTTTTGAAGGAACTCAAAAGCAGCATTAGCTCTGTTTTTAGCCTGTTGCATTACATCTGTCTCCTTATTCCAGGGGTATAGGTTAGTCAATCTTCCAAAAGGGTCAGCACCATTATCATTCATGCTATGCCAATATGCCATTGCAAATTTGAAATGGTCTTTAAGGGGTTTACCCATTACTATTTTATCAGCGTCGTAAAATTTGTAAGCAAGTGGGTTGTCGGAATCTTTCCCTTCAAATTTAATTTTGTCAATGTTTTTAAAGTAATCTTGATTCATTTTTAGATAATATTATTTATTAATTGATTTTTCCAATTTTCATAAGCCTGAACACTAATTTCATAGTTATCAGCATTAGGACTAATTATTTTAGTAATTTTAATTTTCTCCTCAATAGCCTTATCATTTAGCCCTAGTATACTCGCTTTAGCAGCTCCCTCTGCTCCATTAGCTTCAAGCATTTCAATAGTTATCCCAAGTGTGTCGGAAATAGTTTTTGAAAATTCATTTGATAAAAACAGGTTATCATTCCCCACTTTCAGAGATTCAATTACTACTCCGTCACCCTTCAATATTTCAATCCCGTAAATAAGTGCAAAAGCGATTCCCTCTAAGGTAGCTCTTACCATATGGTTGTTATCATGGATATTGAAGTTTATATTTCTTACATGGCCATTCACAATTTTATTATCAAGCATTCTTTCCGACCCATTTCCAAAGGGAAATACTGATAATCCATTACTTCCAATGGGAGCTAAATTTGCCATTTTATTTAATTTTTCATATCCCATTGATCCAGTTAATTGGTGAAGCCAACGATATTGGATACCTGCACCATTAAGGTTGAGTAACTTACCAAAAGTTTTTGTGTGAAGATTGTAGTTAGAATGGGCAAAAGTATTTACTTTGGACAGCTCATTACCTGACAGTTGATCTGTCAAGGCATATACTACTCCAGAAGTTCCAGCAGTTGCAACCACATCACCTGCACTTCTTGCCCCTAATGCATAAGCATTATTGGGCTGGTCTCCAGCTCTATATGTCACAGGAACCCCTTCAGGTAATCCTGTTTCCTTACTCCCTTTTTTGGAAACTCTAGCTTGCTCAATAAAATTTGGTACTATCTCTGGAATAAGACTTTTATCAATTTGATAATAATCAAAAAGACAATCTGATGGAGTATCATTTTTAAAATCCCAAAAAATTCCCTCGGATAATCCAGTTATAGTAGTCTGAAATTCCCCAGTAAGTTTGGCCACGAGAAAATCTCCTGGAAGCATAAGTTTATAAGTCTTATTGTAAATTTCTGGTTCATTATCAATAACCCAACCTAGCTTTGAGGCAGTAAAATTTCCCGGTGAGTTAAGTAAATTTTCTTTACAGTATGATTTTCCAAGATTTTCAAATGCCTTCTCTCCATATGATGTTGCTCGACTATCACACCAGATGATGGATTTCCTCAAAGGACTGAGGTTTTCGTCAACCAAAACCAATCCATGCATTTGGTAGGATATACCAATACTAGAAATTTGATCCGCTTTTATGTTTGCTTTTTTTATCAGGGATTTTGTTGCCTCGCAAAGGTATTTCCACCAAATCCCAGGGTCTTGTTCTGCCCATCCAATTTCACTTGCAATTATTGGAATTTCAGTATCTGGTAGCCTTATCCGCTCAATAGATTTACCTGTCTCAGTATCAACTAATGCTGCTTTTATGAAAGAGCTCCCTATATCAAATCCTATTGCTATCATTTTTTATAAACAGGTGAAATTAAATTTTCTTTGGGGTGATATTTCCCTTCTGATGCCCAACGAAATCCTCTCACTTGCATGGTAAGCACCTCAGGTATTTCAAATTCTCTAAGATAATGGCCTATAGAGCTATAAAAAACTCTTCCCTTTCCATAATTCTTTTTCCAAACTACAGGCATGAAACTTCCTTTAATTTCATTTTCATCGGTAGGCCAATTATTCAATTTAAATTCTGATACTGCTAATACTTTAACATTTGGATCTATCATCATATAATATTGCTCAGAACCAGAAATTTTGAAGTCTGATATCCCATTAGTTATGTAATCCTCTTTATCATATATTTTTACTTCATACTCAGCGGTTTTCATTTCCTTTAATTCACCTGGATGTGTAACGAAATCACCGCCGACTATGAAATGATATAATGGGTTAGGACTTGAGTCCCCAAGACCTCCGTGCCACCCAGCAAATCCAGTTCCATTTACTAGAGCGTTTCGCAACCCTTTAAATTGGTCATTATTCATTATAGGATCTGAGGTAAAAGCATCTGTAAAGATTTGAATAATAAGGTCAGCCTCATTCATTAATTTTTCATCCTCATAAACACTAAAGTTGTCAAAAACTTTTACACTTGCACCTTCTTTTTCAAGAATCGGAACAAAAAGATTAACACTCTCCTTCGGACTGTGACCCTTCATACCTCCATAAACATAAATTACTTTTTTTCCATTAAGAGAGGGTCCATGAAGGTTTTTTTGAGATAAACTAGTAAATGGGAAAAAAAGGAATATTAATAAAGTGAGTATAAAATTTTTAAAAACGTTCATATTTGAAATGCTTAATTCAAAAGCTAATTTTAAAAATACAAAAATCAGTATATTAAAAAATAAAATAAAAGAAACGTTTGATGAAAAATATAGATCAAATATGTTTTTAAATGATTGAAAATTTAGGATTGATTTTAAATTATAATTTACCTATTTCATGTAAATCGGATTGATTAATTCTTCCTTTTCATGGTATTTTCCCTCCGATGCCCATGCAAAACCTCTCATCTGCATTTTTAAAACCTCTGGAACATCAAAGTCTGTCATAAAGTGACCAATTGAAGAATAAAAAATTCTTCCTTTTCCATAGTTCTTTTTCCAAACAACAGGCATAACACTTCCTGTTACTCTAATTTCTTTTTTTTCTGGTTTCTCGTATCTTTCTTTTACAAACTTTGAAACTGCAAGCACCTTAGTGTTCGGATCAATAAGCATATAATATTGTTCTGTATGTTTTAAATTAAAATCACTTATGTCTTTAGTAATTGGGTCCGTTCTATCAATTATATCTATCCCATAATCAATTTTACCCCCAGGATGAAATATAAATTGTCCGCCGACCATAAACTGATATCTGAGATTATCTCTGAATGCATCACCTATTCCGCCATGCCATCCAGAGAAACCTGTTCCTGAAATAATTGCAGATTCTAAACCATCAAATTGAGCTTTTGTTATTTTACCCATAGTCCAAATTTGAATTATTAAATCTGTATTATCCATTATATCCTTATCAGTGTAAACATTGAGATTATCATATACTGTTACCTTGGCTCCAGCAGCTCTTAATTTTGGTATGAAAACATCTACACTTTGTTTTGGTGAGTGACCCTTCCAGCCACCAAAAACATATATAATTTTTTTGTCTTTCAAAGAAGCTTCTTTACTACCTTGACTAATAGTTGAAACTGAATAAAATAGTATTGTAATTATTAAAAGCTGTCTGAAATTTTTCATATTTTTTTTATCATATTTTTAATTTCTTTAACCACTAAAGGTAAAGCAGGAATGGATATTCCGTGACCATATCCATTTAGAATTATGTGCTTTACATTTTTATGACCTGACACCTTTAACATTCGCATCATGTAAGCATTTTCCTCAGCCCTTCCTAGCATTTCTAGTTCTGGATCTCCAGTATATAAGACTATAGGTGGAGCATCTGATCTAACGTGATACAGAGGGGCATAACGATCAATAATTGGTTGTTCCTTGGAAACCCCATTTTCTGACCTTACGGTAAAGTGTGTAATAGCATGGCCAGTAAGGGGTAGCAAGGCAAAAATATCATTTGCATCTATTTGGTGTTTTTTTAGGTAGCTTTTATCCATGCCAACCATCATTGTTAAATACCCTCCTGCAGAACTTCCGCTAACAATAATTTTTGTAGAATCTCCCCCATAATTTTTAATATTTTTAAAAGTCCATGCTACTGCTGCTGCTGCATCATTAATAAAAACAGGAGTTTTAACTTTTGGGTAAAGTCTATAATTAACTGCAACAATAGCAATCCCTTTTTCTTGTAGTTGTTTTGGAACAGATTTATTACCACCCTTTAATCCTCCTCCATGGAACCATACAACTGTTGGGAAATTTTTTGAGTTTTTGGGATAATAAACGTCAAGTTTACAACGCTCTTTTTGGTAACCATCTTTGACATTACCGTAGTATGAAATATCTTTCTCAAGAACATATTCCGTTTTTTGCGCATTAAGGGCAATAAAAAATATACAAAAGAAGAATATTCTAAAAAATTGAAGCCGATTAGTCATTGCTAATTTTAACTTGAAAATTAACAAAATATATTTACATATTTTAAATTGAAAAGTATTAAGATATTTTATCATTTACCCAATTATTTTAAAATCTTCAAATCATTTAGATTCCTGAAATCAATAAGCCAGAAAAATTTAAAATTATACCCTATTTTTGGAAAGTTTTTTGGCTCCGTAGTTCAACGGATAGAACAAGAGTTTCCTAAACTTTAGATACAGGTTCGATTCCTGTCGGAGCTACAACTTTTAGAATTAATTAATTCTCAATTTTACCTGAGTAATTTAAAATGATACTGTCCTGAAATTAGTTCTGTTTGAAATTTTCCACTCTCATTCTTTATAAAATTTAAATCTTCTTTTTGCAAAATTTTTTCACAATCCAGGGTAAGTTTTGCCGTACTATTTGGAGGAATATTTACATAATAATAGATAAATCTCCCTTTTCTTTTCCATTCGCTTTTTATTGGACCATACGGCCCATCAAAATGAGCATTAAAATGATCCAGTTTATTTATAAAATTAGGATTTAATAAAATATTTTTAAACCCTGGTTTGAAAGGATCAGGATTTATGCCTCCCAGTGCCTTATAGAACCAAGCACTTATTTCACCAAACATAATGTGATTTCTAGACATTGCCCCTTTTCTATCCTCATCAACCTTCCAATCTTCATATAATGTATTCGATCCGTCTTGAATCCATGCCCCCCAAGATGGGAAATCAGTTTGTGTTGCTAGTTCATATGCTAAATCAGAATACCCATTTTCACTTAAAGCATTCAAAATGGATTTACTACCTAATAGGCCAACATCAATGTGTCTGTTATCAGCCACGACTTTTTCAGCTAATTTTTCACTTACTTTTTTTTTGTAGGATTCTGGTACAATATTCCAATAGAGTGCAGTACTTAATTCAGTTTGAAAACCACTTCCATAAATATATTTTTCATTATCAAAGTATTTGGCATTTAAAGTATCTTTTATGAGGGTCGCAAGGTTTGAGTATTTAATAAAATCTTTTTCTTTTCCAAACATTTTAGCAGCCTTTGCTAAAATACTAGCATCCAAATAGTAATAAATTGTAGAAGTAAACTCCTTAGGGGTTTTCGATTTCACTGGAACCCAATCTCCAAGCCCCCAAGAGGTAACATAACCAGGGCTTACCTCAGTTATCCTATCCACATAACTTTTTATATTTTCATAACAATCTTTCAAAAGTTTTTTATCTCCATAGAACATATAAATATTCCATGGGATAATAGCAATACTACTTGTCCAGTCAGGACCATTAGCCCAATGATACCCCCAGCCATTTGATGGAATAATTGATGGAAGAACTCCGTTTGGTTGTTGCTCATCACGATGATCAGCTAGCCATTTTTCATAAACTGTAATCCCGTCGAAATTAAATAGTCCGGTCTCAATTGCAATATGTGCATCACCAGTCCAACCATTTTTTTCTCTCTGTGGACAATCGGTTGGGTAACCAAAAAGATTTGATAAATAAGAGTTATTAGTAGCTGACCAAAGATCATTTATTATAGGATTCGAGCTATTTATTTTACCAACCGGAGGAACATCGCTGTGCATTACAATTCCCTTAACACTTTCTTTTGTTAATTCAATTGGTTTTGAACTTATTACCTCAACGAATTGGAACCCCTTATAATTAAACTTAGGTTTAAAAGTTTCTTCACCCCTACCATTAAGTGTATAAATATCTGTTTGAAAAGGATCACTGTCATCAACTGGTCTATAGTGAACAATTATATTTGAAAGATCAATTTCACCGTTTTCATCCAATAATTCCGAATGAGTAACCCTTAGAACAGTTCCCTCTTCCCCTCTAACTTTTATCTCAGAAATCCCAGCAATATTTTTTCCAAGGTTAAAAATATATTTCTTGGAATTAAATTTTCGCATCTCAGTAGGTAAAAGAATTTCTTTAAATTTAATTGGATGTAATGATTGGGATACTATATTTTGAGAAGGTGCTGTAGTAGAGATACTTTTTTTCCAATGTTCATCATTAAAATCGTAGTTATTCCAGCCCTCTTCTTCCAAGCTTGCGTTATAATGTTCACCTGTATAAATACTATTAAAAATAATTCCTCCAGAATTTGTTTTCCAATCTTTGTCAGAGGATAAGGTTTCCTCAGTTCCATCCTCATATGTAACTTTTAAGTCCATACAAAATCTAGGTCTAGCTCTCCAAGGTGATTCATCGAAATACCAAACTGCTGAAGACTGGTGATTATACCAACCATTGCCTAAAACAATTCCTATAGCATTTTTTTCTTTTAAAAATGAAGTTATATCATGAGTCACATATAAATTTCTTCTATCAAACCTTGTGTATGTTGGGTCTAAACGATTTTTCCCTACTCGTTTGCCATTAAGGTAAAGTTCATATAATCCAGCAGCACTAATGTAGACCCTGGCTTTTTTTATTTTCTTTTTAATGATGAACTCTTTTCTGAAATATGGAGCCTCTTTCATTTCAATATCCCGAGTATCAGATATCCATGTCCCTTTCCAGTTTTTTGAGTCCATCATTCCCATTTCAAAGTTGGCAAGGTTGGGCGTTGTTATTTGCTCATTGTCTTGATTCCAAACTTTGACTGACCAATAGTACTTTTGAAAGGGTTCAAGTGTATTCCCATTATAGGTAACCAATTGTCCATCTGACATTATTTTTCCAGTGTTCCAATGACTCCCAATACCTGATGACACACTTATGGAGTCAATTCCCACAGTAATACTGTAAGCAATTTGTCTTGACCCTCTTTTATCATCTTTAATTTTCCATTTTAAACGAGGATATTTTTCGTCTAATCCAACAGGATTTGTCAAATATTCGGTCCTTAAATCATAAAGAAATTTTTCGTTTTTTTGAGAATAAAGATTATCTGTTAGGAACTTAAAAAAAACTGTTACTAAAATTATTCCAATTCTCATATAATAAATTTAATCATTCTAATGCAAATATTGATTAGTTTTAGTTATGATAAAAAACAAATTAAAAAATCAAATATTAAACCGAATTAAAAATATTTTTATTTTCTTTTTTTTTATTTTTTTTTCAAAAATTTATCCCCAAAATGAAATATCTATAAAATATATTGGAGCTGATCATACTTCCAATTCAAATTATCATGATGGCCAATTATCACCAGCTGTTGGAACTAAAAATTTTCAAATTCTAAGAGCAAATAGATCTTATCCTGATTTATCTGATAATATTGGGTGGACTTACAATCACGCTCCAATGCTTGCATATTGGAGGGGGTTTTTTTGGTGTCAATATCTTTCAACCCCAATGGGTGAGCACTCTGACCCGGGTATAACTTTTTTAGTTAAATCTCGAGACGGAATAAATTGGGAGAAACCGAAAGTTATTTTTCCAGTTTATTTTTTTTATGAAAAATCTGAAAAATATGTAGACGTTAAAAACCAAATTATGCATCAACGAATGGGTTTTTATGTTGCTCCTAACGGAAAGTTTCTTGTTTTTGGTCACTACGGAGGTAATGATGGCAATGGAGTTGGAAGAGTAGTAAGGGAAGTAAAAGAAGATTTTACTTTTGGACCTATTTATTTTGTCAGAATTAATGAAACTTGGAGGGGAAACATATCTTATCCAATGATAAATTCATCGAATGATAAGAAATTAATTGAAGCATGTAATTCATTTTTGAATGATCCCGTTAAAAGGATACAATGGTGGGAGGAAGACTATCTTTCAGAAGATTCTAAAAAATTTTATTTACCATATGAAAGACAAAAAGCATTTAGTTTCTATAGTATTTCTGATTCAACCAAAATTGGACTATTTAAATCAAGAATGACCACATATAGTTTGGATGGAGGAAAAACATGGAAGGAACCTCGTAAGTCAGAAACCCTTAAATATGGTGGGGCAAAAATATGGGGGCAAAAATTAGAAAATAATCAGTTTGCACTTGTATATAATCCAACTAATAATAAAAATAGACATCCTTTGGCAGTTGCAACAAGTAAAGATGGAATTAATTTTAATGAACTTGCCGTTATCCATGGAGAAGTTCCAATAAAAAGGTATTGGGGTATAGAGAAAAGACCAGGGCCTCAATATGTAAGGGGGATTATTGAAGGAAACGGTAATCCCCCTGGTGATGATCTGTGGGTAGTTTACTCAGTAAATAAAGAAGATATTTGGATTTCAAAGATTCCAATACCAATCACCAGATCTTTCACAGGAGAGATTAATGATAGTTTTGATAATAATTCAGCAGATATGGCTTTAAGATATTGGAATATTTATTCCCCTAAATGGTGTCCAGTAAAAATTAAAAAAACCCCACTTAAATCAGGGTATTCTTTATGTCTAACCGATCGGGATCCATACGATTACGCCAAAGCAGTTAGAATGATCGACCCAAAAAAAAGGGAGTTGTCTTTTGACATAATGGTTAAAGATTTAAATAATGAAGAATTCTATATTGATATTAATAATAAAATTGGTAGAGCTATTATTAGTTTAAATTTTAAAAAAAATGGTCAAGTAGATTTAAAAACCTCATCAAGTAAGTTAATTAAACAGTTTTTTATTTCAAAAAATGAGTGGAATTCATTTAAAATAAAATTTAATTTTAAATTATCCACTGTTGAGGTAAAGAGTGGAGGCTTTAATAAAATAATTAAAATTGATATTTTAGAAAACCTATACCCCAATAGGATTGAATTTAGGACTGGAAAATATAGAATGAAAAGGAAAATTCAGGAATATAAAAGTGGTGATCAGAAATTACCTGGTTTTGATGAGTCAGATAGCGAAACTATAATTGATCCTACCAAAATATATTTGGATAATTTTATTTCAAAATAAAAAATTTACGTCATTGAATTGTTTTAAAATTTGAACTACCTTCAATTAAATAGCGAAAAAATAAAAATCAATTTTTATTTATTTAAAAAGGGATAATAATTTAAAGCATAAATTCGCCCTCAATAATGTAGTTTAATTTTGGCAGAATTAATCTTTCTTTAAGGGAAAGAAAGACTTTATAATTTCACTATTTTAATGCCAATCTACTTTACCACTGGCAAGATTATAAACTCCTCCAACAATAATAATATCTTTATCTTCCTCCAGTGAACTTAAAATTGGACTCATTTCGCGAATTTGATTTATAGTCTGGGTAACATTTTCTTTGATAGCAGCATTTACGAAAGTTGAATTTCCACTGTCATGAGGTTCTAAAACAGAACTTTTTACAGCATTAACCGCTGGGGTAATGTTACTTAAAAGTGAAGTTATGTTTCCTAATTCAACATTATCGCATGCAGCTTTAACTGCACCACAACCCTCGTGACCTAGTACAACTATAACTTTACTTCCTGCTACCTTACACGCATACTCCATACTTGCTACAATATCTGTGTTTGCAAAATTACCAGCAACACGAGCAACAAAAACATCTCCAAGGGCTTGATCAAAAACTTGTTCAACCACTACTCTTGAATCAATACATGATAAAACTATAGCGTGAGGATTTTGTCCTGACTGGCTATCGTCTCTTAAACTACTTATATCAATTTCATTAAATAAAGCATTTACATATCTTTCATTTCCCAATTTTAATTGATTAAGAGAGTCGTTTGGACTTAAAGCTTGCTGTTGATCTTTTGATAAAATTTTAGTTTTTAATGCCATTTTTTTAATTTTTAAATTTTTATTTATTATTCAAGGGTAACTGATCTGATTGAAGGATTAAATGGTGTTTCAATTAACTCACCCATTTGATCAATAAGCTCAAGTTTGATAGAGATTTCTCCCTTTGGTAAACCTTCAATATAATATGGAGCCCATTCGTCTATTATGAATTCTGTATCTTGAATAGTGGCTTTTACCTTATTCCCTGAAGGCGATATATTTGTATTAACTAAATAAAAATCCAGTAATAATTTTTCAGTATCCTTTCCCTTATATACTCCTTTAGGCCTACTGTAGAATAGAAAATCTTTTGTTAGGTCAATTTTCTTACCCTCACC
>TARA_B100000963_G_scaffold24234_3_pt1 | contig 20725 bp, 24 predicted proteins | sample TARA_B100000963 | Tara Oceans TARA_B100000963 (sample SAMEA2622097) | marine metagenome | biome: marine biome (ENVO:00000447); feature: surface water layer (ENVO:00002042); material: "saline water (ENVO:00002010), including plankton (ENVO:xxxxxxxx)" | depth 5 m | reverse complement strand
AAAAGTCTATCTGCGGAGGCTCCCAATCCAGCCTCTGTTAAATCAAGCACAAGGGTTCCACTGGAATTATCAAGGCCGTTACCAGCTAATGCAGCAGCCAAGTTGTCAAACGTCATTTTTTTACTAGCAGAAGAGGCATTGGAATCAATAAAAACCAAACTGTCTGCCGCTGCATCCGGTGTTCCTGAGGCTAAACTGTTTGTGTCTAATTTTAATCCAGAGCCGTCAACGAAAAGACCAGAGTTTGATTGCAATTGAACATTAATGTTTGAAATACTGTCAACGCCACCATCATAAATCAAACCATTCCCAGCAAAAGAGCCTGTAATTCCTAATTTATCAGATGCGATCTTGACGGCTCCCGAAACTTGTACTTGTAGTCTACCAGAATTATCCACCAGTCCATCCCCAGCCAATGAAATGCACATGGAACTAAATGTTGATTTGGTTATAAGGTTGTCATCGGCATCTATGAACAGTATATGGTCCGCTATAAAATTTGGGGATTCGATTGGTAGACCATCTGCTCTCAAGGTTCCGCCTAATTGAAAATTACCGGACCCTGACAAGTTGCCTGTTAAGCCCAAGTCGGTGCCATCAAAAGTTAAATTTGGCTCTCCGTCTAGCTGAGTAACTGAACTAGCTATTGTTACCAATCGGTTTTCTGCTTTGTCGTTCATTTGAGTAACTCCGGACTCAGACAGGCCAGCTACTCTCCCACAAGTTATTTTTCTCAAACCAGATCCGTTGTGAATTAAAAGAAAGTGTGAATTACTAGCATTGTTCTCCTCTGTTGCTGCTGTTGGATCAACCAGTAATCCACTAGAGTTAGCCAATCCGCCATTAGAGGCTAGTGTCACAGATGTGGCCGCAACGTTACTCAGGTTTGCTCCGTCGCCATAGAAAGCAGACCCCGAAATATTCCCAGATCCAGAAATGGAGGTTGCTTTGAAGTCGAGTACAGAACCATCAAAAGTCAAATTCGATTCAACAGTTGCCTCGTCAGCATCTTTAAATGTCAGCAAACCATTTGCTGTCGAGCCATCAAATGATATTCCACCACCAGCCGGATTAACTAACACTCCATTAGCGTAAAAAGCAGACGCAGAAATATTTATTGAAGCACTAACATTTCCAAGCACAGTGGCATCGTTTGTGACTCTGACATGTGTTCCGGTTAGTTGTGTTATTGTTTTTAGACCACCAATTGTTTGGGTTGAGTGTGTGTCAACGATGTCTTCAATCGTTCCTTGAGTTGCACCCTGAAAGTTGACATTTTTATTAAGAATGTTATATGACATTTAAGTTCCTCTGTTTTGTTATAAATAGAATGTGAAACAGGATTCACGCAATTGACATTGTAATCCCAGATGAGTTATAATTAAGCATCTCCACAACTAAAACACAATTTGAAGTCTGGCTTGGGTTTGTATTAACAGTTAAAGTGTATGAGATTGTGTTAGATTCTGTAGCACCCCCTGAAGCGTTGTGGTCTCCTGCTATGGTAAAGTCCGGCGATCCACCACCAGATGTAGCCTCAGTAGCCAGAACACCAGTGTTAGAAGGAAACCCAGCAGTGGCTGTGTTGTTAATTGTTCTCACGATACTAAAAGAGTGAGTAAAAGCCCCACTTCTTGTGCAATTGTTGTTTGTTACGATACCTTTAACAAAAACACCAGCAGCGTGAAGGTCGTTTGGAATTGTAAAATTAACAATTGCTGTTTCAACATTGTCTGATATTCCTGTCTTCTTAACAACTAATCTTGTGTAAGCACCAGCATTGCCGGGTGCTCCATTTTGACTTAGCACGGTTCCATCAAAGTTTAAGTTAGATTCGCCGTTCAAAACGTTAGACGAGCTAAAAGTTGCAATTCTATCATCTGCACCATTTGAAACCGACGAGACAGCCCCAGAACCACCACCACCGCCGGACTGATCTGCCCATGTTACTTGGCCGTTTCCGTTTGTTTTAAGAACTTGATTTGCGGCGCCATCTGAGATTGGGAAAGTAAAGGCTTCGTTAAATGTAATAGAGCCGTCAGATCCGGATATTTTCATCCTTAAAGAACCGCTTGTCTCAAAGCCAATGTAATCTTCGCCAAAGTCTATTAGTGTATTTCTCTCTGTGTCATCTGCTGCTTTTAGGTCTCCGATGACTTGAGCCCCTTTTGAATATTTATAAGACATTTTTATCTCCAAAATAATTAGCCCGAAAATAAAAAAGGGCTGGTGCCCAACGGACACCAACCACAATCTGAACAATCCAAGTTTGGATTAGAAAATTCGCCAGAGATCACCACCAACGTAAACCAAAGAAATAGCAGCAAAAGGAGATTCAAGAACAACTGCGGTTTCGCCATCAATTGTTTGAGAACCAGCCCTGTTAACTGTAATTGTGTTTGTAGTCGAAGCGTTTGCTGGGGCTTTTACATAAACAATATCGCCATCCGCTGGAGATGCTGGAAGGGCACAAGACTCTGCACCGCCAAGGTTAGAAAAGTAGTTGAAACCAACAACACAAGTACCAGAGTCATCAATATTTTGAACAACTTGTCCCTGCATGTATGTTTTAAGGCTATCAACACCAACTTTCTTAAGCACACCACCATCAGAGATCATCATCTCATCGGCGTCAACAACACCACCAGAAGCCAACTCAGTTTGTCCGCTAATAACATTGTCATTAAGCATTCCAGACTCAACAGCATCGTTTGCAATAGTCAAGGCACCACCAGCAGCAATAGCAGCATCACCACTGATATTTCCAAAGATTGCATCTTCCAAGTTGGAAAAAGTAATCTTCTTTACAGTTCCGGCATCAGAGAACAAAAACTCGTCTGCTTGAGCAACACCAGTTCCGCCAAGAGCGTCTTGTCCAGAAATAATGTTGTCATTAAGCATGCCATGCTCAATTGCACCAGCAGCAACAGTTAAAGCTCCACCAGCAGCGATAGTAGCATCACCAGATACATTACCGAAGATTTGATCTTCAAAGTTAGAGAAGGTGATTTTCTTGCTAACGTCACTACCAGCAGAATCCACGATACCAATGATATCGGCTTGTGCCAATGTAGTTTTAGATAAACCAAGACCGTTGATATCTAACTCCAACTTACCGCTTACCGCTTTTAAGCCATCACTAGCAAAAAAGTCACCTAATTTACTGATTTGGGTCTGCTTCATAGTTCCATTATCGTTGTGTAAGAAACCGTCACCAGCAGCAAGAGCAGTTGTTCCAACTGTTGATCCACCATCTAAAAGGGCGAACTCAGCAGCAGTTACAGCAGCAGAAGCAGCAGTAGCCTTATCAGCTAGCACTGGAATGAAATAATTACCAGCAGACAATGCAGGTAAGTAAAGGGTGGTATCTGCCGAAGGAGCATCACCGGTTCCATCACCACCAGCATGAAGCGTAGTCTCGTGATCGTCAGCAGGACCTTCAAAAGTGAAGGAACTAGAAATATTAATAGTTGTAGAGTCAACAGTAGTAGTTGAACCTTGAACAATTAAGTTACCACCAACGGTAACATGACCAGCAAAAGTAGCAGTGTCGTCAGCTTGATTACCAATAGAAAAGTCACCACCCATGTCAACATTTGTATTGATCTTGGTCAAAGAAATAGCAGCACCCGAGGCTACTGAGGCATCGACAACCGCATTTGCCGCCAATTGGTCCGCACCAACAGCATCATCTGCGATCATTGCCTGCTCAACGGCATCGTTAGCAATAGTAACAGCACCATTAGCAGCCATAGTGACATCACCTGAAAGAGAGCGATAAACTAAGTCATCACCATCAGAAACACCAATTTGACCAGCAGATCCTAATGCAAGTGCACTTGGGTCACCACTAGAATCACCGATAATGAATGAACCACGGGTTAAACCTGCCATTTTGGCAAGAGTTACACCATTGTCTTTCAAGCGAATAGCATCAGAGTTAATCTCAATGCCAGTGTCGTCAACATTAACAGAAATCAAACCACCAGAAGCAGTAAGGCCATCACCACCAGCTAATCCAGCAGCCAAGTTTACAAAAGTATCTCTTTTGGTAGCATTGTCTCCACCATCAACAAAGAGAAATGAATCGTTTGGAACACTAACAGCGTGTCCAGTTCCTACTTCATTACCATCAAGTGAAAGAACACCAGAGGCAACAGCAAGACCAGTTCCGCCTAAAAAGTCACCAAGACGAGAAACATCAGTTCTCTTAATAGTGCCAGCGTCACTGATGATCATTTCGTCAGTTGCAGCAATAGCAGCACCAATGTCATCTAAACCAGAAACAATGTTATTATTTAACATTGAGCCCTCAACCGCTGTGGCGGCAATAGTTAAAGCTCCACCAGCAGCGATAGTAGCATCACCACTGATATTTCCAAAGATTGAATCTTCGAAATTTGAAAAAGTAACTGATTTGTTAGTTCCACCAGCACCATCATCAATAATAAGCAAGTCGGCCTGAGCAACAGTAGCACCACCCAAAGCAGTTCCGCCATCAATGTTGATAGCAGTTAATTCAATAGCACCTGAATCAATGTTAACATTGGTCATTGCTTGGTTTCCAAAATCCATTGGTTTCATGAATTCAATTTTTTCAGAACCATCAGTTGTAACAAATTTTTGATAAACATTGCTACCTTCCTTAATCTCAAGTGCTGCCGCTTGATTATCGGTAAGCACAATATCCATATCAGAGCCGTCGGCAGAAATAGTGTCGACAGCAATGTCATTAACGTTAGTAATGCTAGCATCATTAGCGCTAAGACCTTCTTTAAAAACTACGGAACCGGATAAAACCGATTGACCGAGTTGAAATTTATAAGCCATATATACATCCTCCAAATAGACTTAAAGGGGACTATGCCCCTTCATACTAAATAGATTTCAAAAGGCAGAAATGCACTAATAAATAAAGAATTTGTCTGTGCCATTTGAGTATACGTTTATCGAAACAAAGGGACTTTCTAAAACAATACTACTTTCACCATCAATTGTCTCAGAACCGCTTGCTTTTACCGTAATATTATAAACATTGGCATTTCCGGCTTCATCCTTAATTGTAAAATATTGTCCGTTGTCATAGTCTGCGGCGGAAGCCAATCGAAGATCAATGGGCGAGGAAGCAGAGATTCCTATAAGAACATCTTCTGAAGAAGCTGTAGCTGTGTTTGTAATTTCTCTCCTACCATATGCTATACCACCCACCGAAGATGTTACAACAATGTTGCCATTAGCATCAAGCCCAAGGTAGCTACCATCACCGGCGAGTGCACCGGATACAGGATTAGACAATCTAATACCAACAGATGAAGTAAGGCCGGGAACCGTTAGGGCGTTGGCATTAACATCAAAAGTAAATCCGCTGTTTGCATTGAGGCCTAACTCTCCGCCGATGGTTTTGTAGAACGGAATTCTAGTCTCAGATGAATTCTGTAGTGGAAACTGCTCAACGTTCTCAAGTCCAGAGCCGTCACCCGTAAAAGACCCACTAACGCTTGTTAAATGTGTTACCGAGACGCTTCCGCTTAGAACATTGTAACCCATACATCAAACCTCCTATTAGTAGATAAACCAGTTATCCACTCCGTTTGAATAAAGTGTTAATGCTGGATTATCGCCTGTTAGGCTGTATGTTGCATCTCGATCGATAGCCTCACTTGGGCTGGTTGATGCCGAAACCGCTATTTTTTTTGATTCAACTCTTGTGGCGCTTGTCTCGTCTTTAATGATTAGTATTTTGCCAAAACCAGCATCAGCAGCCGATGGTAGTTGGATGGCAGTATAATTAACATGAGAAACACCAATAATACTGTCATAAGGTTGAACTGTATATGTGGCCGCATTTAAATTGTAGTAATGTTGTCTTAACCCGCCGGAAACAATTGAAACGGATCCTGTGAAAACATGTGTATCAGTGTGGTCATTACCAAACCCAGTGCTGCCAGAGTGTTCCAATTCAATAACATTTGTATGAATAACATCAAAAGTGTTTGCTTGAATGGTGCCACTAATAGTCATGGTGCCAGTTAAAAATAAATGATTGCTAGTTTGGTTAAAAGTAAGGTTGCCACTTCCAGTTAATTCTCCGTTCGTCGCTCGTAAATATTGTAGACTTTTATCTGGCCCAACACCTGTGACCGCCCCAGATAGATACGCCCATCCAAAATCTGCCATTATCCTACTCCACTAGAGCCGGACCAGTTTGAGCCAGAAGGTGATATATTATTAATTCTTTCGACAGGAATATTTGTTAATCCTGCGATCACTTCTGCGTTGCTTGATCCGGTTAAATAAATTTCAGTTAGTTTTAGTTCAAGCCTAGGAATGATTGAAGATCTGTCGGCGTTGATTGCAGCCTGTCTATTATATACAGTAAAAAAATTATTATGGGCTGTTATCCCCAAGCTTGAAAAGCCTACTTTTAAATCTTCTATCTCCTCTACTGAATTATTTTGAACGATAATCCACCTTGTTACGTAGGGGAAAGTTATTTTAACTGGTCCTGTGCCGTCATGACACTCGATTGAAGACGAAACAAACGGTGCACCGCTTACTTGATAAGACCCTACATTGTTTAATCCTGCGGTATATTTAAAATTTGACATCTATCCTATTCCTCCGTATGAGCCAGACCAATTTGAACCAGAAGGGCTGATATTGTTGACTCTTTCTACTGGAATGTTTGTAAGCCCCGCAATAACCTCAGCATTTCTTGAGCCAGATAACCAAATTTCCGTTACCTTTAATTCTAGGCGGCCCATAATAGAAGCACGATCTTGGCTATTATTAGTCGTGTCATGAAGAGTGAAAAAGTGATTACCAGTAATCCCATTAACGCCGTTTGAAGAAAACCCAACTTTCAAATCTTCACCGTCTACAAACGAATTGTTCCTGACGATAACCCATCTGGTTACATATGGGAACACAATTCTTAACGCCTCTCTACAGTCAATGCTGGATGAAGCGAAAGGTATTCCGCTTACCTGATAAGAACCAACATTGTTTAAACCGGCTGTATATTTAAAATTTGACATACAAATTCTCCAATCTTTTATAAATAGTCATCTGTTAGCTTTTGCTAGTTCCTTTGCTCTTCTTCTGTCGGAGCGTTTTTTTGCTCTGCGTTTCTTGTCGGAGGGCTTCATATAATGTCGCCTTTCTTTAACTTCGTTTATGATTCCCATCTTTTTAACTTTCTTATTAAATCTTTTGATGGCCCTCTCAATATTCTCATTGCGACGAGGCCTTACAACTAAATTTGTAGCCATTACTTTTTCTCCATTAGTCTTTGTGACATTGCAAAAGCCTTTTCGCCAAACAAGCCGGAGATATCAACACCCGGATCATGTGGTGCGACATCAGCCAATGGCCCATTTGCTTGCCCTTGAGGCGAAGCAGCAGGAGCAGGTGTTGTTCCCTCAAAAATATTTACACCACCATATGCGTCTCTACCAATTGCATCCAGCAATTTCTTTTTTCTTTGCTTTAGTTGTTGGTTGTTTTTCTTTCTTGGCTTTGGTGGCACAATTTTGGTCTCGTTTATTTGTTGCTTGCCGACCAAGCCAACAGCAACCTCTTTAATAACATGAGAAAGAGCACCGTCTTCCTCAAAAATAACTTCCTTGATGCACTCCTTAATCAGAGGCTTCAAGATCTTTTTTAATTCATTTTTATTCATTAGTCTCTCAGGATTTTATTGAATAGATCATTGATAATTAGATCTTTCTTTTCATTTAATTTGTTTTCATATACCCTTACTGAAGGGGTGAAGCTTTTTTTCTGTGGGTACATGTAGGCATTAGGGGTAGATGGTTCAGAAACAATGTCAAAACATATTAATTCAAAGTCTTCTTGAACAACGGTTTCTCCCATGCTCTCCTTAACAGAGCCCAGACCACGAGAAGAAATACCTAGCTTTATGCCATTATCAATTAAATCTTTCAAGATACGCCCAGATGGTGTGTTAAGAACTTTAATCTTGCCCATCACATCTTTTCCATCCCACCACATATCAACAACAATATGTGAGGCGTTTCTTAAATTAATCACAGAGTCATCCGGATGATCTAATTCTCCTAGTGCCCTGTTGTCTGAGATGAGCTTTTGATAATTTTTAACTTCTCTCTCAAGAACCTTACAAGGATAGACTCTGCCGTTTCCGTTTTTCTTTTCACAGGTCTGCATTCTACCAGAAAGGTAAAGGGCGCCATTTGCCACTTCTCTCTTCTCTCTTTCAGTCAGGAGATCTTGGCAAATGCCATCCTTACATAATTCATAATATTCTGTTAAAAGCTTCTTAGCCATTGTTTTCCTTCTTGATGTTAACAATCTCTTCTTGAATCATTTTGCGGATATCATTAGAGGAAAGAGAAAGCGACTCGGTTTGGATTTTTTGTGCATCAACAATTGCTGCTTTTAATCCTTGATCATCAGTTTGCTTCAGTCTTGCAACGATTTGTTTCATCGTTTTTAGATTACCAACCCTAGCTTGTATTCCACGCATAAGTGCGTTAGCTTGATCACCGGTAAGTTCTAGCTTGTCCATAACCATCTTGGTTAGATCATAGTAAAAATTTCTGCTTCTTCTGGCTTTGTCTACCATTTTATCAATATCTGATTGATTAGTTGACGCCACCATCATACCCATTGCATCTGCTTTGGAAAGACCGGATTCTCTATTCTTATCATATATTGGTTGTAGCTCTTTTGCTCTTGCGTCTTCACGCCCTTTAGCTGCCATTTGTTGAGCCGCCATCTCTTCATCTGGAGTTGGCTTGTCTTTGAACGTTACTTGTTGACCGGCTCCACCGGGAGTATCGCCCTTACCTGTTGGCCCACGCTTTTTTGTGCGAAAGAAATCCGCAAACCCTTCACTCATAACTTTTTCAATTTGTTCTTTTAATAGCTTTTCTGTTAATTTCATTTTCTATATACCTCTCTATTTTTAATAACAACCGGCGCTACCGGCACGAGTCAGCTACCGCTGCAACAACGTCGAACGGGCTGTAACATCCATTTTTTAGTCATCTTTTGCTCCAATTTGTATGCCGTCGTCCTTAACCACCATTGAGAGCAAATAAGAAGTACCAGCAGAAAGCCAACCGCATATAAAAAAATTAGCGATTGTATAATCAAAAGTAAATAGTTCGGTTCCGGCGTTTATCAAAAAAAGAAAGCACCCAACCCAAAATCCTATGCAAAGAGGACAATGAAATAAGGTATTCCACTTTTTACTATAATCTTTCGGTGGTCTTAAGTCTTCGAAAATCTTGCCGTAGACCAAAATAAAGGTCAAGCCATAAGAGGCAAGAACAAAGTAAAGTAATTCCATCAAATCTCCAGTTGTCTTCGTTAAACCTAAACAGGTACATTAATATGTGTATCTTCCATAATAGTAAGGAGAGAACATACCACGTTGTAAGATTCCTCCCTTTTCTTCTTCATGAGGGACTTCACCCAGTTCGGTAGAAAATTCATCGTCTGGATCTAGGAGATGATCATCCAACATATTATCATAAGCCTCGCTAGATTCAAAGTAGGGCCTTTCTGTATTCATCCATTCACTAATTTGATATAAAACATAATCAACGGTCTCTGGCTGTTTATCGCCCTTCATCTCAAGCATAAGGCCCTCCATAGATCCATAAACATTGCCACCCTGAATCGAGTCATAAGCAATTACGCCTTGTCTCCGCAGGTGGGTAAACAATCTATTTTCGGCTCCATAAACAATATCGGACATCATGTCTTTTGCAAAGGCTACAATTTTCTTTTTTTCTGTTAGAATCATAATATCGATATCGTTGTGATCAAAAATCATAAGATCACCATTAAGTGCCCTCCTAACATTAAGCTTAAACTCAAATACTTGTTTTGTAGGATCGTGTATGTTGACACGAAGAGGCGGATCGTTTACTTTTACCTGCACCGAATTATCCACACGAACAGGTATCGTTTCGTCAGGCTCTATTCTAATTCCTAATGGCTCTTCTCTATCAATGTTAATTATTGGCATTACTTCTTAACCTCTTCAACTAAGTCTTGAATGTAAAATATATCTTTAACTAGCTGTTCTGTAATTGGCATGTTTGAAAACTTGTCTAATTTAACCAAAACACGCTCTAATTTAGACGAAATGGTATCATTTTTAGCACTTTTTTGCGTTTTGGTAATAGTACCTACCTCTTTTTTAAGTCTTGATATTTCCTCGTTTAAGAACGATTTAAGACCCAAACCATTATCGGAAAATGATACGATATAATTTGTTAAAAGGTCTTTTTGTTCTTTTCTTAATGTTCTTTCATATGTTTCATTGAATTTATTAACAAAGGTTCTGTATGTTAGGTTATCAATATGCTTCATCTCTTCTTTAATCAGCTTTTCCTTTGTTAGGAACTGTATCAATCTTGTTTCAACAATTAGTCTGGACTTCGCTTTTAGCTTGGAATCAAAAAAAGTGCCAATTGAGGCAATATTTTTGTAATTTGAGATAAAATTAGCAAAAGCTGCCGGAGATAAGGTCTCATTTATTGTTTTTATAAGGTTTGTCTGCTGGTTAAATATGGTTTTGCGGTCTAAATCATGAAAATCTTTACGAGTTTCAAACAAAAACCTTTGTGCAATATCTTTTGGTAGCCTTTTTGACTCCATAATGGAGCGATAAACATCCAAATCTTGTTTAAGCGGTGATCCTTTATAGAAAAATTCTTTTATAATTGTTATGATTTGTCTTTTTCTTTGATGCTGTTGCCTTACGACTGATTTCGTGAGTTCTTTTACAAGACACTCGTAAAGAAAAGCGGTATTTCTTTTCTTATTGTGTTTCATCTTCATCTTGCTTCCTCTTTTTGCTTGTTTTTAAACCTTCTAATAAAACCGAGATTTCGTCTCTTGTATTAAATAGTTTGTCTTCTTCAATAACGTGTGACTCCATAATGCCTTTGCCTAATTGCCTTAAATTTGGATCGTATTTAAAGGTTTGATTAACGCCGTCTGAGTACCCTTTCCATCTGGACCTGAAAGTGTTGCCATATTCACCGGTCGCCATGTTTTTCATTTGCTTTCTGCGTCCACCTTTATCATACGAAGACTTGTGTCTCCTGTACTGGCCTCTTTGTCTTGCTCTAATAGCATCCGGTCTTATATAAACACCATCGTCACGTTTTGCAGGTGCTGCTAATAGAGTTTCTTCTTCTTTTTTGTCATCTCCGCCAGCAGGAGTATCACCACCGGCAGGAGTATCACCGCCTAAATCACCCAAATCTCCTAAATCTCCGCCTCCTCCGCCGGCTGCACCACCGGTATCACCGCCAAGATCTAAGCCACCAAGGTCACCACCACCAGCATCACCGCCTGCTGCTCCTCCGGCGGCGGCTGCTTCTAAGTTAGCCATGAATTTTTTATCGAAATACATTTCTCTTTGCATTCTAAGAAATTCTTCTTCTGATATGCCGAGCATGTTTTCTGCCACCCATCTCTTAGAAAAATAATTTTCTGTAGCTGCGCCGGCTGCTTCAAACTTAACCTTCCAATGTTCCAACTCTTGAAGCTCAGCAATTTTCGATGGATTGTTGAGGCCTAACTTAAAACAAAGTAAATCATCACCACGATACCCTAACGTAAACAAGTGTATAATTCCTATTTTTTCTAATTCTGAGACTACAGACCTCTGTAGACGCTGGATGGTTCTAGCGAACCTAATATCTTTTTGGGCTAATGTTGTTTTATCTTCTTGTGCACCTTCTCCCATAACCAAATATGATTGTGGTATTTTTATGGCAGCAAAAAGTTTTTCTCTTAAATATTTTACGTCTTCGATCTGGCCGGTAAACTGACCGCCTGCTAGATTATCAATCTTTGTGTTTGATGCCCCGCCACGAACTGGAACGAAATAATCTTCTTCAATTGATAGTGGATTGTAACGAAGATCAACACGACCGGTTTTTGGATCAACTACCTGATGACGCTTCATCTGCGTCATTACTTTTTGCATATATTGCTCAACGTCCTGTGGCGGTATCGCACCCACGTCGATATAAAATACACGCCTCTCTGGAGAGCGAACGATCCTGTATGCCATCATGGCATCTTCCAGCAGGGTAAGTTGTCGCCATATTCTGCGAGCCGGCTCAAGCACTGAAGTTCCATACGGGTAGTGTTTATCATTACCAAGAACCCTAAAGTGAGCAACTTGCCAGTTCTCCAACGTAAGCCCAGCAGTGTTCCATTGAAATTGTACGTAATTGGGGTTTGATTCATCTTCCCCCTCCAATCTTTCAATCTCTTGCTGTGGTATCCCAATGCAAGCTTTAACTCCCAAATTGTCGTCCAAATCTAAATAAAGAAACAGATCACCATATTTGCACATGGTTCTCGCCCAACCAAACAAATTGTGTTCAATGTTTAGAACATTATAATATAAAGAATGTAAGATTGCCTTTATTTCTTCATTTGGGCATTTAATCTGTAGCATAGACTGCATGGATGAGTGAGTTGTAATTTCATCCGCATAAATATCAATACTTGAAGCAATTATCGGCTCGTATTCCATCTCGTCAAAGTCAACATAGCGCTCTGATCTATTTCTATTAGATATCATACTAACAGTAATTGAATTCATTGCGTTATATTCAGTTTTTTTAAATTGTTTACCAGAAGCAGACTTAAATCTAGATGAGAAAACATCCAAGTGTCGTCTTCTAAGTTGCCGTCCTGTTTGTGTTCTTCTATTAACAATCGGTCCAGAAAAAAGTTTGGTCAATGATCTAAACAGACCAGATGTTTCATTATACGGGTTTTTTCCTTTTTTTATTTTTCTATTAGCCATTTTATTATCCTTTGTAAATCCAAGAGTATTGCGTCAGTTGTTCTTTAAAATCTTGTTGTTTTTTCTTTACACTCTCACTATATCCCTGCATGCCCTTGATAGTTGTATTCATAATGCTATCGCTTTTATACATAGAGCTAATCATGGCCTTTTTATATTCTATTTCTCGCTTGTTAACTTGCAAAGCCGTATCTTTAACCCAGCATCCAATTGCAAGTGCCATAATCAAATCATCGTTATATGATCTCATTGCTTGCGGTTTTCCGTTGTTCCATATAAAAGTTTTAAATTCGTGATATAGTCTGGAGGAGTATGTTGTTAGCATTTTGTTTCTTATAAATTCTTCGAGTTTTGCTACTACAAGTGGTCTTGTCTTTGTTGATGTAGTAAACCCGGGAATTGCTCTATCCAATGCTTCGCCCTGATGTGCTTCCACATATTCATGAGTTGATTTCATTGAGTAATATAAATTTGGATAGCCTAGGTCAACTAATTTTTCCAAAATTGATATCCCGATGCCGTTGTTTTCAACAACCATTAGGCAGGCGCCATATTCCATACCAGCATCAAAAAGTATTTTTGCGTACATGTCTAATGTTGGTTTGCCTTGGTATTCAGCAACTACCTCCATTGTATTAAGTTTGAGAACATGAAAAACAGAATTATCAGCACCATCACCTCTAGCTACATCAGCAGTCAGTAAGTATTGATTATTGCTATCAAATTTGTCCCAAATCCAAAAATTTCTGTCGTATCCTGTTCTATATATTGGCTCTTTGATGTTTTCATGAACCCAAGTCAAATCATCTGGGTGAACCACCGTATCGCCAGAAGTGTTAAAGTTGCACAATAACTCTTGAGCAATTTGCCTTTTGGACATGTTTTTGGTTTCTTTTTCAAACCATGCTTGGTCTCTTTCAGGATGAACATCCCACATTAGCTCAATTGGATTAAATTCGTTGTCGCCGTCAATGGCGCTAGTATAGGTTTTATGAAACCAATTACCGGTTCCTTTCGGCGTTGAAAGGGCAATGCACCGACCACCAGTTGCTAGCGTGGAGTAAACCGCAGTCCATATATCGCTCATTTTTTCAATGTGTGCTGCCTCATCGACAACAAGAAGAGAAAGCGCTTCAGAACGACCAGCATCTTCAGAAGTGGGAACTGCCTTAATGATTGATCCGTTTGATAACTCAAATGAAGTTCTATTATCAACGTCAATAGTTGCAATCTTCATCCAATCAGGCAAATTTTTCATCATGCTCTTTACTTTCTTGACCAAGTTGGAAGCAGTGCTGAACTTGGTTGCAAGAACCACAATGTTCTTTTCTTTGTGAAAAAGCATAAACCAAACACAATAAGCAGCGGTAATCGTAGAGATTCCCAACTGCCTTGCTTTTAGTATGACATTAAAACGAAAATCGTTATAATCATTAAGTAAATCATCCTGATAAGGATAAGTTTTGAATTGTATCAGGCCTTTCATTGGATGACTTATACGGCAATAGTTATTAATAAAGTATGGAGCGTCTTTCCCACACTTTAATATTTCTTTAACAATTTGCTTCTTTGTAAGTCTAAATGCCATGTCATCCTATTGTTGTCCGTTTATTAAATGAAAACCAATGAATCACCAGAGTCAAACTCGTCTTGTCGGGCTAACCCCATTTTATTTAACTTTTCAAGCATCTTTAGTGATATTTTTACTTTTTCACCGGTTTCATCGTCTACTAAAAAATAGCTTCCAGACTGTTGTGCTGGGCTTTTCAAAGACGGTGGGCCACTGTATTGTTCCATCTCTGCTTCGTTCATATACCCTTCTTCATTCATGTGATTCATTTCATACATACTACTCATTTCTTTTAAAATTAATTTTTTTAATTTTTCTGTTGTTAATTTCATTTAAATATCTCCTAAAATTTTTCACTTTTGTGCATAATTCTTAAAATACCAGATCTAACATCCATCTCGTTTCCGCCCTCTGAAACATAGTCACCGCTTTTAAGTAACTGCATTGCCTGCGGCTTACTTACTGGCATCTCCATTCCATCGCTGTGTACGAGAAAAATACTTCTTGCTTCTTCAGGAGATACGGCATCACCCATAGAATCTGAATAATCTATATCAGGCATTTTCATATCCAGCATTTCTGCTTCGATCATTTCTTTTAATAATTTTGTTGATAATTTCATTTTTGATTAGCTCCTTTTTTTCTTGTATCATTTTGAGGTCTTTTGTTATTATTGTTAAGTTCCAAAAATTTTCTAACAGCATCGTCTACTGTTCTTCCCTCGGAGCCATGTGGAGACTCAAGTTCGTTTAAACCTGAGATTTTGTAGTGACAATACGCTTGAACAAAGGAGCGCACACGAGATACGGAAGTTGCTAAAATTTGACAATCTCCCTCTTTTGTGAGAGTAACCGAATTTCCTGTGATTACTTTATACTCTTTCTGTAAAAACTTTTTAATTTCATTTAGTCTACGGTTTATCTCATTCTCAAAGCCGCCACCATGAATCTCTTTAAGTTGAATATCGGATTGGTATTTGATACACAGTTTATTGTTACTAAATTGTACACTGAAGCCGTCCATAACTCTCTTATCCATAATTGGACACCCTTCTTCTCGCATCAAACCAATCTTCTTGGCTTCGCCATCACGAACATAACGTTCGTCATGAGCACCATCGTAAGAGTTTGCGGCAGCTTGAGCAAGGCCCTGAATAATTTGTAATATATTTGATTCTGCCATTATTTATTCCTCTTCAAGTTTTCATGCAGTTGGGTCAATTGTGCATCATTTAAGGATTCAATGATTGTAATAATTTCACTAATCTTATTTCCTTTAGAAATCTTATTAGCACGATCAACTTCTTCTTGGATGATTTTCTTAAGTCGTTTTTTTGTTATTTGCATTTGGTCTCCATCCTTTTTTCCATCTATCTTCACGACCCTCAACCCACTGGATGTAGCATTTTTCACAGCAATTAAATTTTGACATGTAAACATCATCATTAGATTTGAATGAATATGTGTCACAAACAGGGCAAGAACGCTTTGATTCTCTTGTAATTAGTTTCTTTGATATTAAAACACCATCAATTTCAACTTCGTCCGGTGTTTGTTCAGATGCAACATAAAATTCTTTTAGTTGAGACAGATATTCTTTTTCTTTACTGTCGTTCCACTCTTTTTTCGGATGCTGGACGGTGTCTTCGCCATACTTCTTTACAATCGCCTGTTCTACCTTGATTGCATAGTTTGGGTCTTTGCTCATTATATCTCCTATTTAACCAAGTTTACAATACCAACAGCAGTAAGCATGCCGGTAACAAAGCCGCCTGCAAGCCACCAGCCGCTTCTATTTGGTTTTATTTGTTCACGAAGATATTTGTTCTCTTCGTCTCTAATACTAATTAGCTCATTAAGGCGCACATCGTCAGCCTCACAAGTTGCGGATAGTATATCATATTTATACTTCTCTCTTGTTTTCATTAAGTCTACCTCATAAGAAACTCGCAATTCGCATTCCTTGCCTTCAAATTTCTTATCAACGATAATCTTGGCAATTGCCGCATCGTTTAGTAGTCTACCGCTAAAAGGGGCAACGTCTCCCTGCTTAAGTGTGGCAAATTCCGGATCATCTGCGTATGCTGCCGGGGTTGCAATCAATAAAAATAAAATAAAACTAGTCATATGTTCTCCGTGTAAAAAGGTATTATAACATAGTTTTAGAAGTTTGTCAAGTTTTTTTATCTCTTTTTTATTCCCAACTGTTCTTCTAAGATACGATCAACTTCATCTGGGTCTTCTTTTGCTTTTCGCACCATTTTCTTAACAGCTTCTTTCTTGGCATGAGTTATGCTTACCTTATCCTTCTCATATCTTTCCTCAATCTTATCAACAGCCTCAGAATATCTTTGCTGCGCTTCTTCTTTTGCTTGCATCTCTTGTTGATGCGCCCTTTCAATCACCTCTTTCTCTTTGATATACATCTCTTTTGCTAGTTTGGCCTGTTCTTTAAGTGCGTCTTTGCCCCTCTTACCCAAAAGGTAAGAAACCAATACTGCGGTGGCGAATACAAGCCATCTCCAGTATTGGCGGCACCATGCGGCAGCTAACTTCAACTTAACCCAAAGCATTATCCATGTTTCCATACTTTAACTGTGTCGATGACCGATTGGCCACCAACATAAATCATAGCAATCAAGCCCCAAGTATCTGGGTCGAGACCGTACCACATAAACATCGCTGTGGCTGTCGCAAACACTAACAACTTTCTAGACACGGCTTTGCCAAGAATGATGTCTACCATCCCAAGTTTATTAATTGCTTCCACCGACTCGCAGTCACCCGACAAACGATGGTCTTCTTGGGGAGTGTCGTGATCATGACAACTCATTAACAGCACCCTCCTGTGCACTTGCATCCGTTGGCACAACATGGCCCTGTGCATTTACATTTTTTTTCTTTATTTCTCATTTTTTGATCTCCTTTTTTTTGATTCTAAATACATTGGGTTATCACGGGAAATTGGTTTTGAAAAATCAGTCTTTGCATATCGATCTGCTTTTTCACGGGCCTTTCTGTCTCTTTGATCTGATTTTGTTAATCTTGCTCTAAGCCTTCCGTCCTCAAAACCAGTTATGTATTCAGGGTCTTTTGTGAGGTTAGGCTCCATTTGAAGCGTTTCATACCCCATTTCTTTTGCAAAGCCGTCTTTGTACCCTTTTCTATAGGCCCTACTACCTTTGTCATAGTTTTCATCAATATAGCCACCCATTTCGTTCAGAGCAGCCATTTCTTCTTTTATCATTTGTTTTAATTTTTTTACCGTTAAATTCATTTTATATCCTCACGTTGGCATAGCCATCGACTTTATCAATGTCAATTGTCATGTCGACAACATCTTTTAGAGAATCAAGATGGGAGATTAATATTACAGTCTTGAATTGATTTTTAATTAATCTTAACAATCTTGTAAAACCTTCCATGTGCTCTTGATCTAAAGCCGTTGCCGGTTCATCAAGTATAAATAGTTCGCTCTTTGGCAAATTTGTAATTGAGATAAGAGCTAATCTTATTGCCATCGATGCAAGAGTCTTCTCTGCACCTGAGCCCATAGAAAGCGGACGAGGATCGTAATATGGATGTTTTATATTTATGTCGAGCTTGGCATCGTTAGACTCAAAAAAGACCTCAAAATCAACAATATTGCTTAGTATTTTAGCTATTTCCTCATTCAATAGAGGCAACTTCTGCTTAATAATCTGGTATGGGATACCATTTGGGTGCATGCATTGCAAAAATAAATCATATGCAATCCATTCCTTTTCAACTTCCTCTAATTCTTTACGATTCTCCCTAAGGTTATTTAGATTTGCCTTTGTTGATCCCTGTTCTACGAGAATATCAGTGATTCTATCTTGACATTTTTTGTAGCTATTGTTTTTTGTTTTAATCACTGCTTCAAGCGCTGCTCTTTCTCTGTTAAGAGTGCTCAGGTTTTCTATTGCTTCCCTATTTTCTTCGTATAGGTGTTTTTTCTTACAGGCCTCTGTATATTCTACCTGTAGAAGTTCTAATTTTGATTTACTGCCTTCGATGGATAGTTTATTCATCTCAATAGTTCTTTGGGTATTCTGCATGTGGCCCTCTAGAGTGCTGTAAACCGTTATTTGTCGATTTACATTATCAATCTCCAAAGAAAGAAGTTCATCTTCAAAATCCCTAATGAGTTGCTGTAGGTGTGTAATTTTTTTGGTTATATTGGGTAAATTCTCTTTGGCTGTGTGTGCATCCTTTACAAACTTATTGTCACAACAAAACTTGCAGTCGGGGTCATATTCATGCTTATCAAGCATAGCTATCTTCTTTTTCTCGGACTTTTCTTTTGCAATAAAGAAATCCAGAGCTTTTCTGGTTTCACTTATTTTTGATTCATAGGAATCGTATGAAGCCTTCTGAAGTCTTAGCTCGTGGATGTTAATTGACTCAAATTTGTTTTTATCAAAATCAAGTTTATCAGTTAAATCCCAAACCCTGAAATTAAAATCTTGTATTCTATCCTTAAGGTCATTCTTTCTGGATTGGATCGACTCTATTTTTGCATTTATAGCATCAATATCAATTGATTCTGCTGGAATATTCTTGATTCTGGAATTGAGAATATCCAACTCTTCTTGCAACTTATCACGTGCAAAAGTTATATTTTCACACTTTGCTCTTTGCGCTGAGAGTTCTTCCTCAATCTCCTCAAGAATTTCAATATTCTTTTGGATATCCTTATCCCACTTCTTATCTTGAAGTCTCTTGACGACACCTTTTAATTCAGCCGCATCCTTCTTTGCTAATTTAAACTTTTTATCAAATATTTCCAAATCAAGAAACTTTGCAAGAATTTCTTTACGCTTTGTTGAGCCTTCTTTAACAAAAGACAAAGAGTCCAACTGAGAAGACATAGAAGTGAGTAGAAAGTCATCCATTGTTCCAAACCGCTTTCTAATGTTTGCGTCAGTCTCATTGCGAGTTGTGCCATTCATACTTTCATCTTCAGATACCAAATGAAAATCTAAATCAACTTTTGCTTCCTGTGTTTCTCTGCCTTTGTATCTTTTTGTATATTTTTCTAAATTGCGACAAACTTTGTACGATTTGTCACCGATGTCAATTTCAACCTTACCAATAGCTTTAGCTTTGTTTTGATTTATGACGTGTACGTTTTTTCGCTCACCCTTTGAGGTTGCATTAAACAGCGTGAAAAGAATACTGTCGATAATACTAGATTTTCCGGAATAGTTACGACCAAAGATCCCAACAAGACCGTTGAGCTTTGAAAAGTCGATTTGATTCTTTTCACCGTAGTTGAAGAGGTTCCCCCACTCCGCTTTCCTGATTTTCCAAATAACATTTCTACTAACTTCCTCCCCTTGTTCTGCTAAAGTATTATATTTTTTATTATGCTCTAAAACCTTTTCAATCACACAAGGCTCAAGCTCCATATCGGCTAAATAGTTATTAATATACTTTTCTTGCACACTAATATCACGAAGATTTTCTGTTAGTATTGAATTAGCATAGTAGCCGTCATCATGCATATTTGATGATTCTTTGCCATTGAGCACAACCACGGAATATGGACTCCATCTCATTTCTGCGATAGACTTTGCTTTTCTGATCTTGTCTGATGGCAGGTTGGTCTTTGAGACGATTCTCAACCTTGCATTTCTCGGAACATGAATATCCGGCAATTTGCCTTCCTTTGTCAACCTTACAGTGATGAAGGGTCTTGGATTGATCAAGTGGCGCTTTAATATATTAAAATTATCTTTGTCTTTGATCTCCCACAAAAGATAGCCTTTTAGGGCGCCTTCGCTAAATTTCTGTTGAGTGGTTGAACCACAATACCAAATACGCCCCTCGGGATCCAACTGTTGCTGTCTATGAATATCCCCAAGCATTGCAAAGTCAAAGTCACGAAAGATGTCCGCATTGTCATCGCCTTGGTCCATAGCCCAGTTTGCTCCAGTCATAGAACCAGCAATCGCTCCGTGATAGAGGGCGATGTTGATTTTGCTTTCGTCTGTGGGCTTAATCCAGTTCTCTCTGTCGAAGACCGACAGCACGTTAAGCACTATATCGCCTTTAACCTTGGTCTCTCCACTATCTTTCAACAGGTAAAGATTAGGATGTTTAAGAGCATTAACAATTGGTGTAACGGCGTCCTGCCGGCTATCGTTCTTCAAATTACCGTCGTGGTTACCAAGAATAACATAGGTTGGTGCGATGTTTGCCAAAGATGCTAAAAACTCAGCACATAATTGAAAGTATTCAGGGCTGAGTTGTGTTTTGGTGTGTGCAATGTCTCCACAGTGGACAATGCAGTCCGGGGCGTCA
>TARA_B100000963_G_scaffold108960_1_pt1 | contig 20759 bp, 15 predicted proteins | sample TARA_B100000963 | Tara Oceans TARA_B100000963 (sample SAMEA2622097) | marine metagenome | biome: marine biome (ENVO:00000447); feature: surface water layer (ENVO:00002042); material: "saline water (ENVO:00002010), including plankton (ENVO:xxxxxxxx)" | depth 5 m | reverse complement strand
CATTCTTCTTGAATGAGATGGAAAATAAAAATTACATTCTGATATTTCTAAATTTTTAGTTCCACTGGCATAAATCGTTGTTGCAAAAAAGGTAAGTCCATGAACTTTCAAGTATTCACTACCTGTAATAGTCAAGGAATAATCTCTTATTTTTCCTCTAATTGGAACTTGAGTTAAATCAACTCCACTAGCTGGTTTTAAATACAAAATATCATTTGAAGTGTCCAAAAACCATTCGTTGTCTGTATCTATAAACTCTTTTTTACCCTCAAAAAAGAAATGGTGGTGTTTATCTTTTAATTCACCGTTATTAGATAAGCCAGCTCCGATCCCATTTTTACCAATTGGGTCTGTATATGTAATAAAGTCATCCCCAGCTTGTTGGGTATGAGATGCTATTTGTCTGTTGAATGTTCTAAAGGAGCCTACATTTAGAATTCCAATTGAATTAGAAAGACTAAGAGATCCTGGGTCATCATATGTTTCGTCTATCAAAAAAGATCCATCGGTACTTCCTGACTCCTCTCCATGAGCCCAGTTGTCATGATCATAAATGGAAAGATCACTGAACTGCGCATTTGGCCATCTGGCCATCACCATTTGGTTATTCCCAACAAAAAGTTGTGTTATGGAGTTTGTATAACTTTCTATTTTTTTAACCTGTACACCCCCTATTGTATCATCTGCCCAAGTGTTGGATAACTTAATCGTACCATCAATAATTACTTCTTCATTATTATAATTAGAAATCAAAGTTTCGTTACCATTAGATGCATCGATATTATTAAAAACTATATTTTCATGGTATACTCCTCCCCTAATATAAATCTGATCGCCAGGGTTTATGACAGATACAGCATGAGAAATGGTCAAAAATGGGGCGCCGAAATTACCTGTATTAGAGTCATTTCCTGATTTCGAAACATAGTATGAAGTTTGTGAATATATACTTAAACTTGTTATAAGTAAGATTCCTAAAAGTAAGTATTTAAAAATTCTCGATGACATAAAAATATTGAAACTCTAGAAACCATTTAAGGATTGCCAAATATAGCAATAATAGATTTTTTCAAATATATTATTACAAAGTAAAATTGAAATACAAAGGCAGAAAAATTGTGTCAAAATTTAATTTTTGATTGACAATTTTAATAAGATAATGAATTGTATACAATAAAATTCGTTGTTTGAACTAATTCGGTAAATTTCATAGATTCCATTTTAATTCCCTCTAGAGATGATTTGTGAACCACGATTAAATCATAATTGTCAAAATCTAAATCTAAAATATTAAAATCATTATCCATCATATTAGGAGTATAATAATCATCAATCCTGATTCCTTGCTTTCTGTATTCACGAACCAAACTATACGTGTTTGAGTCAATTAAAATCCTTTTAACATCATTTTTGCTTATAAATTCGCTAATATTATTTTTAAGGTTAGTACTAGCAAGATAAGTACGGATTGGCTGGTAAAATGTATTGATGTTTAAAAAGAACGAGATTACGCAAATTAAAAGAGCTCTGTTGTAATTAATACTTAGTTTTTGAATCTGTGAAATTAAAAAGGGAATGAAAAAAAACATTCCAACTTGAGTATTTCCCTCATTACCACCGTTTATTAAAGAACCCAAGTATGAAACACCAAGAACCGAAGAACAAATAATCAAATACGGATTATTTTTTAATTCAGATAATATACTTTTAAAAACTATTTTTTTTGGGATTTCTTTAATTGTAAAAACCAAAAAAATGGCAAAAATGAAAAGATTTGATAAAGTGTTGTATAAATCGATAAAAATATCACTGATAGGTCTTATTCCGTCATCACTAACAACTCCAAAGGAAAAATAACTCACTGTCTTATTAGAGTAAATCATTATAAAAATAGTTACATAAATTAAAGATGACAGCAAGCTCAAATATTTTATTGAGCTCTTATAGTTATAAAAACCGTATACCATTAATCCAAAAATAAAACTTATGCTATGCTGTTTAAATAAGACCGAAGATCCAATTAATAACGATGAAATCAGAATAGTTTTTTTGTTATTTAAATATAGGATTAAACCTGAGAAACAAAGCAAGTAGGCAAATGTATCTGGTTTAAATTCAACAGAATAAAATATGAAGTAATTGCAACAAATAAGTATATATGATATTATTATTGGAATTGATGACTCTTCGATTTTTTTATCATTGAATGGATTTTTAAAAAAAATTAAAATTGTTGAACATAGCACTAATACGGCAACAATAAGCATTGAAGGAATTAGATTTTCATCTATTCCTGTTTTTGTCAATAGAAGAGCTATAATTCTTACCCCCATAGGGTAAATACTCACAGTAGAATGAATAGAATTATCAGTTGGATAAAAGCTGTTATTTTCAATATAATTATCAACCATCCCAATATGTTGATTCAAATCCCATCTTAGATATCCATTCAAGGATTTTATAAAAAAGCCAGAAAATAAAATTGCAATTAGTAAAAGATTTTTCTGTACAGGTTTCATGGAGACGAGTGACATAAATTTAAGTCTAAGATTAAAAAGTTTTTTTTAGTTTATGAATATATTTAAGCGTTTTGATAATTAATTTCAACTTACCTTTAAAGGTTCCTCCTCCCTTGGCTTCTCCGTGTTGTCTTTTTTTGAAATAAACGGGAAAGGATTTAACTTTTATTCCTTTGGATTTGAAAAAATAAATCAAATACAAATCGAGTGAAAAGTCAAGTGGTGGATTAACAAATTCATTTAAAAATTTACGATGAAACATTTTTGGTTGGGCATTTATATCATAAAGCCAAGTTCTTAAAATAATAGAGGAATAAATTCCCATTGAAAAAGTAAAAAAGGCATCAAATAGATTTCTTTTTTGCCTCTGACCCTTAACAACACACATTTTATCATTCAATTTATCTATATATATATTATATCCCCTTATTACATCTGAAATATCTGTCTGTAAGTCAGCGTGTGTCCAAGCAAGAATTTTCCCCTTTGCTTTTTTCAAACCCATTAATATTCCGTTTCCATATCCGATATTTTCTTCAATCTTTAAAGGAATAATATTTTTTGGCAGATCAAGATTCATTAAAGTTTTATAAGAATTATCACTTGAGCCATTATCTACTAAAATTATCTCAATGCTGCCGCTAATATTAGCAATACAATTATTGACTAATTTTCTTATTGATAATTCCTCATTGTAACAAGGTATAATTATTGATAAATTCATTTTTTTTTAAAAACTATAAATTTTTGACCAAAATAATTTAATGCAGCAGACAAAAAAGTAGATATATAAAACGGATAGTTGCCTGAAACATACATTATTGCAATATCATGAGATATACTATTGATGCTAAAACTTAAAAAGTTAACTATTGCAAATAAAAAAGGTTCAATTAGTTTCTTTTTGTTTGAGTTAAAAGTTATGTATTTATTTAAAAAAAAACTAACTATTCCTCCTACAATAAAGGATACTCGCTTTGAATTTGAAAAATCAATATCGAAAGCTTTGTTTAAAAGTTGGTAAAATAAATAATCCACAAACACAACAAAAAGTCCAACAAAAAAATATTTTATTAACTCCTTTTTTTTCTGATGTTTGAAAAAGTTTTTCACCTATTATTAATAATTAAAAAACAAAATGATTCAATATTGAACATAATTTAAGGATTTTGTTTTTTTAGAAGTTGTAAACTTTTTTACAAAGATTGACATTTATATTAAATATCATTTTCCTTATTTATCCAATGAAATACATATTTTGATTCTGTTATGACTGAGATATTTTTGAAATTATACTTTTCAATTTCATCTTTTACCTTTGATATTTCATTACCTCTATTCCAAAGTGATGGGCATACCAAACAGAGATTAAATTGATTTAATATTTTAAAATTGAAATCATTAATTGGAATTTTTGATACTAAATCTACCCATACCCACTTTAAATTATTTTTAAAGGTAATAACGTTCTCAATAGTTTCATATTCAGAAAATCTTATCGCAATATTATTTTCATTCCGCATAAATGCTTTGATGATATAGGGAATTTCTACATCAAGTAAAAAATAGGATTTGATTTTTCTTTTTTTGACCTCATCTAACACATCGTTTTCTATTCCAGTTTCTTTTATATTTAAAACAAGTGTTCCGTGTTGATATTCATCAAGATAATCGATAAAATTTTCACCTTTTTTAAACGGATCATGATTCAAAATTAATTGACTCCCGTCTGTTCTAATATCAATTTCACAACCAAGATCCGTGTCAACTGATTTCAAGGATTTTATTGTATTTACCCTATGAACAATTATATTTTTTTTTTCCATTGTTTATATATTACTCATACAATATTTTATATAGTGATGATTTTTGAGTCTTGATTTGTGTTTATACATTTTTTTTAAAACAGAAGGGAGTTCTTCAAGTGAAATATATTGAGTAACATATCTTGATGGGCTCACAAAGCCTTTTTCAATAAGGTTTATAGAATCCAACCAATCATCATCTTTATGCTTGAATTGTGAATTCCATGTGCCAATTATTTTCAACTCTTTTCTTAGTATACTACTTACAACTTGTTTTTCAATTAATAAATCAGATTGAATATTCCCTAGCCACATCACTTTAGCATTTGGTTTTGATAAAACAATACTTCTTTTAAAATTTAAATCATTACCACTCATTTCAAAAATGTAGTCATATCGATTTTCGGAGTCATCTAAAAATTTTTTCCATTTATCTAAACTATCTAAACAGTACTTAAAAACCCTGTCAGATGAAGAAAAATTATCTAGCTTAAACTGATTCTTATCAATAATATGTATTTCAAGATCTTTATGTTTATTATAAATTACCTCGCTCAGCATAAGTCCAAGAAATCCTGCACCAATTATGCAAATCTTGTTTTGAGTTAAACTGGATTTTTTATTGACCAAATTGGATTTTTTTAAACAATGAACAACAACAGAAAGAGGTTCTAAAAGGGCTCCATTTTTAAATCCAATCTTTTCAATATTAATTAAATTCCACTCCTTAATTGAAATATATTCAGAAAACCCCCCATGATTTCTTGATCCATAATATTTATATTTGGTACATGTTGCATATTTATTTTCCTTACAGCTATGGCAAATAAAGCATGGACACAAGGGGAAAACAGAAACTAAGTCACCAATTTTGAATTTCTTGACTTTGTCTCCAATTCTACAAATTTCTCCAGCGATTTCGTGTCCCATGATCAAAGGATAAAAGTAAGCTCCATTTTCAAAAGCTCTATAGATGTCAGATGAACATATACCAGAGACCTTGACTTTTAACAAACATTCATCAGATTTTATTTCTGGAATTCTTATCTCAGTAACATTAAGATTTTTATTGGCTTCTAAAATGACAGCTTTCATAAAAATTTAATAATTTATATTTGGATTTTGATAAAAATAGTCCTCCCAGTAATTATGAACTTCTAATTCAAATGGATCTCCAAATGAGACCCATTTTTTAATTTCAAACGTTTTAATTTTTTTCCCTTTTTTTATCAAGTAATTTAAACTGTTACCAATATAGTGTTCACCATTTACAGTCAAATCATTTTTGATTGTGTTTTCAGCTGAATCAATAAAATCAAAAGAATTCTTAAACCAAAAACTTCCAATTATCATCTCATCATTCATGGGGTCATCTGAAATAACCTCTTTTTCTCTAATCTCTGCTACTAATCCCGAAATGGGATCTTTTTTGCAGTAAGCAAATGCGTTAAAATTTTTTACAATTATATCATTGGGCTTGTATGTCCAAATAATAACATCCGCATCTTTATCATATTTCACCATCTGCTCCCACTTATTTTGGTCATAAATACTAATGTAATCACAAGACGCTATGAAAAGGGATTTTTTTTGATCTAAAAAGGGCTTTGCTTCAAGACAGGTTGCCGCTTGTCCTGTTGTTTCATTTTGCAAGACAAGAATTTCATTATTTTTAAAATTCTCCTTTAAAACGTCTAATATATTAGAATACGCTAATTTGGGTGTGTGTCTAAAAATAAAAATCCAATTTTTTGCTTTTGGAAAGCTCCTAGTAGTTTTAATAAACATTGATTCATTTTCAATTTGAATCATAGCCTTAATTGAATTGTAACCTTCTTTTTTAAATCTAGAACCTTTTCCTGCCATTGGTATAAGGTTAATATCTGTATGAGTATTTTGATTACTTTCCTTTTTATCATTAAAGAAATAATCATTCCAAAAAGTAAACATTTGATAATCAAATGGGGTTCCTAAACATATAAATTTCTTAACTTTTGTAATTAAAACTGAACCGTTGTTTTTAATTACTTTGTTGGAAATTAAACTTACATAGGCTTCTTCTTTTGGTTTTAAATCACTTTCTATCAGATCTCTCGCATAAGTAGCAAAAAGCTTATACGATTTAAAATAATAAATCCCTGTATTGGCATATTCATTGTGTCTTTGATTAGTGAAACTTTTTTTTTCTCTCAATTCCAATAATTCATTTTTCTCGTTTATCCTAGTGTAAGCATAATTTGTTACCCCAAAAGAAGAGGGGTGAAATCCTATAAAAGACGGAATAACCATGTCATACTCTCCCAAATTGGTGAGGAAATGTTTATAATTCCATTCTACCAAAAAGTCACAATATGAAATAATAATTGGTTCGGAAGAATTTATATTAGTTACTTGAAGCGCAGTATATGCTGGACCCTTCTCGTGAGGATCAACACTAATAATTTCATACTTTTTAATTCTAGATTTGATTAACTTTTTTATTTCAGGGTATTCAGTAATGTGTTCCTTATTAAAAACAAAAAAAAAGTTATCATCCTCAGAAAACATTTCAACAATTGTCTCAAGAACGGTTTTGCGTCCAATTTCCAAAAGAAATTTTGGTTTTTTATAACCTTCAGACTTAAATCTGCTTGATTTGCCGGCAAGAGTAAAAAGAACATTCATAATCTACAAATATTTTTTCCAATATTCCACAGACTCAATCAAGCTAGACTCAATAGAACTATCCCAAGGTTCTCTTTCTTTAAAACTAAGTTCCAAAATTAAATCTACGTTACTAATCTTATTTTGTTTTAAAATATTTAATATTTTTTGGGGTATGATTTTTCCTGTTTTATTGTACTCTTTAGTAAATGGCCAATGTCCACTTTTGTTATTTGAACTTTGTTTTAGGTGAATTACTGGACTTTGGTGACAAAATTTTTCAAGCCATTTGTAAGGATTGTAATCATCAGAGTTTATTGATGATATGTCTCCATGGTCAACATCTAAACATATTTTGATAGGTATTGGAGAGTTTTGATTTAATTCATTTTGAAGTTTTGTGCATTTTTCAATAGTTTCACCAAATTCTCTACCCACTGACATTGGCTCCCAAAGAATTTGCTTTAAACCAATTTTTTCTCCATAGCGACCAATTTCATGCCAAGAATTTATTGCCTCATTTTTCATTTCTTCAAAAATCAATTTGTCATTATAATCCTTAGCAGTCAGTATTCCAAAGTGACTACCCATGGTATCGCATTCTAGTCGAACAGTTATATCTGCAAATTTTTTAAACCATTTTAACCAATACAACCTTATATTTTTATCTGGGTGGGTTAAATGATTCAATCTAGTGAAAGCACCAGTAAAAGTTGAAGTAATTTGGATTTGAAATTTTTTCTTCCAGTAATTGATTTGTTTGATTTGTTCATCAATAATATAGTTGGGCAAAGACGGATTAATTAAATCGGCTGTTAATTGAACATAGTTCAACTCACATTTATTAACTAATTTACACCAACTCATTGGATCACTATAACGATTAACTGCAAAACCAGTATTTAATCCCAATCTATAATTCATATAATTTTATCTATACTTTCCTTAATAAGTTCAATTGATTTTTTTATGCTTCTATCTTTTCTAAAAAGACCACTCGAACCCAATACCAAATTATCTGAGCCTGCGTCAATCATTTTGGGAATATTTTCTAAGTTTACATTTCCATCAACTGTGATTTTAAAATTCAATTTATAATCTTCCCTTAGCTTTTTTAATTGCTCAACTTTTTTCAATACTTGAGGAACTAACTTTTGACCCATATAACCAGGGCTTACTGTCATCAATAAAACATTGTCAACTTCTTCAATAACATATTCTAATGTGTCAATATTCGTTGCAGGTGATAAAGCAACACCAACTTTACAAATTTTTTGTTTTATGTAAATAAGATCTCTATATAAGTTTCTACATGCCTCTTGATGAATTGTAAAAAAACTATCCTTTGGTACATTAAATGCATCGAAAATTCTTGATGGTTCATCTACCATTAAATGAAAATCTGATTTAATTGAGGTTTTATTTTGTACTAAATTAACAATTGAGGAACCCATAGTGAAATCAGGAGCGAAGTTTCCATCAATAATATCATAATGAATATAATCTACTTGACTTTCTTCAAGCTCCTTAATTTGTTTTTCGACATTAAACCAGTCTATACACATTAAGGATGCTGAAAATGTGATTCCTTTATACATAATTATAAGTTTGGCTTTATCATTATTTTAAAATTTTCTGGATTTGAAGCTTCTTTAATCGCTTTTCTATAATCTTTAAGCGCAAACCTTTTGCTAATTAATGATTCAAAAAAAGATGGGTACTTTTCTATAATTCTAAGGGCTTTTTTATGTTGTTCTGGACTTGATCCGTGAGAACCTGTAATAATAGCTTCTTTATAATGTATATTATTTGTATTTATTTTTACTTCACTTTCAATTTTGGGAAGACCACCAAAAAAATTTACAATGCTTTTTGATTCAATAAGTTTTACTGCCTGTTGCTGCGATTTCGGGTTATTGTTAGCTGTAAAAATCAGATCAAAAGGATGATTATTTTTTTTCCAATCATAGATGTTTTCATTTGTAAGATCAAAACATTTAGTTAAAAACTCAAATTTTTTCAAATTTTGAATTCTTTTTTTTACAATATCAGCAACAAAAATTTTTGGAATTTTATAAATTTTTGCCAAAAATGAAAGCATTATTCCAATGGTTCCTGCACCCAGAATCAATACAGAGCTATGAGGCTTAAAATTAACTTTTTCATATCCGTTTATACAGCAAGCCAGTGGCTCAGCAAGTGAGGCTATATCAAAATTTATAGAATCAAATTTTTCTATCGGTCCAGTTTCCAAATAATTTTTATTTATTAACATATATTCGGCGAATCCACCATCCAGTTCGTGACCAAATGCCAAATCATCTCCATGATTTGGAATATCAGCTCCAATAGAAATTCTATCTCCAGCATTAAATTTTTTTACTTTAGATCCAACTTCAATAATTTCACCTGCAATTTCGTGACCCATTGTTCGTCCTGAAGACAATCTTGAATTTCCAAATTTTAAAATTTTTATATCGGATCCACAAATACCGCAAGAGTGGATTTTAACCAAAATTTCTTCATTATTCGTTTCAGAGAGCTTAGATGTTTTAAGTTCCAAACCTTTAGATTCATACCATTTTAAAGAAAGTATATGTCTGCTCATCTATAAAATATCTTTTGGAAAATTAAAATAGTATACAAGAATTAGTATTAAATAGAAAACAAAATTTTTTGATTTTTCAAAAATGAAAAAACTTGCTTTAGAAAAGTTTATTGAAATACTTTTTGACTCTACACCATATGAATATTTAAATGGTTTTCTTTTTAAATAATAAATCAAGGGAAGGTAATAAATCAAATGAATTGGAAATTGAAGTACTTGTCTGTTTATTTTTACAAGATCAAGATTTAATACTTTACAAAAAACCAAAAGATTTATAAATATTTCTACCGCAAAAAATATATATATATATTTAAATTTAATCCAAACCTCTCTCAAGTCAATCCTTTTAGTAAAAAATAAGATCAGAGAAAAAATTAATGGTAATATGTTGTAAATCAATAAGTTATAAAAGTTTAAACTTGAATACTCATGTAGTTCGTATACTTTACCTAAATATAAACCTGGTAAAAGGATAGATAGAGTTATTAAAGTTTGGAAAACTTTATTTAGTAAACTCATTTTTTTTAAATCAAATATTAAAAAAACAAACCAGATCGAAATTAAAAATGCAGAGTCGATTGCATTGATATAGAAATAAAGAGAACAAAAAATATTTAAAATTGATATTTTTAAAAAATTATCTCTTATTTCTCTCTTTTCTAATAAAAAATTAAATAAAACTAAAAAAATCATCACTGATATTGAAGGGAACGGAAAATTAAAGATTAATGGATAACTTTTTCCCATTAATATAGATGAAGACTCAAAATCTAAAAACATAACTCTCAAATTAATATCGTTATATACTGTCTGAGTAATTACAGATAAAAGAAACGACAATTTAGAGGTTAAAAAAAAATCAAAAACTTTATAAGTTAAAATTAGTGTCAAAAATGGAATTATAACTATTGACAAAAAACCAATAATTTCAATAGATATATATTCTTTTAAAAAATTAAGAATTTTAAAAGAAAAATAAGGTTTGAAATAAAAATTGTCAAAACTAAAATTAATTAATGATTCAAAATTATTTTCATTTAAAAATTTTAGAAACCAAACCAACAATATCATTAAATGAAAGGATAACAACAAGGATATTTCCTTAGTTTTAATACTCCCAATTTGATTGATTTTAATAAAACTCAAGAGGATTTATATATAACAAAATTATTAAATAATTTTTAATGTCTTTACTAAATTGCATTTAAGATTTAAATTCGTTTGACTCCTCATTAGTAAATTATTAAATTAATCTAGATAATACCTAAATCTAAATAAAAATGATAAAAGAGATAAAATCATTTACTCACTTCATGAAACACCGTCAAGAAGGGATTCGAACCACTGGCCTATCATTTATCCATAATGGAGGGAATAACATATTTGTTAATTTAAAACACACTAGGTAGATTATTTTATAATGTTAGGCGCGACAATATCTGTCAAAGCATAGCCCCATTATAAAATGTATACAAAAGAATAGAATTCTTAAAAATTTATTTATTACCACAGTTTTTGTTGTAGAAATAAACATGTTCAGCTATATTTTTAAAATCTCTATCAGGGAACGTTTTAATCATCATTGGGCAATTATCGTATATAGTGGTAAAGGATTTTTTATACTTCCTTTTTTCTACCAAAGTTGTGAAGGAATTTCCCTTTGAAAAATAATATGATTTGTCTTTGCCACCAACTAGTCCTCCTGTTAATGCTGAGCCTCCTGTTTCTTTTGCTTTTGGATCAAGATAAACTTGAATCTTATCGTCAAAACCTGGGTTAATAAGTTGGAGGAACGAGGGTTTCCCTTTTTTATTCTGAACTCTTCTAAAAATATAGTATTCTTGATTTAATGCAGTTTTCCAATCTTGGCCCAGTGTTTCTGATAACGAAATTTTATTTCCTTGATTAGCCATAGACAAAAGTTTTCCAACTTTAGTTTTGGGAGCATCAAATTTTATTAGATTCATGTTATCTCTATTTCCCTTAATTTTATCTCCAGACTCCGTTTTAAGTCTTAAATTCACTCCTTTTAAACCTACGGCAAACATTGTAAATTTTCCTTTATAGACATTACCATCGTCCATGGTTATTTCTCCAGTAGCGGTTGATCCAAAAGCAAAAGGGGGCATAAAGCCCTGAGCGTTTATTATACCTATAGAGAACATAGAAATTAGAATCAAATTTTTCATTAGTTGTAGATGAATTATGTGCAAAGTACAAAAGAATAAATATTAATTTAATATTAGGTTTGATTTTTTTGATAAAAAATTTATTCTCGTGTTGCTAGTAATTTATAATAATGAATATGGCAGTATATATAACAAAACATGGTTCGGAAATGCTATTTCAGTTATTGATGAATAGTATTATCTTTACGAATTAAATTTAATGATAAAATGCCTTATATTGGAACTAATGTTGGAACCGCCGTTATTAACAATTGTACTAGATACTCTATAAGATATTGCAAAAATTGATATTGGCCTCGTAGCATAACTGAATAGTGCACTTGATTACGGCTCAAGAGGTTGCAGGTTTGAATCCTGCCGAGGTCACTTTTTTATATAATAATACCTTTAAATGTGATTTGAAATTGAAATTATTGCTCTTATTAATTTTACTCTCTTTTCAAACAAAATGTTCAAAAAAAAATATTGAGATTGAAATTGTTAATATTCCAAAAAAAATAGATGAAACTTCAGGTCTTGAAATACTACATGGTAATTTTTTAACTCATAATGATTCTGGAGGAGGGGCTATTTTATTTACATTTGATAATAGTGGGAAAAAATTGTCTGAACATTTAATAGAGGGTGCAAAAAATACTGATTGGGAAAGTCTAGCTAGTGATGACAAATATATCTACATTGGAGATATTGGTAACAATAAAGGGAATAGGAAGAATCTAAGAATATATTTAGTCGATTTTAAATTCAAGTTGATTGATAGTATAAATTTTAATTATAGCAATCAATTAAATTTTAAAAAAAGAAAAAAACATGAATTTGATGCCGAAGCACTAGTATCATTTAATGACAGCTTGATTATTTTTTCAAAGAACAAAAAAAAATTAACAACAGAAGTTTATACCCTTCCAAAAATCCGTGGTGAATATTCAGTTAATTTCAAATATTCATATCAAGTTAATGCACTAATTACGGGGGCTGATTACAACTCAAAAGAAGATTTACTCGCACTTGTGGGTTATAATTCAAATATAAATAAACAATATTTGTTTATTTTTAAAAATTTTAGTACCAACCTAAATAAAAATTCTTTTCAAAAATATATTATTCCAATAACAAATGCTCAAATTGAAGCGATAAAGATTATAAATAAGGATTTTTTCTGGCTAACTTCGGAAAACGAAGGTGGAGGGTATCCAAAACTAATTAAGTTGAAATTAAAATAAATTGACATATTATGCTTTGTTGTGTAAAGTGTTGAAAACAAAATTTGAACACAGAGATATTTAATGTAAATTTAGAAAAATTATTATGTTATGAATGATTCTATTTTTAAGGAGATACAGGTTAAGGCAAATGAAGTAGGTGCTATTGGGGGTACAATAAAATTTTTAATTGATGATACGATTGTTTTTGTAGATGGAACAGGCCCCAAAAATCTTGTCTCTGATAGTGATGAAGAAGCTGAATGCACAATCAAAACATCTGCAGGAGCACTTAAAGATATGCAAAGTGGGGACTTAAATCCAATGACCGCCGTTATGAGCGGGAAGGTCAAAATTAGTGGAGACATGAGCCTTGCAATGAAAGTGCAGTCATTAATGAGCTAAATGGCTTTATTTAAAGTTATTTTTTAATACTATACATCCTGTATTTCCGTTATTATTATTGTTATCTTTAATTAATGATTAGATTCCCTAAAATAAGATTTGGTTTATTGAGGGCTTTTTCTTTGTCCATTCTTTCATTTATTGTTACAAAAGAGGAATTAACCCCCAAAGAGTTACATCAATATTATTTAGAAAACAGTCCCTATAAAGAAACCAAAAACTTATCTAAAAAAGAGAGGTTTAAAAGAGGTTTACCCCCGAATCAGTTTCATGAGCAGCTTTATGAATTAACGATAAATCCAATAACTGGAGTTCCGGAATACGAGAGCAAGGTTAGAATTCAAAGAGAATTAGAGCAGGACAAATATTTAAGACCAAGACCTTTCATCGTTCCAGGTGAAACCCCTACACAACCTTGGTATGAAATTGGACCTAACAATAATGCTGGTAGATCAAGAGCAGCCCTATGGGACCTGAGTGATGGAAGTAATCAAAGGGTATTTGCAGGAGGTGTAAGTGGTGGACTTTGGAAAAATGAAAATATCACAGATGGTGTAACAAAATGGACTAGGGTCACAGGTGTCCCGGGTAATTTAGCTATTTCTGTGATTGTACAAGACCCAAATAATACTAGTGTTCTATACGCAGGTACTGGGGAAAGTTACACTACTGGAGATGCAGCGGGAAATGGGATATATAAATCAACTAATGGAGGGAATAATTGGTCATTGGTATTCGGACAAGGAACTAGTGGAACAGTGACCCAAACAGACTCAAATAATACACAGGGAGCATTTTTTGTTAATGATATAATTTTATATGACCACGATAAAAACCCTGCAACTGATGCTTGGGTTTTTGCAGGACTTGCTGGAAGTTTTTCTTCAAGAAGTTACGGATCTCAAAACACAGTCCTTGACAGTCAAACCTATGGCTTATATAAATCAACAGACGCTGGAGGCTCTTTTTCACTAGTAACATCTGTAAACAATGGTGTTGTTTACGAAGTTGTTAATGATCTAGAAGTTCAAGAAATTTCTAATAGAATATGGTTAAGTACAACTACTTTTCTTCCATCACAAAAATATGGTACACCTGTAGGAGGAAGATACTGGTATAGTGACGATGGAAACACTTTCACCAGAGCTACACCTAATTATCCTGCTTATCCGGCTGTTAACCCCGATAATATTCAAAGAACCGAAATTGCACCAAGTGCTATTGACACTGATACACATTACATCTTAATGAGAGTTACAGGTACAGCAAGTGGTACGGTTCCGATAATTTACAAAACAACTGACAACTTCGCTAATCTTACTTATATACAACCCCCAATGGATGTTGGTACAGATATATCTGGATCTGCTAAACCCTATGATTTTACTCGAGGTCAATCATCTTATGATCTAGAAATTGAAATTGATCCAACTAGTAATGATATTGCTTACGTTGGCGGAATTAATTGGTTTAGAACATCAAATGGTGGAAACTCATGGGATCAAATATCAAAGTGGACATCATCCTTTTATAATCATAACTCTATTGGTGCAGGAGTTGTACATGCAGATATGCATGGATTATACTTTAGACCAGGTAATCCCAATCAAGCAATAGTAGTAAGCGATGGTGGAGTTGCGTATGCTAATAGTCTGTCTGACGCGAACACTAATGATAGATTTACTGAAATTGAAGGAGATATGATTACAACCCAGTTTTATACCGTAGCACAAAGTCCAATTGGATTTGCTGGAAGTGATTATATTGTTGGAGGAACTCAGGATAATGGTAGTTACTCACTTAAAGACTCAAATAACACTCAAAAGGCTGGAAATGTAATAAGTACTGGTGATGGTGCTGAAACTGTTTTTGACCAAGTCGGAGGTGACTATATGTTAACAAATTATGTTTATAATGATGGAATACAAAGGATTGGATTTAGCGCAGCAGGGGTTCAACAAAATTATTGGGAGGGAATTGATTTGAGCACTACCCTTTCAATTCCTAGCAGTGAAGGTAGTTTTATTAATCCTGGTGCATTGGACTCTAACCAAGACGTGTATTTTGCAAATGCTGGTAATGACATTAGAGTTATCACCGGACTTCAAAGGGGTGGAACTCCTGCAACATACCTAATTACTGGTGTTACAAGTGGTTTTGATCGAATTACTGCTCTTGAAGTCTCTCGGCATACAACCGATACCAGTACTCTATTTGTAGGTCTAAGAAGTGGTGCAGTTAAAAAAATTACTAATGCAAATAACTCTGGAGGTTACACGATTTCTGGAAATCTTCACAACCAAACTGGAAGTGTATCAGACATTCATATTGGTTCTTCGGAGGATGAAATTTTCGTTACTTACTATAACTATGGAATTAATGACAATATTGTTTATACCCAAGATCAGTTCTCGACAGCAGCAATTAACAAAGAAGGTAATTTTCCAAATCTACCGGTCTACTCAATTTTAAACAACCCATATGAAAATGAGGAAGTAATTATTGGTACAGATCTTGGAGTATGGAGGACATCAAATTTTACAGCTGGAAGCCCAACATGGACTCAGTCTTGGAATGGTATGAGCGATGTTGCTGTATTTGATATGGATTTTAGAGGGGTATCTGCGGATAATAATCGTGTCGTTGCCGCCTCATACGGAAGAGGGGTTTATTCAGGTTCTTTTGGTTCAAATACAAATTCTCCAGTTACAATTACAGATTCGATCACACTTGTTGAAGCAGGGACCGCTACAACTACTAGTGCTGGATCTAGTAATGTTTTGAGTAATGATTCCGATCCTGATGGAGACCCTTTGCAGGCACAACTTGTTAGCAGTCCAATAAACACTTCTAGTTTTGCACTTCAAAGTTCAGGAACCTTTACATACGTTCACAACGGATCTGAAACTACAACAGATAGTTTTACTTATCGTGCGTTTGACGGAGCTAGACAAGGAAATACAGTAACTGTAACAATTGAAATCACACCTGTAAATGATTGTCCAACAGTTTCTAATCCACTAGGTAATGTAAATGTTAGTGAAAATGCATCAAATACACTGGTGAATGTCGGTAATGTTTTTGATGATGTTGATAGAGTTGGTGGAAATCCGGATAACCTTAGTTATACGGTAACTCAAACTGGTACAGATTTAGCAACAGTTACAATTAATACCGCAACCGTTACTATTGACTACATTGAAGATCAAAATGGAAGTTTTGTTGTAACTGTAACAGCAAATGACAATGCTGGTTGTGCTACAACTGCTAACAGTTTTAATGTAAACATTAACAGTGTGAACAAAGCCCCAGTAACTGTTACCGATTCAATCACTGTAATTGAAGCTGGAACTGCTACAACAACTTCTGCTGGATCTAGTAATGTATTAAGTAATGATAATGACCCAGACGGTGATAACATTATTGCTCAAGTTGTTAGTTCTCCGAACAATTCATCCAGTTTTTCACTGCAAAATTCTGGAACCTTTACTTACGTCCATGATGGATCTGAAACAACCACTGATTCCTTCGCTTACAGAACTTTTGATGGAATTGATCCTGGAAATACCGTAACAGTAACTATACAAGTTATCCCAGTAAATGATTGTCCAACAGTGGCGAACCCAATTGGGGATATAACTGTACAAGAAGATGCTGCCGACACAGTATTTAGTGTTTCATCTGTTTTTGATGATGTTGATAGAGTTGGAGGTATTCCTGATAATTTATCTTACTCTGTTACGCATACTGGTGCTGGAATAGCAACAGTCACAATAAATACTGCGACGATCACAATTGACTATATTGAAAATCAAACAGGTAGTTTTGTCGTAACTCTCACAGTTGACGATGGTGCCGGATGTAGTACTGTTAGTGATGTTTTCAACGTTACTGTTAGTCCGCAAAATGATCCACCGGTTGGCCTTCAAGACCAGATTATACTCAATGAAAGTGGAACAGCAACTACCGTTACAGGGGGTGCTACTTCTGTGCTTGCAAACGATTCAGATCCTGAAAGTTCACCTTTGTCGGCTACACTTCTCACACAACCGCTGCATCATAACGACCCAGGCAATTTTTCTCTTAATGTAAATGGAACGTTTTCTTACATACATGACGGTTCTGAGACTGCTACAGATACATTCTTTTACACCTTGTCCGATGGTGTTAATAATGCTACTGTCACTGTAACGATTCAAATCGATGCTGTCAATGATTGCCCTATTGTTGTTAGTGCCCAACCTGATGTGAATGTATTAGAAGATGCTCCGAACTCTGAAATTAATTTAAATAATGTTTTTGGTGATGTTGACATTAGACCTACTCCAAATAATTTGACATTTACAGTTACTCACACGGGTGCAGGAATTGCAACTGTAACTCTAAATACTGCAACTCTTACAATTGATTACATAGAAGATCAAACAGGAAGCTTTGTTGTAACAACTACAGTAGACGATAATACTGGAGATTCAAATTGTACCCCTCAAACAAACGATAGTTTTAGCGTTACTGTAAATCCACAGAACGATCCTCCAGTTACAGTTGGAGATGAATTGTCTGTGCTTGAAGGTGGGACTGTTACTGTTACCACTTTAGGTGCATCTTCAGTTTTAGAGAACGATACTGATATTGAAATTGGTATTCCAACTGCTTCGTTTTTGGTTACATCTCCAACTTTTGGAACAATTTCTCTTACAAATACTGGTTCCTTTGTTTATATACACGACGGATCCGAAACAACTAGTGATTCTTTTACATACAAATCTAATGACGGTACTCAAGATGGAAATACGGCAACTGTTAGCATCACAATTACCAAAGTAAATGACTGCCCTGAAACTACAACTGGATCTTATACCCTAACTTACAATGAAGATGCATCTATACCAGCATTAAACATTGGAGCTACAGTTTCTGACTCTGATTTACCTGCTGACACAATTTTATATTCACTTGTACAAACAAATTCTGCTCTTAGCTCCGTTACTGTAAATGATCAAGGTTTAGTTACATTTAATAATATTGCCCAACATGACAATGGTTCACTCACAACGACTATAACAGTTGATGATCAAAATTGTCAAATTGATATTCCTATTTTATTAACAATTATTCCTATTAATGATTGTCCAACGCTGGATAATGCAATTGCTGATATAAGTGTCGCTGAGGATGCTGCTCCAATGGTAATTGATATTACAAACACCTTTTCTGACGTTGAAAGCACTACACTTGAATACACTGCTATTACACAAAATGCTGACTTGATCGCTGTAAGTACTACTAGCACTAGTTTAATAATTCAGTTTAAGGAAAACCAGAATGGAAATACCAATATAATTCTAACTGCCTTTGATGGTGACTCTAGTTGTTCTCCAGATGATATCATAAATGTAAATATAACTGATGTTAACGATCCGCCGACTGGGAATCCCGACATCATAAGTGTTGTAAACGGTGGAACAATAAATACATTAAATGACGGAATAACTACAAGTGTTCTTTCCAACGATTCCGATCCAGAAGGAGATTCTCTTTCAGCTCAAATTTCTAGTGGACCATTAAATGGAAGTTTAACCCTTAACGGAAATGGAACATTTTCATACACTCATGACGGAAGTGCTACAACTACTGACGTTTTTTACTACAGACCCACCGATGGATTTTTCCCTGGAAATACAACTACCGTAACTATTTTTATTAATAATCCTGCTAATGGAGTTGGTGACACTGTATTTGTTGTAGAATCTGGAACTGCTACAATTACTTCTAATGGTTCAACTTCAGTTTTAGCAAATGACTCTGACCCAGATGGCGACCCAATAACAGCAGTTAAGGTTACAAATCCCTTAAGAGGTACTGTTACTCTTAATAGTAATGGAACTTTCCTATACACCCATAATGGTAGCAATGAATCGTCGGACTCATTTACTTACAGTGCAAACGATGGTAAAGTTAACAGCTCGCCAATAACAGTAAGCATAAATGTAACAGGAACAAATGATCCTCCAGTAGCAAATAATGATACTATAATTGTTGATGTAGGGTCAACAGCAACTTCTCTTGACAACGGTCAAACTAGAGTAACTTATAATGACGTTGACCCTGATGCTGATTCCTTGACTGTTACTCTAGTAAGTTCTCCTACCTATGGAAATTTAACTTTAAACAGTAATGGAACTTTTTCTTATACGCAGGGTGGAATGATGAATTCTGGAGATAGTTTTCAATATAAAGCATTCGATGGAACCGTTTATAGTAATAACGCTACTGTAAATATATATGTTAGTTGCTCTCCTTGTAAAGAAAGCATTGTGGAAGGTGGAAATAATGGTGTATCCTTTACATATACTGACCCACTTTGCAAAAAAGTAAGAGTTTATGTCCCTAAAGGAAAAGCATACAGCTTTAGACATTTGGCAGGTAGCATAACAATCAATGTAGGAACCTACGTATTAATTAGCAGTGTTGATTGCAATTAAGGAGTTAAACATCACAAATTTTTATTGCCTCTTCAAGAGATTCGATGGGGTTTTTTCTTGTGGGTCTAAATTCTTGAGCTACAAAACCCATATATCCAGTTTTCACAATAGCTTTCATTATTGCAGGGTAATTTAATTCTTGTGAGTAGTTAATTTCATTCCTTCCGGGTACACCAGCTGTGTGATAGTGTCCAAAGTAAACGTGGTTATCATTAATTGTTCTAATTATGTCTCCTTCTTCAATTTGCATATGATATATATCATATAGTAATTTAAAGTTTGGAGAATCGAGTCTTTTGCATAATTCAATAGCCCACTTGGTATTGTCACACATATAATCTGGATGATCTACTTTTGAATTAAAAAGTTCCATTAAAACGATAACACCTTTTTTTTCAGCATATGAAAGAATTTTTTTTAAACCTTTAACACAATTATTTAAACCGGTTTCGTCATCCATGCCCTTTTTATTTCCAGAAAAACAAATTAGATTTTTAAATCCTGCATTAGAAACATAATCAATATGATTTATATACCTATCTTTTAGTTCACTGTGATAGCTGGGATCATTGAAAGACTCCTTTTGAGTAATCTCTGCACCTTCTGTCATTGTTGATATAAGTCCATATTTTTTTAGTATTGAAAAATCTTTTGGCTTTACTAAATCAATCCCAACAATACCGATTCTTTTGGCTTCGATACACAACTCTTCAAGTGATAGGCTTGGATAACACCAATCACAAACACTATGGTTTATATTACCTTTAAGCATATTTTTTTTCTTTTTTTTCTTTTTGATTTTTAAAAGGTAATAAAATTCCAAAAGCCGAAGCTAGTGCAGTCTGCTTTATGGCCTATCTACGTTTCAATAATTATAATTGAATTATCTATCATTCAAAATTA
>TARA_B100000963_G_scaffold352457_1_pt1 | contig 20779 bp, 10 predicted proteins | sample TARA_B100000963 | Tara Oceans TARA_B100000963 (sample SAMEA2622097) | marine metagenome | biome: marine biome (ENVO:00000447); feature: surface water layer (ENVO:00002042); material: "saline water (ENVO:00002010), including plankton (ENVO:xxxxxxxx)" | depth 5 m | reverse complement strand
TAATTACTACCCGACCCTTTCCAATTTACCCCAGCTACCATGGACATACCTTGGCCAAAGTGTTACAACGATAATGAAGCGTAAATTCAATAACCTCAGTACTGGTCTATACGATCCAGAGAAGTCTTCTTGTTCCTGTGGTGTTGGTTTTATTACTCGCAAAGATGGAATTCGGACTCACGACATTATTCAGAAGGGGCATGAAGCCATGTGTTCTGTTCCTCACCGAGGTGGTATGTCATCAAAAGGCGTTGGAGACGGTGCTGGTATTTCAATAGACCTATCTACCGAATTTTTCAGCAAGCTAACCGGTCGTGTTATGAAATCAGGCCATTTTGGTGTTGGAAACTTTTTTTTGGCTGAAAAAAACGCAAGAAAATCATCTTTATTGGTAGAAAACAAACTCCTCACTCATGGATTTGAGATCATACAAAAGCGTTATCTAACGGTCAACAACAGCGTACTTAGAAATGACGCCGTTGATCAGCAATATCCAATTTGTCAGTGGATTTTTGATATTCCAAAAAATTTTTCCGAAGAAGAGAAAGCTAAACGGATTCACCAAGTTCTCATTTCTATTGAATCAGTTGCTTATATTGATGAACAGTTTGATGGCTTATATCCGTTGTCATTATCATCTAATACTCAGGTATTGAAAGGTCGTTTGAATTCTTGGGAAATAATGCCTTATTTTAATGATCTCAATGACTCGGATCATAGAGTGCACACCCTTTTCTTTCACACTCGTTTTTCAACTAACACAGATCCTCATCCGTCCATGGCTCAGCCTTTCCGCTTAATGGCTCATAATGGTGAACTGAATACGGACAATAAAAATAGATTAAACGAGGCCGCCCTTGCAAGGGCTCGTGAAAGAAAAATTTATCGACCAAAGGGACAATCCGATAGTTGTAGACTCGATCAGACTTTAAGTTCAAGGGTTTTTGATGATGACATTGATCTAGTCACTGCAGTTGTTGCAATGATGCCTCCTGCTTGGGAAAACGATTTGAATATGCCTTCGGAGGTCCGAGCAATGTTTGAATATTTTTCTCTTTTTGAAGAGAAAAATGATGGTCCAGCAGCTTTAATTTTTGGCAATGGAAACATTGTTGGAGCTAGACTTGATCGTCTAGGATTGCGACCTTTGCGTACTGTTGAAACTAACGAATATTTGGCGGTTATGTCTGAAGCAGGGCAAGTCGTTTTTCCAGAATCTGAAATCATAAGCCGCGGACGGATAGAAGCAGGCGGAATGATTTATTACAATCAACTTGAAAAGAAAATTTATCACACGGAAGATGCTCTTCGTAAATTGTCATCTGAAAAAGACTACACTTCTTTACTAGATAATTCACAATTGAATATCGAACATTTAAATCAACCGAGTTTATCTGTAGAAAAAGCATCTCTTCGATACAAAGGAGATCTAAATCCCTATGCTAGATTTGTTGCTTATTATCATAATCAAGAGAGTTTTAAGTTTTTGATGGACCCCATGCTTTACAATGGTGTTGAGAAAGTTTCAGCAATGGGCTATGGAAATGCGATTAATGCACTCAGTGATAATGAAGGCGGTGTAACCAAGTATTTCAGTCAGCGTTTTGCTCAAGTAACAAATCCTCCATTAGATTCTCTTCGGGAATCTGACGGTATGACACTTAGAGTTGCTCTTGGGGAAAAACCTCATTTCGGACATTCAAGTTCCAAGCAATTGGTTTTTGATTCTCCTATTTTAAGATTGCTAGACATCATTAAAATAAAGTCACAAGCTATAATTCCAGTTAAACAATTTGAAATTCTTTACAAACCTAATTTCGACAACCAAGACTCGAATAAAAGTGAGATCATTAAAGCAATAAACAATGTTTCGGAGGATGTTGCAGATTTCGCGCGAGAATTTGGTGGAATTGCCATTCTAACTGATCGTCACATTTCATCTAAGCAGGCTGCTATTCCCAGCACCCTGGTGATTTCTGCAATCAACCAAAAACTTATTGCTGAAGGATTACGCCTGAAGATTTCGTTGATTTTAGAAAGTGGACAATTAGCCTCATCCCATCAATGTGCTTGTGCTCTCGGCTTTGGTGCCTCAGCAGTCTATCCGTTGGCAGTGAGGTTAAGATCAGAGCAATTGTTTTCTGAAGAAGAGTCTGTTGAGGCTTACAATCGATTCAAAAAAGCATGTGAAAAAGCATTGTTAAAAACAATGGGAAAGGTTGGCCTCTGTACGGTTGAAAGCTATATCGGCGGTGAGTTTTTCGAACCCAATTTTTTGGATACTAACGAGCCAACTCTAAAAAAAATCTTTCCTAACATGAAAACTCCAGTTGGCGGAGTTCGTTTTGAGTCAATAGCACAATCTTCGATCGATTGGCATAGTAGATCCCTAATTATCGAGAATGAGAACGATATCCCAATATTGGGTTTGTTTAAAGAGCGTACAGAGGGAGCCGGCCACAGCTTCGGCACTCTTGCGGTAAGAGGTTTTGTTGATATGACTCAGGAATCAATCCTTTTCAAACCTAACTCTTCGGAAAGGGACGAGCTAAGATTATTCACTTTGAACCAACTTGAGGATGTCTTTGGAGGAGTTGATAATAGATTTGCCCGTACTAGTTACGAAAAGCTTACGCAAGAAGAGATTGACACTTTCACCATCACTTCTGGTTATCGTGCATTTAGTCATATGATGGCGAAGGAAAGAATTGAAAGACCAGCAGCACTGCGTGATGTGATTGCATTTCCTGCAGATTTTTCATGTGCAAGCACTACAAATGATTTTCTTGTCCAAATTCAACAGTTTGATAGAGTTGGAAATCTCAATTTTGCAATACGAGGTTTGCACTGTGAAGAACTCAAAAATTCCAAATTTGTTTTATCCTTAGTTGAATCTAAAACGTCAAATGACACAAAACTGAGTAATTTAACAGATGCACTTAAAAAATGTTTTGTAAATCAGATTAGTAAAATTTCTATCGTAAAAGGCAAAATATACCTTTTTGCCAAGGATGACGCTTACGATTTCCTGTCGCGAGTTATTACTGCCCCCCAAAGAATTTCACTTGAATCGGTAGAACCTGCTTCCAAAATTACAGCTTGCCTAGCGTCTGGAGCAATGTCACATGGTGCACTAGTGGCAACTGCACACGAAGCGGTGGCTCATGGAGTTAATATGGTTGGTGCGATGTCTAACTCCGGAGAGGGGGGTGAACACATCTCAAGATACGGAACAATTCGTGCGAGTCGCATCAAGCAATTTGCAAGTGGCAGATTCGGAGTTTGGGCCGGTTATTTAGCTGACCCTAATCTCGAAGAAATTGAAATCAAAATTGGTCAGGGAGCCAAACCAGGTGAGGGCGGTCAACTTCCTGCCCCTAAAGTAACAGTTGAAATTGCTGCAGCAAGGGGTGGAACTCCTGGGGTTGAGCTTGTAAGTCCGCCCCCACACCATGACACATATTCCATTGAGGATTTGGGCCAATTAATTCACGATGCAAAAGCCGCTCGTGTCCGTGTAATAGTTAAATTAGTCAGTTCAGAAGGGATCGGTACGATTGCCGTGGGTGTTGCAAAGGCAGGTGCAGACATTATCAATATTGCCGGAAACACCGGTGGCACTGGAGCAGCATCCGTAACTTCCTTAAAATACACTGGTAGAGCGGCAGAGATAGGAATTTCCGAAGTTCATCAGGCATTGTGCGCAAATGGAATAAGACAGAAAGTCAAACTTCGCTGTTCTGGTGCGATGCAGACCGGATCTGATGTTGTGAAGGCTTCCCTACTTGGAGGTGATAGTTTCGAATTTGGGACAACAGCACTAATGATGCTCAAATGCGTAATGGCAAAAAATTGCAACATAAAATGTCCTGCTGGCCTCACCACAAATGCGGAGGCTTTTGAAGGAGATCCAAGGGCATTAGCCCAGTACATCTTAAATGTTGCACATGAAGTTCGCGAAATTCTTGCGGAGCTTGGTTTTTCAAGTTTGCGAGAATCTCGTGGTCGGTCTGATCTTCTTCATTTGTTTGATCATCCGTCTTCAGTTGGGCAACTTAACCTAAGAAAAATGTTAACTCGTGTTAAGGAAAATAAGGTTAAAAAACCTGTTTACTTAGAAAAAGACTACTCTTTAGACGAACACCTATTCGAAAAGTTTAGAAAACTCTTCCTCACGGGCAAATCAGAATCATTTGAGATAGTTGTTGAAAAGCCTTTGGGTAATCGAAACAAATCGGTAGGCGGACAACTTTCGATCGATATTGAAAGATTTTTAAATCACGAATCAAATGATGTAAAAAAATATACCAAAAAAATAAAAAATGGTCGTATTAGTCTTAAGCCGAGAATTTTAAAAATCCTGACAAATGGTTCTGCAGGACAAAGTTATGGTGCTTTCTGTAACGACGGTATTTCTCTTGAGCACAGTGGAACTTGTAATGACGGCGTAGGCAAAGGAATGTGCGGAGGAGAAATCAAAATTCTTTCACCCGACGGTTCCAAACCCAGCAAGGGGAAAAATGTGCTTGTGGGCAATTTCGCTCTTTTTGGAGCAACTGGTGGTAGACTTTTCATTGAAGGTCAGGCGGGTGATCGTTTTGCTGTTAGAAATTCGGGCACGACTGCAGTGGTCGAAGGAGTTGGTGATTTTTGTGCCGAATACATGACAAATGGATCAATTTTAAATCTTGGCGTATTCTCAAAAGGATTAGGCAACGGTATGTCAGGCGGATTCGTATATCAATATGATCCTCAAAATTTACTCCAAGACATGATAAGTCATGATTCAGTACTTCACGGTAGACTAGACGATGGGAGTGAAAACGCTCTACTTCACGAGGATTGCGTTAGGAAAATGCTCAAGTGGCATTTTCTAGCCACTCATTCCTGCAGGGCTAAGATTTTCATAGATGAATGGGATACTATCAAAAAAGACTTTTCTTGGATAATGCCAAAAGCTTTTCTCAAATACCAGTGTTCGGATACTATATTTGCTTCCTCCAGTCGAAAGCAACTTTCTGATGAATTATCAAACGCCTTAGTAACTCATCAAATTGATTTCTTGAAGAATGTTTGGAAAAACAATGAAACTTTCCTCAACGGTTACACACCTGACTACGGAGAAACTGATACAGAAGAAATGTTTCAACTAATAAACAGTTTCACTATATTGGATTTTGCTCGTGAAATCGCCTCAAAAAAATTTAACACTGTTGACAGGGATTTAGATCAAAAAGTCAAAAATCTGATTTTAACCAATGATTTCAATCTCAAGACCTTATTAGCGAAGCACGCATCGCAGGCAATTGATCACTACAGCGATAAAGAGCTTGCTGTGTTAGTCGCAAACAAGAGAATCACGGATTTTAAACATTCACTCAATTTAAGAATAACTTCGGATATGGATGAACTGGGAACTCAAAAATGGATTAATCAGCAAGACAAAAAAAATGAAACGGCACTAGGTATCATTCCTAGTTACAATGAACTTTTTGCCAAAAAATCTTTGCCTGAAGTATTTAGTCGCAATAGATTATGATATCATGGATATACCTTACATACCGAAGGATGCTCCTTATTCCGGCGCCCAAAAAATGTGGCTTGGTGGCTTTTTGGCGGGTTTGCATTCAAAACTCGCGATAAACAACGAATCTGTTGTTGATAACAAAGAAGTCAAACAAAGCTTACCAATTGATATTTTATATGGAACGCAAACTGGGAATTCTGAAGAAATTGCTAACGAAGCAGCAGCACTTGCTCAAGGTAGAGGTTTCAAACCCAGAGTAGCAGAACTTGATTCGATTGAAGTGGATCAACTTGCATCCATGGACAGGGCAATTTTCGTAATTTCAACTTACGGTGAAGGCGAAATGCCAGACAACGCACAACTCTTTTGGGATGCTATATCCGCTTCAACAGCACCACGCTTAGAAACCCTTGAGTATGGCGTGATTGCACTTGGTGATACAAGTTATGAACATTTTTGTGAGGCAGGCAAGCTTGTCGACACTAGGCTCGAGCAACTTGGGGCAAAGCGTTTTGCGCCTCGACTTGACTGTGATGTTGATTACGAAGAACCATCTCAGAGTTGGCTTAATGAAAACATGCCGTCCGCGGGCAGCAATTTTGTAAGTGCCAATCCCATCCCTGCTGAAAAAACTAAATGGAATAAAAAAAACCCTTATTTTGCGACTCTATCAGAAAACTCTAAACTTTCTGGTCCAAAATCAGCAAAGGAAATTAGACACATTGTTTTCGATTTCGAAGAAAATGAACTTTCGTATGAAACTGGCGACGCTCTCGGAGTTTTCCCAAAAAATTCGCCTGATTTGGTAAGATTATGGTTGGATCGTTTTAATCTGAATTATGATCAGAAGTTTGCCGGCATGCAGTCAAATATTGGTGATTTACTTTCACTACACTATGAAATTAGTAATCCATCAAATGATCTTTTATTCGGGCTTGAACCTTTGATCGAAAACGAATCCTTAAGCGAAGCATTGGGCGATGAAGATCGCCATAAACTTGATAATTTTTTATGGGGTAAAGACATAATGGATTTGCTGAATATCCGAATGGATCTTGAGTTTGATATTACTCAAATAGTTGGCTGGTTAAGACCATTGCAACATCGAGCATACTCGATATCATCGAGTCCACTTGCCCATCCAAATCAAATCCATCTCACCGTTGCTGCAGTTCGCTGGAGTTATAATGATCGAAAACATAACGGAGTCTGTTCTACATATTTAGCTGATATGGTCGAGATTGGCGAGGTTTCTCCCGTTTTTACGCTACCTAATAAATCATTTCGTATACCAAAGGATAACCAAGCTCCTATGATAATGGTTGGTCCCGGAACAGGAATAGCACCATTTAGGGCATTTCTGGAAGAAAGGAGAGAAATAGGCGCTACAGGATACAATTGGTTGTTTTTTGGCGATCAGCACCGGGAATGTGATTTTATTTATGAAGATGAAATTACCAACATGACAAGTTCTGGGCTCCTTAACAGGATAGATCTTGCCTTTTCCCGCGATCAAAAAGAAAAGCAATATGTTCAGCATAAAATGCTGGATTATGGTAAAGACCTTTTTGAACAACTTGACAATGGAGGCTACTTTTATGTTTGCGGTGACGCTTCCAGAATGGCAAAGGATGTTGATTGTGCCTTACATCAAGTCATTCAAAAACACGGTGATATGAATTCAGAAAAGGCTACCGAATACGTTGGTGATCTAAAGCGACAAAAAAGATATCTTAGAGATGTATACTAGTGTTGTAAGAATGCTTTCAGTTGAGAAATTTAAAATTATTCTAATCAACCGGGTATATCTACCTTCTAGTTACGAATTGGAAATTTTAAATTTTACAACGAATTTATTCTCATTAACTAATTCAAAAAAATCTTTTTATCAGACTCGCACTTTATAATTTCATGATGACGTGAAAATTGCATGCCTTGATCTTGAAGGTGTTTTAGTTCCCGAAATTTGGATTGCCTTCGCTGAAAAGACTGGTGTTTCCGAACTCACTCGAACCACCCGAGACGAACCTGATTATGGTGTTCTTATGCAATACCGTCTGGATATTCTCTCTCAAAACAAGTTTGGTCTGAGTGATATTCAAAGCGTCATTGCCACGATGAATCCATTACCTGGAGCCATCGAATTCCTCGACTCCTTGAGAAGCAAATTCGAGCTTATTCTTCTCTCTGACACATTTAGGGAATTTGCGGGTCCATTGATGAAAAAGCTCGGTTTTCCGACCCTTTTTTGTCACGAGCTGAAAATTTCTGCAGATAATATCGAAGGGATAAGACTTCGATTGCCAGATCACAAGAGGAAGACCGTGCAGTATCTCCAAAAGCTTAATTTTGAAGTGATTGCAGCAGGAGACAGTTATAATGATTTGGGAATGTTAAAAACGGCGGATCACTGTATGTTATTCAATCCTCCGCAAAACCTTGTCTTTGAGTACCCGGATATTCCAGTCGGTCGCAATTACTCCGACCTTCTCTCATTCATTGAAAATCCAGTCCAATGATTTTAATTGTAGCAGGCACAAATCGTCTGGGTAGTTTGTCTTCCCGAACCTCCCATTCCATTGCGGAGATTTACAGGACTTTGGGGCAGGATTGCGAAGTGCTTGAGCTTTCTGAATTGCCGCCTGAAACCTTCTCTCCGACTGCTTACGTTCAAAAACCCTCAAAAGTTCTCGAGTTTACGGATAAGGTGCTTCAGTCATCCGGGTTAGTGGTGGTTTCTCCCGAATACAACGGGAGCATGTCAGGAGCCTTAAAGCTGTTCATTGACCTTTTGCCGTATCCGGAAAGCTTCGAAAATCGTCCAATCTGTTATGTCGGCATAGCTTCGGGTCAATTTGGAGCCTTGCGTCCGGTTGAGCATTTGCAACAAGTCTTTGGATACAGAAATGCCCATAATTTCCCCAAGCGAGTCTTTGTTCCGGCCGTACATGAAGTGGTTGACAAGGATAAGGGTGTGCTGGACGAAAGTTTAACCGACAGGCTAAGAGATCAAGCCGTTGGTTTTATCGATTTCTGCAAAGCTTTGGGCAAGAGCGTATAAATAAATCCCAAAGATTTTTATGCGAGGATCGGATGCAGCAATCTACCGTGAACGTCCGTCAAACGTAAGTCTCTTCCTCCGTGTCGGTAGGTTAGGTTTTCATGATCCAATCCAAGAAGATGAAGTACAGTTGCCCACAGGTCATAGAAATCACATTTGTTTTCGGTAACGTGATATCCGAAATCGTCGGTGGAGCCGTAAACGGTACCCCCCTTGATACCTCCTCCCGCCATCCATATCGAAAAGCCGTACGGGTTGTGGTCCCTGCCATTACTTCCTTGAGAAAAAGGCGTCCTTCCGAATTCGCCAGCCCAAATCACTAAGGTCTCGTCCAACAAACCACGCACCTTCAAATCTTGTAGTAATCCGGCAATCGGCTGATCGACCTGATGAGCCATAGCCGCATGGCCCTTTTCCAAAGCCCCATGCTGGTCCCATGGATTGGCCGCCCCTCCGGCGCCAATTTTTTCAGTGAGGCAACTCAGTTCCACAAACCGCACCCCCCTTTCCACCAATCGGCGCGCCAGAAGACATTGTCTCGCATAAGCGGCTTTTTGAGTGTCGCTTGAATCCAATCCGTAGAGTTTTTTGGTTGCTTCGGACTCACCTTTCAAATCGCAAAGTTCCGGAACCGCAGCTTGCATTTTATAAGCCACTTCATGGTTCCGGATGGCCGCTTCCACTTGAGGATGATTTTCAGTCTGGCTGAGAAAATGCCGATCAAGGGATTTGTGGAAATCGAGCCTTTTCCTTTGAGCGGAAAGGGGTTCGTGGGGTTTGACGTTTCGAATCGGTTCGTCCATGTCGACTTGGAGAATCGACCCTTGGTTGTTGGCTGGCAGGTACCCGCTGCCATATAATCCAACTCCACCATGAGGAGGCACGGAGCCACCACTGTGCAAGACAACAAAACTGGGAAGATTTTGATTGAGCGCGCCAAGACCATAGCTTACCCACGCTCCTGCAGTGGGATGGCCCATGAAGGGAAAACCCGTGTGAATGGCGTAATTACCCTGCGCATGTTCGTTGACCTTACTGGTCATTGATCGAATAACCGCCATATCGTCTACCATTTTTGCGGTATGCGGAAAAATGGAGCTGACTGGGATACCGCTTTGCCCATAATTGGCAAATTGAAAGGGTGATGGGAAAACGTTTCCGTTGTTATTGAACTGAGTGCGCTCCACCTTCATAGGCATGGATTTGCCATTATACTCTTGCAGGGTTGGTTTTGGATCAAAGGAGTCAACTTGGGAAACACCTCCAGACATGTAACAGAAAATAACGCTTTTTGCCTTCGGAGTGTAGTGGGGTTTTGCGGAGAGTTGACTTTGGCCAAAGACTCCCTGAAGTGCAAGAAGTCCAAAGCCGTTGGAACAATGGGAAAGCATTTGTCGGCGTGTGAACATGGATTTCATGACAGGCTACTTAAGGTAAATGAATTCCTTCATGTTGAAAAGGGCAAGAGCGAGATCTTGCAATTCGGGTTTGTCGGAAACGGCCATGTTTTCTCGCATGCGTCTGATTTCCTTTTCCAGGGCACTCTTCTTTTCGGTAAGTTTAGAGTAGGTTCGCTGAAGTTTGCTTGGCAAGCTTTCGTATAATTGCTTTTGGTCGACGAAAGTATCCGGATTAGAGATCAATAGAATATCTTCCGCGGTAAGTTCAAAATCGTACAAAGATGCCTCATCAATTCTCCCAACTAACAGACGTTGTGGATTAGCGGGAAGATGCCGAACTCCAAAGGAAACGATGCAATCATCCCTTTTGTAGAGATGGGAACCGGTAGAGTAGGATTTACCATAAGGTTCGCCGTTACGATAGGCGGTGATGGTTCCGTCTCCTCCGTAGGTGACCGTCAAATGAACGAAGTTTCTGTCTGCCTCTTTTTCAAAAGGAGCGCCGCCAAATGACTGAGTTCGTCTGAAGCCGTTGCTTCCCGCAATCCATTTTCTGGGCTCTTTTTCTGCAAAGACAATGGAGTCAAAGACAGCCCCATTGGGACTTTGAATGCTGATTACCCCGCCACCGCGTTGTTCAAGGTTGTCGAGTCTGACCCGAGCGGCTAAAGACTTTGAGGAGATTTCAAAGGGAAGCTTTTCGGTCACGGCATATCCACCATCTTGGAGAATCAGCTTACCCTTTTCCAAGTAAGCGCCCTTTTTCAGGAAACACATTATTCCATTTGCAGAATCGGAAAGTCCTTTCTCAAAATCCCAATGAAGAACTGGTTTAGGCTGACTTTGGGCATTCTCTTTAGTTCCCCGAAATGCAAGAATCTTTTCGCGGAAGGGATGGATCATATCTTCGATTTGCCCGTCCACTTCCTTCAACTTGTCCGAAGTCTGAGATAGCTTGGCCATTGCGTTCGAGGAGTTGAGATTAGTGGCATTTAGATAAGCAAGGGACGATGCAAGTTCATTTCCCGACGGAGGTCTGCCTAGAGCATTTCGAAACATCATGGAAATACTGTCCTCAAGGTCACCTGATCGATGTCGATTGGCAAATTCTCGAGCGTTTCGCAGGACGCTCGGATCGTTCATTAAGGTTAGAGATTGAGCGGGGACATTTGTGATGTCTCGCTTCCCTTTGGCGGAAGAGGGGACGGGGGAGTCAAAGACAGAGAGGAAGGGATCGAGAGAGTTTCTTCTTATCTCTCTGTAAACGGCTCTACGAGAACTGTTCGAAGGTTCCGGTTTTCCTTCTGCAACACGGGCCAATTGGAGCCGCCCTGATGCCAAAAGCATCGCATCTCGAATAGGTTCTGCCTCTAGTCTTCGAAGATTTGCGTGGGAAAGGAGAAGGTTTTGAGGATCAATGCGCTTAGCTTCGAAGGAAGGATTCGAAGAAGAGCGGAAGGTTTTACTAGTTACGAGAAATCTTATCATTCTTTTGATCGACCATTCTTCGGAGCGAAACTTTTGGGATAAGTAATCAAGTAATTCGGGGTGGGTGGGAAGTTCTCCGAGTTTACCAAAATTATCGGGTGTTCTCACCAGGCCATTGCCGAACAAATGATGCCAAATGCGGTTAACGATAACTCGGGTGGTGAATGGGTTGTCCTTGCGTAGAAGATCCTGAGCGAATTCCAATCTCCCTATGGTTGTCTTTGGGTAAGGGGTGTCGTCAATGGCTTCGAGAAATCTTCTTGGCACTTGATGAGCCGGTTTCTTATGATTACCCCTTTCAAAAAGAGCTTGGTCGAATGGCTCTCCGTCGAGTACGCCGGGAGCGAGTCTTGGGACCGTTACCTTTTCCTCGATCTTCCGATATTCGTTAACCAGTTCGTTGCAATGAGGGAATTTTTCTTTGGCATTTGGAAGCAGGTCATTCTTGAGCATATTGTTCAAAATTCGTGCCTGGCTGTCAGTCAAGTCATTCTCTTCCCATGCGATGACTGCTTTTTGAATGACCTCCGCATATCGGGCGCGTAACCCATTCTGATTCTCCTTGGAAAGAGGTTCGGCGAATATGGGGGAAAGCACTTCGGCGATCTCGTCCCTGGGTTGGGCCTGCCCAGGTTTGCTGAGTAAGGCTTCCGTCACGCCAAACCAGGATCTCTCCGCATCGCCTGCCTCAACCGGATGATCACGGTTCGTGGTCACTTCGAGGTAACCGGTTTCGCCGGCCCAGTAGTCCGAATTGAACTTAATCCACTTCTCCGCGAGCGGGTCCGGTGATGATCTTTGATATACGGTTCCTTTTCTCGGATAATTCCACACCGAGTAGCGCACAACCGAACCTTTGTCGCCAATCACGCGAATCCAGAGGTCCCCATTTTCGAAAACAAATCGTGGGGATGACAAGGTGCCATTTTGTTTGGTGCTCAAAAGATGAGTGTACGCCCCTGCGGGAAGAATGTTGCGAAGGATCTCATTGCCTTCCAGCGCAATGGTGAAATCGCCCGGTTTCGATGGTTTTTTCCCAAGCCCCGTACCACTCTTGGGCCACAGGTCGTAAGCTGAGCTATGTTTAAGTTTCCAAGAAAACGAATAATTTGTGGAAAGGCGAGAGACGAGCCGTTGTTCACTTTCACGGACTTGCTTTTTGATTTTATTCCATTCGCTTGAAAAGTCACTGCCTTCGAGATCACGGAGTTTTTGCCAAGGCATGAGGAAATTATGGGCTTTTTGCCAAGGCATGAGGAAATTATCGGCATGATCTTGATTTTCCTTGGGCGGTTGGGCCAAGATTTTCTCAGCCAAATCGGGGGACTTCCAAACTTCGGCGAGTGCTTTTTTAACCGCGGTCTTAATTTCACCAAGTCTATTCTCATGATCCTTTGAAGCAGTTGGATCTTCGATGACTTTTTGGGCCGGTCTGCCGTTTGAAAGAATACCGAACAAAGCATAGTAGTCGTCTTGGCTGATTGCATCGAACTTATGATGATGACAGCGAGCGCAGGAGACGGTTAGAGCAAGAAAGGTTTTGGTGACAGCATCGATTTGATCATCGGTGAAGCGGACGTGTTCATCAAGCGCGTCGGTGGGGGCAAACCCATGTAAAACAAATCTTAGATTCGAGGTGCCGATAACCGACTCATTAAGACCAAGTTGTTTGTTGATACGGGGATTCGGAAGCAAATCGCCGGCAAAATGCTCGAGAACCAACTGATCGTATCCAATGTCGGCATTGAGGGATCTAATCAAATAATTTCGGTATTGGTAAGCGTTGGGGATAGGCGGGTCACCTTCGCTACCGTGCGAATCCGCATACCGCAACCAATCCATCCAGTGTCTGGCCCAACGCTCTCCAAAATGTGGACTCGAGAGCATTTCGTCGACGGAGACTTCCACCGCATGATGGATGCCATGTTCCGTCAAAGCGGAGAACCGATCCTGCTGCTCGATTGTTGGGGGTAACCCGGTTAAGGCAAAAGATAACCTCCGCAATATGGTGATCCCTTCCGCCTCTTGGTTGGGACTTAAGCCTGAGTTTTGCATCTTATGGACTAAAAATTGGTCTACGGGATGGGTATTGTTTTGAGGGGAGGCAGAAGGCGGGCGCACCATACGAACAGGTTGAAAACTCCACCAAGACTTTCTTTTCTCCCGAGTTTTTTCCCAAGAGGTTTCATCTGCGAACTCTTCTGGCGAAGGCGGGCTCTCCCTAGGATCATAAGCTCCTGTGGAAATCCATCTTTCAAAGTCTTCAATCACGTCCAGAGACAACTTGGGACCACCTTTGGGCATCTTCAGGTTTCTAATATCATGCATCATCGCCCGCAGAAGAAGACTTTCTTGAGGATTCTCAAATGATAGAACCGAACCCCGCTCGCCACCTTCAAGCAATCCGCCCTTATAATCCAATGCCAAGCCGGAACTTGCCTTGTTAATGCTGTTGTGACACTCGTAGCAGTTTTCGACGAGCACGGGCCTTATTCGACTCTCAAAGAACTCCAAGCGTTTTTCTGCATGTGCTTGAATGAAATGCAAGGAGAGCGATAATGGGATGATTGCGAAACGGTGCATCAAAGAAAAGAATTCCAAAATTGGCAGTACTGTCAAATATGGAAATGATGTGCCCATTGCTTTTCAAAATGAACTATTTGCTAGATTAAAATTCGGTTCGGATTGATAATTGAGTACGCTAGATCTAAACATGAGTCGTTTTTCCGTAATCGCAACCAATGCCTGTGGTTGGCCAAACCTTACTAGATTGAGGAACGGGCAAGTTCTTTGTACCTATTTCAATGCTCCCAGCCATGGACTGATGGAAGGTGATTTGGTATGCTCGATCTCTGATCGCAAAGGCGGAAATTGGAAGAAACGTTCAATCGTGGCGAAGCGACCTAAAGGCGGGAATCGTATGCATTTGGCCGTCGGGTTGGCTCATAACGGTGACCTGCTTTGTTTTAGCAGCGGTTTTTTTGTTAAGCATGAAAAATTCACTGGGTTTTCCGGACACTGGCTTTCAAGATCCAAGGATCGGGGGAAATCATGGAAAATGGATTCTTGCCCTGAAATTCCCAAAGTCATTCGTAACGCCATTCCCTTTGGTCGCATCATCCAGCTTGAAGAGAATCAGTTGGCCTATTCGTCTTATCGATCCAAGGGAAGTGGAAATCCCAGTGAAACCTGGATGATTTTGTCCAAGGATGACGGTTTCACTTGGACAAAGAGCCTAAAGTTTGGATCGAATGATTCCAACGAAGCGACTCTTTGCAAACTTGCTGATGGTCGAGTCTTAGCGGTTACGCGCACCCACACAGATCATCACGTCAAACTTTGCGAATTATCCCAAAAGCAAAAAAAGTGGAAAGAGAGAGGTTCTCTGACTTTGCCCATGCAACATCCCGCGGACATCACGATACTTTCCGAAAATTGTCTTTTGCTGACTTACGGTATCCGTAACCGAGGATTGATGGGTATTGGAGCCCGCTTGAGTATTGATGGCGGGCAAACTTGGCGGCCGCCTTGGGTGCTTCACCAATTTGGCGAAAAGGCTAAGGACATCGGATACCCCTCTACGGTTTCGCTGGATGCGAAAGGAACTCTGCTCACCGCCTTTTACACGGACTACGAGCCTAGGATGAAAGCAAAACCCAATCGATATCGCGTATTATCAATGCGTTGGTCTCTTAAGAATTGGTTGCATCCAAGCCTCTTGGGTTCAATTTCGGACGGCAAGCAATTGAAGCTCTAGCTTATGATTTCCTTCTGTATTGCTCAATGTAGTCAGGCCGAATGGAGACGTCGCTTTGATCATCGTAGGCCTTTCTGATTCTTTTCAATCTAAGCTTGAGCTTTTCCTGAAGGTCAAGAACCTCTTTTTTGCCATATAGGTTGGAAAGCTCATCAGGGTCGGTCTTAAGATCATATAATTCCCATTCGTCTCCAAACTGATAAAAATGCATCAATTTGTATCTTTGCGTCCGAATGCCGTAGTGGCGAGGAATCATATGCACGCTGGGATATTCATAGTAATGATAATAAATTTCCTTTCTCCATTCCTTTGGGTTTTCAGCTTTCAGTAATGGCACCAAAGACAAACCTTGCATATCATCAGGTTGTGGAGCGCCGGCAATATCCAAAAAAGTCTGAGCATAGTCGAGATTCTGAACCATTCTCATTTCCCTGCCACCAGGTTTGACCACTCCGGGCCACTTTACGATCAGAGGCATTTTCATGGATTCGTCATACATCCATCTTTTGTCGTACCAACCATGATCTCCAATGTAGAAACCTTGGTCGGACGAATAAATGACGATGGTGTTTTCAGCCAACCCCAATTTTACAAGTTGCTTTTGGAGACGGTCGATACTTTCGTCCACTCCCTTTACGCACCTTAGATAATTCTTGGCATATCTTTGAAATTTCCAGCGAACCAGATCTTTACCCTGTAACTTGGCATTGTGAAAAGCTTCGTCCCTTGGGCGATAATGGTCTCTCCAGGCTTTCAGTTGTTCCGGGGTCATTCGTTTCATGTTTTGCCAAGCGGAACGATCCTGTCTTTTCTGAGACGGAGGTTGATTGAATTGAGGGGTCAGATCCACAAACAGATCGTAGTTTAAGTCCATATGGCGGTCGATTTCCAGTTCCTGTAAGCGGGCTCCCGGGGCATTGTCCTTCCAATCGTCGAAAAGGGTGGGAGGTTCGGGAATTTCAATGTCATCATAAAGAGACAAGTGCCTTAGCGCCGGCATCCAATTTCGGTGGGGAGCCTTGTGTTGAACCATGAGCATGAAAGGTTTGTCATCCTTTCTCTTTTCATTGAGCCACTTCACTGCCAAGTCGGTTACGACATCGGTGCAGTAGCCGTCGATTCGCTTTCTGCCGTCCGGGAAAATCATATCCGGGTTGTAGTACAAGCCTTGTCCCGGCAAAACCGCCCAGTCATCAAAGCCCAAGGGTGCCCCCTTAAGATGACTTTTTCCGTAGATTGCGGTCTGATATCCAGCTTTTTGGAGGAGCTTGGGGAACGTTTGCTGATTCCAATCGAAGGTATTACCATTGTTCATGAAGCCGTTTTTGTGGCTATGCTTACCGGTTTGAATCACCGCTCGACTCGGCCCGCAAATGGAATTGGTGCAGAAGCTGTTGACAAACAGCATTCCTTCCTTGGCCAGTTTATCGATCGTGGGAGTCGGGTTGACTGACTTAAGCCAGCCGTTGTAAGCGCCAATTGCATGAGGGGCATGGTCGTCGGTGAAGACGAATAGGATATTGGGAGAGGATGTCTGCTTTGAAAATAGCGACAAAGACGAAACTAGCGTTATAAGGGTGAAGAGAAATGTAGAAGGTTTCATTAGGTTTATTTGATGTTACAAAGTATGCCCGACCTCAAGCAGTTTTAAAGCTATAATTTAAAAAAGAGAAAGGCATCGTCCTCCCAAACGATGCCTTTCAGGATATGCATTCCTATATGTACGCATTATCAATGCCTATGATGGTATTTCAATACTTTTTTTAGTTTTACATGAAATTTGTAATTATTTACCAAGCAAGCGTAGGCATTCGATAAGCGCTTGCCTAGTCATATCTTGCGTTCGGTCCACGATAAATACGTCTCCATTCTTCGGCCATTATGGAAATTTCCGAATTGTCCTGAAACAATTGCCTAACGGATTTCATATCTTCCATGAGCTGATCAAGCGTTTCCTTTTGCAATTCATCGGAATGAAGATTGTTTTTTTCCAAGGGATCCTTGTTCAAGTCAAAAAACTCCCATTCGTCGAATTGGTAATAATGAATGAGTTTATGGCTTTCGCTACGGATGGCGTAATGCTTGGGAACCATGGATTTCGCGGGGAAGTCATAGTGGTGAAAATAAAGGTATTTCCGAACCATTTCCTTTCTTTCCTCCATCGGCATGAATAGATCCAGTCCTTGCATCCCCTTGGCGTCAGGTATTTTGCAAATGCCAAGAATCGTCGGGGCCAAGTCAATCGAACTTGTCAGGTCGGTTCTTTGCCCAGTGAAGTTCTCATTGTTGGCAAAGTCATGTAAAAGCATTGGAATACGAGAGGAAGGATCGTATGCCCAAGAATCCCCAAACCAACCATTTTGACCTAAAAACCTTCCCTTGCTTGCCGTGTAAAAAAGAATGCAATTTTTGCTAAGAATTTCGTCTATTCCGCTGACAATCCGTCCGACGTTTTCGTCGATGCCCCTCAGGCATCTCAAATAATTTTTGACAAATCTCTGGTATTTCCAGCGCACCAAAGCCTCTCCCTCATAAGTGTCTCTCCAAAAGGCTTCGTTCTTTGGTCTCCAGGAAAGTTGCCAAGTTGAAAGTTGCTCTTCATTCATGCGCTTGAGGTTTCTAAGAGATCTGGCGTTTGGGTTTCCTTCGTTTGAACCTTGGTTTTCTTCAAGCTTCGGCAAAAAAAGGTCGTCCGCCAGACTAAGATTCCTTTGGATGTTCATTTCCTGATACCTGGAAGGCGGAGCTCTTCCCTTGTGTTCGTCAAAAAGAGTCAGAGGTTCGGGCAGCAAAACGTCATCGTATAGTTCAAGATGGCGTAATGCGGGCATCCATGGTTTTCGGGTTCCATTGTATTGAATAAGGGCAAAGAAGGGTTTTTGGGCGGAAGCGTTTTGCCGCCGCGTCACCCATTCGAGAAACAGGTCGGTGATTACGTCAGTGGTATGCCCTTCTATGTTCTTTTTCCCCTTTGGGTTCCAAAATTCGGGATTATAGAATTGGTCTCCGTCCGACAGGATTTCCCAATGAGAAAACCCTTGGGGTTGACTCCCGAAATCCCACTTGCCGAAAAGAGCGGTCTCATACCCGTTTTCCTGAAGTATTTTTGCCAGATTTGTCTTAATTCCGCCGAATTTGTCTCCGTTATGCAAAACATAGTTAGCATGAGGGTGCTGGCCGGTTAAGAGGGACGCAGTGCTTGGTCCTGTATTTGCATTGGTGCAAAAAGCATTGGCAAAAAAGAGACCGTTCCGCGCGAGTTCGCTGAGGTTTGGAGTGGGACTATCATTGAGTTTGAGACCGGATTCCGTCAAAAGGGTTTCGGTCGCGTGGTCTTCCGTGATCACAAGGATCAAATTGCGGTCTTCGAATCTCTCTGCGTAAGAAAAAAGCTCAGCACACGATAAAAACACGAGGCAAAGACACCTAAGATTTGCACCCATGCCGAGAAGATGAAAACCTTTTGATTGAACTGTATCTTCGCGAAAAGTCATTTTACGTGGAGGAATATGCTCGCCATCAATTTTAGTTTTCACTGCAATTTATCAGTTGTAAATACAATATCCCAGTTATGATGTATATGATGTCCTTACCCTTTGTAATCTTTGCGACTTTTTCGGTCCTTTTGGCGCATTTGCTTTCAGCAAGCCCTCCACCGGGTTTCGAGAAAGTCGACCGAGAGTTCAAGATCTCAACTCTCGTTGCGCAGATGAAGTACGATTTACCTAGTTTCACGGTGAAACCCGGTGAAAAGATCAAGATTCTCTTCAAAAACCCGGATGATCTTCCGCATAATTTGATCCTTTGCAAACCTGCCAAAGGCAATAGGGATGACAAGGGCAAGGAGGTTGCCGATGCCGTTTTGAAGTTGGGTGAGAAAGGCGTTGAGATGAATTGGGTTCCGGAAGGTCATCCTCGAATCATAGCGCAAACGGATATGGTCAATCCCAAGGGGGAAGAAACTCTTTACCTCGAGGTGCCCAAGAAGGTCGGTCCATACCCCTATGTTTGCACCTTCCCTGGTCATGCTCAAATGATGAATGGAGTTATGATTGTAGCGAATAACATTTCACCCATAGTGAATCTAAAATACGAATTGTTTCATGGGAATTGGAGCAAGCTGCCGAATTGGGATGAACTTGAGGCCAACCAGTCTGGCATGATCGAAGATGGCTTCTTCACCATATCCAAAGCGAATAGGAAAGATGGGTTCGGTTTCTCCTTTACCGGCGATTTCGAGATCGAAAAGAGTGGATCCTATGAGTTCTTTCTCACCTCCGACGATGGTTCAGACTTAAGAATAAATGATCAGCTCGTAGTCAACAATGATGGGGTTCATGGAAACAAGAGAGTCTCGGGAAAGATAAAACTCGAAACCGGAAAGCATACCATCAAGGTGGGTTACTTTGAGAAAGGAGGCGGGGAATCACTTTACGTTGGATGGAAAGGACCCGGATTCAAGGAAACTTCCCTTTCGAAAGGCGGAAACAAGGGCTCCGTTAAAGCACCTCCGGAGCCAATCCCAGTGATGCCTTTGCCCGGAGAAGCCGTAATGTACCGAAATTTCATTGATCGAGCCGGACCCAGGGCAATTGGAGTTGGTTATGACGAGGGCCTGAACCTCGCCTTTGACGCCAACCAAATGCGATTGGCAATTCTTTGGCGAGGTGAGTTCATGGATGGCGGAAGGCACTGGACCGGTCGGGGTCAGGGTTTTCAACCTCCTGCTGGGGAAGAAGCTTTTTATTTTCCGAATGGAGATGCATTTGCAAATTTGAAGAAATCCGATGATCCATGGCCTGATCCCGAGGAGCGTTCATCTTTGGTTCGATTTCGAGGCTATCATCTCAATCAAAGGCAACAACCCACTTTTAGGTATTCGATAGGAGCCTCTTTCTTCGAAGATTTCTGTCAACCAACGAAAACGGAAAAAGGCAATTGGAGCCTTGTCCGAAGAATTGAAATCAAAAGAAACGGAGAGGACTTAACCGATCTTTATCTAAGAGTCGGCGTTGGCGCTCAAGAACTTGACGACAAGTATCTTCTCAGTGACTCAATGGAGTGCATGATCAAGCGGGGAGCCAAACCAATATTAGTCGGCAAAAGCGGTCATTCGCGAGCGGATGGAGATTTGCGTATCCCTCTTTCTGCCGATGAGAATCTCATTCACATCGTCTATTCTTGGCCTTAGCATATCAGGGATTCTTTTCGCAGGCATGCAAACGGAAGGTCTTTGAATTGATTTGAAGAAACCTCCTGCTTGCCGTAAATTTGTAAGGCTATGTGTGGAATAGTAGGGTATTTAGGTCGTGAAACCGCGCAAGCTCCTCTGATCGATGGTCTTCGTCGATTGGAGTACAGGGGGTATGACTCGGCTGGCATTGCCTTCCATGAAGGCTCGAAATTTTCAATGGCTCGTGAAACGGGTCGGGTGAATAACCTCGCGGAGTCCGTCCAGAAAAAGCGCTCACCCGCATCCCTTGGTATCGCTCATACCCGATGGGCCACTCACGGTGCGGTAACCGTCTCCAACACTCATCCTCATC
>TARA_B100000963_G_scaffold345223_1_pt1 | contig 20832 bp, 21 predicted proteins | sample TARA_B100000963 | Tara Oceans TARA_B100000963 (sample SAMEA2622097) | marine metagenome | biome: marine biome (ENVO:00000447); feature: surface water layer (ENVO:00002042); material: "saline water (ENVO:00002010), including plankton (ENVO:xxxxxxxx)" | depth 5 m | reverse complement strand
ATTTCTAATGAAAAACTTTTTTTTGCTAACAAAACTCCAAGTGTAAAATGAAGAAGAATTATTACCGAAGCAATTGCAGATGCAACACCTAGACCAGATGTTCCGTATGCAAATAAACAAATAGGAATACCCATATTTCCTGTATTAGGTAAAATTAGTGGTGGCAATTCACTAATAAAATCTTTTTTGAGTAAAATGAGAAATACAACACCTACTAGAGAGAAACCTCCTATTATTATTAATGCATATATGAAATATTCAGTAAAAATATCTAAAGTTACTCCAGTTGTTGTTATTGTATAAAAAATCATTGCAGGTGTTCCTACGTTACCAGCAAATGTTGTTATGAAATCTGTGCTAATTTCTGGATTTTTTCTTCCAAGGTAGTACCCTACCCCAATAATGAAAAAAACAGGTACGATTACATCAATTAGTTTGAGATAGAGCTCCATTAAGCTCTTACATCAGATTTTCTTGGTTTTCTCAACTTGTTTTTAAAATTAATAGCGTCTTCAAACTCCATTAACCTTTTGTGAATTGATCTTAATTCTGTAATTCTTGTCCAATTTTGTAAAAATAAAGAAAAGCTACTTTGAACTTCTCTGAATGCACTTGATGTCTGTATTAACACACCCAAGGTCATTGCGCCTGTGAATAAACCAGGACCCATTAATAAATAGGGCACTATTATCATTGTTTGATTATACATTATAAGCCAAAGATCGAAGTAACCATAATGCAAGAAAAGTCTATGATAATTAAATTTTATACCTGTAAATAATTGTAAAATTGTAGGCGCCTGAACATAGTTTCTTCTATCGTCTTCCCCGTAAACTAACTCTTTTCTAAAAGCTGCTTCAACTTTTTGATTATTATATTCCAAGCCAGGTAATTTTATTCCAACAATCCAACTAATTACTAATCCCCCCAAACTTGCCACTAAAGAAACCCAAACTAACGATCCTGATATATCTTTAAAAAAAGGTATAACAACATTTGAAGAGAGACCCCATAGAATTGGTAAAAACGCAATTAATAACATAATCGCTCTCACTATTTGCAGGCCTAAACTTTCAACTATTTTTGCAAAATTCATTGCATCCTCTTGAATACGTTGTGAAGCTCCTTCTACTTTTGCATCCACTGCTCGCCAATAAGGCATATAAGAGAAAGTCATAGCTTCTCGCCATCTAAACGCCCAAAGTCTAGTAAAATAATTAGTTACTGTGTAAATAATTACGTACGGAATAGCCAATTTCATAAATAATTTTATTCCATCATAAAATTCTGATAATTCTCTTTCGGGAGCTTTTTGAAGTAAATCGTAAAAACCTTTATACCATTCATTAATTTTTACGTCGATATATGTCTGAGCTAGCAAAGAAAGAATTATAAAAGCAAAGCCTCCCCATGACCAAAGTAACCATTTTTTTTCTGTAAAATAACTACGCCACATATTTATTTTTTAATAAAATTATCTGCGTAAGACTTTATATTAAATTGTTTTTTTGTAGGTTCAATCAAGGAATATGATATTCCATTTTTTTTTGCATAATCTATAGCTTTCTCCTTTGTTGAAAACTTTAAAACAATTTCTTCCAATGTGTCTGTTGAAGTCTCCCACCCCATTAATGGATTTATAGAGGGATCCTTGGTCTCAAATTTTAAGATCCAGTTTTTTGATTTACCCCTGCCTGATTGCATAGCGGTTTTTGATGGTATGTAAATTTTAGCTTTTTTCATATATTTAGTGGTCGGGGCGGCAGGATTTGAACCTGCGACCCTCTGGTCCCAAACCAGATGCGCTACCAGGCTGCGCTACGCCCCGATCGTCTGTTTTATAGGTTAAATATGTGTTTTTGGCAATTGAAAGATCGCCTCTATAGAAGTAAATAATACCAATGATACAGCAAATTACAAAACCATTTAAATACTTTTTTAAATTAGAGGCTGCCTCTGGATTAGTTTTATTGTTTGCAGCTATATTGGCCCTGATAATAAGTAACGGCAATTTGAGCGAGTATTATTTTACCACTCTAGAAAAATATATAACTTTAGGTACTAAAGAATTCGGTTTAAAACTAAGCGTTCTTCATTGGATTAATGATGTTTTGATGGCAATTTTTTTCTTTTTTGTCTCGCTAGAAATAAAAAGAGAATTTCTGCAAGGTGAATTATCTAATCCAAAACAAGCTATGCTACCTATTATCGGAGCTATTGGAGGAATGGCTATTCCAGCTTTATTTTATATAGTTGTAAATTATTCTGATAGTACAACACTTAATGGTTGGGCAATTCCATCAGCGACTGATATAGCTTTCTCATTAGGGGTTTTATCTCTTTTGGGAAAAAGAGTTCCAATATCATTAAAAGTTTTTTTAACTGCTCTAGCTATAATAGATGACTTAGGTGCAATAGTAATCATTGCCTTTTTCTACTCAGGAAACATTGAAATAAAATATTTAGTTTTAATGTTTATTTCTGTAATTATTTTGATAGGATTAAATAAGTTTAAAGTAAAAAGTTTTATTCCTTTTCTGATAGTTGGAGTTTTCTTATGGGATTTTACGCATCAATCAGGCATTCATGCAACGATTGCTGGTGTCTTGCTAGCTCTCACCATTCCTCATAATATTAAAAATAACAAACAATCAATGTTACTTAAATTGGAACATGGTCTGTCACCATATGTAGCTTTTGGTATTATGCCAGTTTTTGCTTTTGCTAATGCTGGAGTATCACTTGAAGGTTTGACTTTTGCGACTTTATTAAATCCAGTGCCTTTAGGAATCGTATTAGGCTTGTTTTTTGGAAAACAAATAGGTGTTTTTGTTCTTTCTTATATTTCAGTGAAGTTAAATCTAGCTGACAAACCCTCAAATTCTACATGGCCTGCTTTTTATGCTGTTTCAATTCTTACCGGAATAGGTTTTACTATGAGTTTGTTTGTGGGTAATTTAGCATTTGCAAATAATTTGGAATATATGGATGGAGTCAAAATTGGTGTCCTAACTGGATCGCTACTCTCAACTTTATTTGGATATTTCTTATTACTTATTTTTTCAAAGAAATGATTGACCAAAAGATTATTAAGTTAGCATCTAATACTAAAAACGCAGGTTTAAAGAATAAATATTCACATAAGATATCTTTAAAAAATACCATATGTGGTGACAAAATAACTTTAGAAATTATTGCTGGTAAAAAAAAAATAAATTCAATGAAATATGAGACTGAATCCTGTATTTATTGTGAGGCATCTGCAAGTCTACTATCCCGTAAAATTAAAAATCTAAATATAAAGGATATTAAATACGATTTTGTCACACTTAAGAATATCTCAAAACAAAAAAAAATTGTAATACCAAAAAAATACTCTGATTTTAAAAAATTATTAAATAGCGACAATTTTAATAGATTTAAATGTATATTTTTACCTTTTGATGCAGTAATTAAAGCTCTTAAATTATGAAAAAAAAAATAATAATCTTAATTATGATAAGTTTTTTTACAAAAGTTTTAGCTGGAAATAATGGAAGTGCATACGATTATCAATTTACAGGAATAAACGGAGACTTAATAAAATTAAGTGAATTTAAGGACAAAGTAATAGTCGTTGTAAATGTTGCCAGTAGATGCGGTTACACTCCTCAGTATGAAAATCTTCAATCTCTATGGTCAGAATATAAAAGCAAAGATTTAGTTGTTATAGGTGTTCCTACAAACAACTTTCGACAAGAGCCTGGTACTAACGAAGAAATTAAAGACTTCTGTGAAGCAAATTTTGGTATAACTTTTCCAATGACTGAAAAAATGAGTGTAATCGGTAGTAATTCTCACCCTTTCTACAAGTGGGCTAGAGATGATTTTGGAATAGGTGCTATTCCTAAATGGAACTTTCACAAAATCATAATAGGTAAAGATGGAAAGGTTGCTGAAACATTTTCCTCAATAACCAAACCTACTTCGAAGAAATTTTTAAAAGTTATTGAAGAATTAATTTAAAAACTAAAACTCAAACCATCATAAGCAGGTATTACATTCCTGGGTAATATTTTTTTTAGCTTAAAATAATCTAGATCTGTGTGTAAATTTGTAAGAATTGACTTTTTTGGCCTAGTTAATCTTATTAAAGCTAAAGCGTCATCTAAATTAAAATGAGATGGGTGTTTTTTAATTTTTAAACAATCCAGAATTAAATAATCAAGGTTTTTTAAATATTTTAAATTTTTTTCTGGGACTTTATTGCAGTCACTAAGATAAACAATTTTATTCGTTAAATATCCAGTAGCAGTAATTTGTCCATGATCAACATCAAAAGCTTTAATTGATAATTGAGTTTTTCCTTTTTTAATTACGAATTTATTCCGTATTATATTAGCTTTCATTATTGGCTTATAACCATGCTTTTGAGTAAAACAAAATCTATAACTTTTTTTTAAAGCCTCAATTGTTCTTTTACTTCCATAAATTGGAACTTTAGATTTATTTTTCCAAAAAAAAGGACGCATTTCGAAAATACCTGCTGTTTGATCGGCATGTTCATGCGTATATATTATTGAATCTAGGTTAAAAATTTTATTTTGTAAAAACTGATACCTAATATCAGGAGATGTATCTATTAACACTGATAAATCTCCTTTTTGAATGTGCGCACAGCACCTAGAACGAATATTTTTTGGATCATTTTTAAGTCTTCCTCTATAATTGGTAATCCAGGGAGAACCTAGAGAACTTCCACATCCCAAAATAGTGAATTTATTTTTCAATTTAAATTACCAAATAATTTAAAAAAATTACTAGTTGTTATTTTAGAAAAATCGTCGAAAGATAATTTTTTTAGTTTAGCTAAAAATTTAACAGTATGAATTATATAGCTTGGCTCATTGGATTTACCTCTTAAAGGAACAGGAGCAAGATAAGGCGCATCAGTTTCTACTAAAATTTTTTCATTAGGTAAATCTTTAAAGGTATTGGCTAATTCTTGAGATTTATTAAAAGTGACTACGCCACTTGCAGAAATATAAGCACCTAAATCTAAAAGTTTAAATGCGAATTCTCTAGTTCCTGTAAAGCAATGTATTAATATTTTAAAATTTTTTACTTTTAGATTTTTTTGTAAAATTTCAAATGTTTCTTTTTCAGCGGATCTTGTATGAACAATTAGTGGAATCTTTTTCTCTTGAGCAGCACATATATGTTTTTCAAAACAAATTATTTGATCTTTTTTTTCTGAATGATTGTAATAAAAATCTAATCCCGTTTCACCTATTCCTATTATTTTATTACTTAGACCTATCTTCTCAATTATATCTATTGTTTTAATATTTTTATGAGATTTTGCCTCATGAGGATGTATCCCATAAGTTCCATAAACATTTTTATATTTTGTCACTATGCTTAATATTTTATTATAGCTTTTATCTTCTGTTGAAATTGTTAACATAAATTTAACACCATCGCTCTTTGCCCTATTTATTGTCTCGTTAAGATCTTTTGACATGGGTTCGTATGTTAAATGGCAGTGTGAATCAATTATCATTATCGACCTTTTTAAAGAGTATATCTAAATTTTTTAATTCTTTGGTTGAATTTAAAACATTATTTTTTTTAATGCTTTCTATTAATATATCTTTATCTTCAATATTTATTGAATTTAAAACTCTTTTTGTAGATAAAGGAATTATTGGATTTAGAAGAATTGAGATATTCTTAATTTGCTCAACAATAGTAAATAAAATTGCATTCATTCTTTCAGGATCTTTTTTTTTAAATGACCATGGCTCATTATCATTAAAATATTTGTTAGCTTCAAATGAAAAATTTACAACCATTTTAATATATTCATTCAAATTTTGTTTATTTATTAATTCTATGAGATTTGGAATATTCTTTTTAATATTTTCAAGAAGCTTAATATCAGTATCATTTAAATTTTTTGTTATAGGTATTCTATTATTACAATTTTTTTTAATAAACGAAAAAACTCTTTGACATAGGTTTCCATAATTATTAGCAAGATCGTTATTGATACAATTTCTAAGATTTTCCATTGAAATACTACCATCATTTCCCAAAGAGACTTCTTTCGTTAAATAATATCTTAATTGATCAATTCCATATTTATCTATTATTTCAATAGGATCTAGAATATTTCCAATCGATTTAGACATTTTTTTTTCATCAGATAAAATCCATCCATGTCCAAATATTTTTTTAGGTAATGGTAATTTTGCTGCTAATAAAAAAGCTGGCCAATAAATAGCATGAAAACGTAAAATATCCTTTCCAATTATATGAATATCTGCTGGCCAAAAAGATTTATATTTTTCATCATTTATGTTGGGAAAATTAAGTGCGCTCAAATAGTTTGTTAAAGCATCAAGCCAAACATAAATTATATGTTTTTTATCATTAGGAACAGGTATACCCCAGGAAAATGATGTTCTACTTATTGATAGGTCTTTTAAACCTTTCTCCACAAAAGATCTTACCTCGTTTTTTCTTGATTTAGGAAGTATAAAATCTTGATGTTTTTCGTAGTGATCTAATAATTTTTTTCCCCATGATGATAATTTAAAAAAATAAGACTCTTCTTCTACCCATTCGACAGTTGATCCTGATGAGATAGATATCTTTTTTCCATTTTTAACCTCAATTTCATCTTCATCGTAGTAAGCTTCATCAGAAACTGAATACCAACCACTATATTTATCAAGATAGATATCTCCAGATTTAACTAACCTATCCCATAATTCATTAACAGATTTAAAGTGCCTAGGTTCAGTAGTTCGAATGAAATCATTATTTGTCAAATGTAATGTTTTTGTTAAAGATCTAAAAGTTTCAGAAATTTCATCACAAAATATTTTAGGTTCTTTATTATTTTTTTCAGCTTCCTTTTGTATTTTTTGACCATGTTCATCTGTACCCGTTAAAAAATATACATTGAATCCCTCAATTTTTTTAAACCTAGCAAAAATATCTGCTACAATACTTGAATAAGCATGTCCCATGTGAGGTTTTCCAGAAGGATAGTAAATCGGGGTTGTTATATAAAAATTCTTATTCATTTAAAATTCTGCTCTCAATAGACCTTACTAGAGTATCTTGATTAAAATTATATAAAAAAAAATCATTAATATTTTCTAAAATTAGTGATCTATTTGTTAAAATTTGATTATTATCTAGATTTTTACTTAATTGTATTTTCTTTAGATAATAGTCCGTAAAAAAGACTATTGTATTCTTATAAAATATATTCTTTTCTTTTTTATATAATGTTAATAATTTTTTTAAATTAATTACAAATTTTTCATTAGTGTTTATTTTATGCTCACTGAATATATAATTAAATTTTAAAAAATTACCAGGGGAACAATGAACAAGATTTCTATCAAATACTGCCTCCTGATTAAATTTATTCAATAAATAAGAAGAAATTTTTTCTATTTGGCTTTCGTTCAAAATTACATTTATCTCTATGGCCCTTGATTTAACAGTCTCGAGTATAGATTTTGTTTTGTTATTAATTAAAATAAAATAATTATAATTTCCAGGTTCCTCAATTAATTTTAAAAGCCCATTTAAGCAATTATGATTAAGAGTTTCTATATCATCTATAATTATAAATCTTTTATCAGAGTTAATAGGTGCTTTTGATAATTGATTTTTTAAAGCTCTAACATCATCTATATTTATGTTTTTATTTATATTAATTATATTTGGAAATGCATTATTCAAAAATTGAGAAAAGAAATTACTATTTTCACTTATAATATTTTCTTCTTCGTTATAATTTTTTTTATCAAAAGTAAAACACATTAAATGATTGACTAAAGTTGACTTACCAATACCTTTTGTTCCTGAAAGCATAATTATTTTTGGTAATTTTTCTTCTAAGATTAATTGCTTTAATAAATTAAAGTGCGTTTGCATTTCAATCAATTTAATTGTTTTTTTTGGATCAAATAAAAGTTGAAACGTCATTTATTTTTTAAGCGTTTTAAAGTTATCTCAAGTATTTTTTTTTCTAATAAATTGTTATTTTTAGATGACTCTAAAACAAAATAATCTTTTTTATTTTTAGCTAATTTCAAAAAAGATTTTTGTGCTCTATTATAGAATGATTGATGAAAATTATCGTACCTATTCTTTTTTCTTCTTTTAAGCAATCTTTTTCTTGAGGATTTAGGGGAAACTTTTAAAATGAAAGTTAAATTTGGTTTTAAACCATTTAAAATTTTTTTATGAATATTGTTTATAAATTTTATATCAACTTTTTTTCCAAATACTTGATAAGCAATAGTAGAGTCTATAAATCTATCACAAATTACAATTTTTTTTTTATTTAATGCGGGTACAATTTTATTTTTCACGTGTTCATTTCGTGCTGCTAGATATAACAATGTGTCTGTATACTTATCAAACTTGTCTTTTTTAGATTGGTTAAAATAATCCTTTAAAATTAAATTTCTTATTAATTCGGCACTGTTTGTTCCGCCTGGTTCTCGAGTCAGTATAGATGATATATTTAATCTTTTTAATTTATTAAATAACTTTTTACTTTGATATGATTTTCCACATCCCTCAACTCCCTCAAAAACTATAAAAAATCCCTTTTTTTTATACATCACCCCAAATCAAGTAATTAATTGAGGTAACTAAACTTTTAAAAAAATTTACTTTTTTTAAATCCTCAGCTGCATACAATGGTAATGTTTTTATTATTTCATCTTTTTTAGTTACAACTAAGCTTGCTACTTTTTCACCTTTTTGAATAGGTGCAACAATTGGACCTTCGTACTTTAACAAAACACTTAAATTTCTAAGATCCTTTTTATTTATGGTTAAATAATAATCTTCTTTCGTAACTGCCTGTATCTTATCTTTTCTACCCAACCAAGTTTCTAGTTCAAAAATTGACTCTCCTTTTTTTGAAACTTTAAAAGTATTTGTATTTCTAAATCCCCAATTCAATAATTTTAAAGATTCAGAACTTCTTAAATTTTTTGTAGGAAAACCAGAAGCTACTGCTATAAGCCTTCTTTCATTTTTTTGTATTGAGCTAGCAAGCGAATATTTTTCTACCGCAAGATAGCCGGTTTTTACGCCATCAGCTCCTACATTTTTATACAACAAGGGATTTCTGTTTCCTTGTTTTATTGGGTCTCCACCAGTCCTATCCCATGTAAAAGTTTTTTCTTTAAATAATTTGTAATATTCAGGATAATTTTTAATTAAATATTTGGACATTATCGCAATATCTCTAACTGTAGAAACGTTATCTGGATCATTTATACCAGATGAATTAGTGAAATTAGAATCGGTCATTCCTATCTCTAAAGCTTTTTCATTCATCATTTCCGCAAAATTTTCCTCTGAACCCGCAATTCCTTCAGCCAAAGCTACACAAGCATCGTTACCTGAAGCTATAATGATACCCTTAAGTAAATCACTTACAGTGACAAAGTCATTTACCATAATAAACATTGATGAATATCCGCTTTGAGAAAGTCTCCATGCATTTTCTGATACTACGAATTCATCGTCTAATGATAATTTATTTTTCTTTAAAAGATCAAAAGCGATTATAGATGTCATTATTTTTGTCATTGATGCTGGGTATATTTGATTGTCAGCATCAAATTCAAATAAAATTTCATCTGAGTGAAAGTCAATAAGTATAGTTGTTCTAGCATTTATATTAGGGTTAGCTTTTACAGTGCTAAAAAAAACTAATAAAAAAATGAGCTTTGTTAAAAATTTAATCATTAATAATAATATCTAGTTCTTCAAAACCAAATTTTTTTAGTTGAATGTAATCATTTTTCATAAAATTAATAGTCTTATAAGGGCCTGATATTAGGTCACTTTCTTTATTACTTTTTTTAACTATTTTCAATTTTTTAATGTCAAAATTGGGTATTTCTTTATTGATTCTTTCCTTTAAAAATTCTGCAACTTTTTTCGAATAAAATGTTCCAATCAAAATTGAAAATTCATCTTTAGCTTTATTTTTTAATAAATCTTTATCTTTTGATATATTTGAAATCTGCACTGAAGCTACAGGTGCATTTGAAGATATTTTTTTTTCCTCTGTAAAAATCTTTGCTTTCTTAGCTACAAAAGATTTATTTTTTTTTATTTCTAATATTTCAACAAACGGTAAATTGTTGTTAATTTTAAGTTTTTTAGCTACTTGCTCTGAAATTAAGACTTTGTAAAAATCGGGGTAATCAATTCTTTTTTGGTTTTTTAAAACAACATAATCGTTAGTTTTAGGATTAATAATCTTAATTAAAGAATTCACTTTGAGGTTTTTATGAGCTATTTGTAATTCATTGTTATTAAGTCTCCCTTTTATAATCTTAGCTTCAAAATCTTTTTCATTATAGATATAAGCAAACCCTTTTGACGTATACGGTAAATTAGAATTCTTTATTAAATTAGAATTAGCACACGAAGCTATCAAAAAAAAAGAAATTAAAAGTTTATATTTCATTTTTAAAATTTTCCTTAAGTGTACAAACGGCTAATGCAAATCTTAACGACCTATTCCAATTTAAAATTTTTTCATAATTTTCGAATACCATGTATGCTGGATAGAAAGTTTCTGCTCCTGGTATTATGTCTTTATCTGGAATTATAATAGCTACTTTAAAATTATTATTTATATTTAATTTTTCAGAATTTAATATGTATTTTTGAAAAAAAGCCACTTTCTTTTTATTCTTAATATTTCTTGCAGATGAATTTAAATATTTTTTTGGAATATTTTTTTTTAAATCAATTTTATAAAAACACGGTTGGTTTTTTTTCCAACCTATTGTTTTTAGATAATTAGCTGCAGATGCAAAAGAGTCTTCAGTTTTTTTAAGCTCGATAGTTTTATTTTTATTATAGTCTATTGCGTAGTTTCTTATAGTTCTTGGCATGAATTGAAAATTACCAAAAGCTCCAGCCCAAGAACCGTAAAGAATTTCTTTCTTTATAATTTTTTTATCTACAAGATTTAATAATATTAACAATTCTTTTGTAAAAAAATCACTTCGTCTTTTATCAAAACTTAAGGTGGCTAAAGATGAAACAATGTCCATTTTACCTAAATATTTTCCAAAGTTTGTTTCGATACCCATTAAAGCTAGCAATAATTCTTTTTCCACTTCAAATTCATTCTCTACCTTGTCTATTATATCTTTTTCTTTTTTATATAAATTGATCCCATCTCTAAGCTTTTTTTTTGATGTTCTTTTTTTTATATATGTAAAAGTATCTTCATAAAATTCTGGTTGATACCGATCATATTCAATTACTTTTGGTAGAAATTTTGCCCCTGACATTACAGAATTCACTACCTCGATTGAGATACCAGAATTAATTGCTGTGCTTTTAAATTCTTTTAGCCAAATTTCGAAATTTTGCTCGGCGCTATAACTATTTAAAATGAATAAATAATTTATAGAAAAGATTAAAGTAATTATTTTTAACATTTTTTTAGTTATCATATTTACTATTTATTAACTAGCATAAGAAATTTATATACTTAATCATTGTTATTTTCTTGCTTTGATAGTAATAAATACTGCAATTATTCTGCTGGAGAGGTGGCTGAGCGGTTGAAAGCACTGGTCTTGAAAACCAGCAACGGGGCAACTCGTTCGTGGGTTCGAATCCCACCCTCTCCGCCATTAAATTTTAAATCTTTTGAAAATTTTTGTAATAGGATTATTTTCAATATTATCTTTTACAATATTAAAATTATAGTAATTAAGAATTGTTTCATCCTCAAATTTTAAAAATGCTTCTAAATCTTTAAGTTCTATTTCAGTAAAATGATTAATATTTTTTTTAACAAATGAACTTAATAAAATATCCATTTCTTTTGTACCTCTATATGAAGCTCTGTATAAAAGTTTTTTTTTAAAAATTTCTAATTTATCTGTCATAATTTTAATATATATAATACTAAATGAATTTTTTAAAAAAAGATTTTATTTTTCAAGATGTAAATAAAATTAAGGGTGTAGGAGATAAATTTTCGAGATACCTAAAAAAAAAACGTATTGAAAAAGTCAAAGATATCTTGCTAAATCTCCCTTATTCTGAAACCGATAGATCTCAAATATCAAAATTAAATTCACTAATGGTTGGAAAAATAAATACAATTAAAGTTTTGGTTAAAAAACTTTATTTTCCAAGGATTCGAAATCTTCCAAATAAAATCGTCTGTGAAGACGATTGCGGTAAAATTGAAATAGTATACTTTAATAGCAGGGAGGGCTACTTAAGAAAAATTTTTCCTCTGAATGAATGGGTTATTATCAGTGGAAAGGTGAGTTCTTTTAAAAATAAATTTCAAATAACTAATCCTGATTACGTAACTAATATTGAAAATATTGACTTTGTCGTTAAAAATATTCCTAAATATAGTTTAACAAAAGGAATCAACGAAAAAAAATATAGATCGATAAGTGAACAGGTTGCTAAAAATATTCCAAAAATAAATGATTGGTTAGATGATAATTTTATAAAAACTAACAAATTGCTTAATTGGAATGAAGCTATAGCACAGTTGCATAATTCTAAAGATAGTAAAAACTTTCAGTCAAATAGCTTTAGAAGGTTGGTGTTTGATGAAATTTCTGCAAATTTTATAACTTTATCTCAAAATAGAAAAAAAATAAAAAAAGGTAAGGTAAGCAAACAATTCAATGAAAAATTTTCAAAATCTCTTTTAATGAAATTACCTTTTAGCCTCACTAATGGACAAATAAAAGCGCTAGAAGAAATTAACAAAGATTTAAAAAGTAATGAAAGAATGTTTAGAGTATTACAGGGTGATGTTGGTTCAGGAAAAACTATTGTCTCTATGCTTTCTTTAGCAAACGTTTTTGAAAGCAAATATCAATGTGCTCTTATGGGGCCAACTGAAATTTTGGCAAGACAACATTATAATTTGGCTAAAAAAATTTTCGACAATATTGATATTAAAATTGAATTTCTTTCTGGTAAAACGGAGTTAAAAGAGCGAAAAAAAATTTTAACAAAATTAGAAAATGGAGAAATTGATTTTTTAATAGGTACTCATGCCCTATTTCAAAAAAAGATTAAATTTAAAAAATTGGGATATATAATAATTGATGAACAACATAAATTTGGAGTTAAACAAAGATCAGATTTAGCAAAAAAAGGAGGAGATAATTGTGACGTGCTTCTTATGTCGGCAACGCCAATACCACGGACTATGATGATGTCTCTTTATGGAGATATGGATATTTCTAAGATTACTGAAAAACCTACTTCAAGAAAAAAAATTTTAACATTGAGCAAACCTGAGAAAAAAATTGATGAATTATGGGATTTTTTAAAAAAACAAATTAATAACAAAAATCAAATATTTTGGGTATGTCCTTTAATTGATGAGTCTAAGTTTTTGGATTATTCATCAGCAAAAAAAAAATTTAATATTATTAATAAAAGATTTCCAGGAAAAGTTGGTCTAATTTATGGATCGATAGAAAAAGAAAAAAAAGAAATGATTTTAAAAAAATTTCTTGAAAATAAAATTTCTATACTAGTTACTACAACTGTCATCGAAGTTGGTATAGATTTTCCAAATGCAAACCTGATTATTATAGAAAACGCAAATAAATTCGGCTTAGCTCAACTACATCAGTTAAGAGGAAGAGTTGGAAGAGGAAATAAACAAGCTACTTGTATATTATTATTTAAGGAAGGCTTAAGCAAAAATGCTATTAGGAGAATAAAAACTCTTAAAGAATCTGATGACGGTTTTTATATAGCAGAACAAGATTTACAACTTAGAGGCTTTGGAGATTTAACTGGTTATCAACAAAGTGGATCTAAAAACTTTAGATTTGCAGATCCACTTAGACATAAAGATCTATTTGAATTAGCTGAAAGTTGTTTTTTAGAATCTAACATCATAAATGAAAAAAAATATGGTTTTTTATTAAAATTATTCGATAAGGCAGAAATATTAAATGTGGGTGAAGTTTAATTTATGTTTGTGGTTCCTGCTGATACAATAAATTTTGATGCTTGCTCAAATGAAACATCCAAATAAATTAAATCTTCTTTTGGAATCATCAAAAGAAAACCACTAGTAGGATTTGGTGTGGTTGGAACAAATACATTTACTAACTCCCTGCCCACTTTATCCCTGATAACACCTTTATTGTCATTAGTTGCAAAGCCAACAGCCCATACCTCTTTGCGAGGATATTCCAAAAGCACAACGCTTTTCTGATCGTTTTTTGTATTTGTTAAACTTTGGGTCATTTGACCAATTGCAGAATAAATTGTTCTTAAAATAGGAATTTTCTTTAAGATATTATTAAATATCTCAAAAAATTTTTTCCCTAAAAAAGATAAGGAAAGCCAACCTATTAAAGTAATAAAAACTAAAGCTACTAATATTTCAACTCCTGGAATATCAAAAGGTAAATAGTTGTTAGGGTTTATTTCTTTAGGAATGATATTTCCAGATACTTTAATAAAAAATAACGTTAGATATAAAGTTATCCCTATCGGGATTAAAACAACTATACCTGCGATAAAATTATTTCTAATTCTTGAAAATAGAGATTTTTTAATATTTTTATGCATTTTTTAAGAATAGCTTGAATAAACTATAAAAATAATAATTAATATAAAAATTGCAATTAACAATTTATTATTTAAAATCATAAAAATGTATAACATAAACAGAAGAAAATTTCTCGGCTTATTTGGATGTGGCTGTTGTTCTTTATTAATACCTTCTTGCACTACAGTGCCTATAACAGAGAGAAGACAATTGAGTATAATTCCTGAGGCTACAATTAATAGGCAAGCAGCAGCTGCTTATGAAAATTTTAGAGCTAAAACAAAGTTAATAACAAGCGGTTCACAGTTAAAAGAAATTAGAGAAATTGGAAAGAAAATGGAAATTGCAGTAAGCGCCTTCTTCACCAACAAAGGAGAGGAAGATCCTACTAAAAATTTTGGGTGGGATTATATTTTAGTTGATAACGATAAAGTAGTTAATGCTTGGTGCATGCCGGGTGGCAAAATTGCTGTTTATACAGGTTTGTTAAAGGTCACAAAAAATACACAGGCTTTATCAATTGTGATGGGCCACGAAATCGCTCATGCTGTAGCTAAACATTCAGTTGAAAGAGCAAGTCAAACAATGACTATTAATTTAGGAACTGCCGTGGCAGATATTTTTACTGGTGGAGCTGTAAGTCAAGCAAGAAATCAAGTGGGTCAAGCAAGTGGGTTAGATATATTTAAAATAGGAATTATGAATCCATTTGGAAGGAAACAAGAGAGTGAAGCTGATTACTTAGGACTGATTTTTTCCTCTCTTTCTGGATACGATATTAGGGAGTCTGTTAAACTATGGGAAAGAATGGCTGAAAAAAATAAAGGAAAGGAGCCTCCTGTATTTTTAAGCACTCATCCTAGTAGTAAACAACGAATAGAAAATTTAAATAATTGGATAAAAGAAGTAATTATAGAGTACCCACCAATTAAAGTTTAATTTAATTGGTGAGCCCTGATGGACTCGAACCATCGACACCCTCCTTAAAAGGGAGGTGCTCTACCAACTGAGCTAAGGGCCCCCGAGAACGATCTTTTATATATTAATTAATCAAAATTCAAATAATTAATCAAAAAATCTTATATACTTTTTATAAAAATTGTTGAATGTGCCATTTTTGATATTTTTTCTAATTTCTAGCATAAATTGTTGGTAAAAATATATGTTGTTTAATGAAATTAACATAGATGCAAGCATTTCGTCAGATTTTATGAGGTGATTTAAGTAGCTTTTAGAATATTTAAATAATTGTCTTATTTTACAATTCTCGTCCAAAGGAGATTGATCATTTTGGAATTTAGAGTTTTTCAAATTAAGTTTTCCCTCCCAAGTAAAGGCCAATCCTGTTCTCCCAGACCTTGTAGGCATAACACAGTCAAACATATCAATACCCTCTTTGACAGCGCCTAAAATATCAGATGGTGTTCCAACACCCATTAAATACCTTGGTTTGTTCTTAGGCAAAAGGTCAACGGTTTCGCTTAAAATTTTAAACATGTCTGCCTGTTTTTCTCCTACAGCAAGACCACCCATTGCGTAACCATCAAACCCAATTTCAATAAGTTTATTAATACTTTCAGTTCTTAAATCTTTAAAAAGTCCACCTTGAGCTATTCCGAATAAAGCTTTAGTTTCATTATTACCAAACTCAATTTTACTTCTTTTAGCCCACTCTGTTGAAACATGAATTGCATTTGAAATGATCTTTTTATCTTTAGTTAATTTAGGACATTCATCTAAAACCATAATAATATCAGAGTTTATTGATTTTTGAACTTGAATGCTTTTCTCAGGACTAAGAATAATTTTTTTTCCATCTAAATGAGATTTAAAAATAGCACCTAATTTTAAATCTATCTTATTTAAATTTGACAAAGACATAATTTGATATCCTCCTGAGTCTGTCAAAATAGGTTTATTCCAATTCATAAAATCGTGTAAACCGTTAAATTTTTTTAGCGTCTCAATTCCAGGTCTTAATAGAAGATGATATGTATTACCAAGAATTATTTGGGTACCAGTATCTAAAATATCATCTGTAAATAAACCTTTAACAGTTCCTTGTGTTCCCACTGGCATGAACACAGGCGTATCTATAATACCTCTTGAAGTTTTTATTCGTCCTAACCTAGATTTCTTATCTTGAGTTATCAACTCAAAAGAAAATTTATTTTCAGACATTATTTATTTAGATCTAATAGAAATAATCTTATCTGGGTTTGAGACTGCTCCTGATCTAGGATCTCCCTTTTTTATTTTGTCAACAAACTCCATTCCTTTGATAACTTTTCCAAAGGCAGAATACTGTCTATCTAAATGTGGAGCTGAGTCAAAACATATAAAAAATTGACTATTTGCACTATCAGGATCTGCTGATCTCGCTGCAGATAAGACGCCTCTTGTATGAGCAATATCTGTGAACTCGGCTTTTAAATTTGGTAAATCTGAACCGCCAGTGCCTGCTAAAGATAAATCAAAATCATTATTTGAAGAGTTGCCAAATTTTACATCGCCTGTTTGTGCCATAAAACCATCAATAACTCTATGAAACACTACACCATCATATTTTCCGGAATTAGAAAGTTTTTTAAATCTTTCAACATGTTTAGGTGCTTTTTCTGGATAAAGTTCTATTTCAACTTCACCGTAAGATAATTTTAATATTATTAAATCTTTTGCCATTAAATTAGTATTTACTAAACTAAAAAAAACTATAAATAAATAGATAATTTTTTTCATATATATTTATTTTTTAACATTTTTACAGCATATTTTGTTACAAACCTATCAATGCTTCCGCCCAAGTTTGCTATTTCTTTAACAAATTTTGAGGAAATAATTTGATTTTCAACGTCTGACATTAAAAACATCGTTTCAATCTTTGAGTTTAATTTTTTGTTCATACCAGCTAATTGAAATTCATACTCAAAATCTGAAACAGCTCTTAATCCTCTTATAATCACATTGGCACTATATTTTTTACACAATTCTATTGTCAAATTATCAAAAGCTATTATTTTTATTCTTTTTTTATCTAATTTCAAATCTTTGAATAGAGAGTTTTTTATTATGTCTATTCGTTCATCTATCGAAAAAAAATAATTCTTATCTGAATTATTTGTAGTAGCAACTATTACTTTATCAAATATTTTTAAAGATTTCTTTATAACGTCTATATGGCCATATGTAATTGGATCAAAAGTTCCTGGATAAACAGCAGTAATCATTTATTGAATATTGTCCTCAATCTTAATTACAGAAACGACTTTTTCTATTCCTGAAAGTTTTTTAATTCTTACTCCTTGAGTGTTTCTACCCGCAATTCTTATTTCTTTAACTGCGCACCGCATAATACTACCTTTGTCAGTTGATAATAAAATTTCGTCGTTTTCGTTTACAATTAATGTTGAAGCTATATTACCATTTCGTGCTGAATTAATAATTCCTATTATCCCTTTTCCGCCCCTGTTTGTAACTCTGTAATCTAAGTAAGAGGATCTTTTTCCATAACCATTTTCTGAAACGGACAAAATAAATCTATCTACGGCATTCTTAATTTTTTTATCTTTATTAATAATTTTATTATTAATTTGAGTGTTATCTAAAATTGAAAGTGAAATGACTTTATCCTTTTCATTTAGTTGCATACCTTTTATGCCTTTAGAAGATCTTCCTTTAAAGAGTCTTAATTTTTTTGATTTAAATCTTATGCATTTTCCAAATTGCGTGCTGAGTAAAATGTCTTGATCATCTTTGCATATTTTAACCCCTATAATTTTGTCATCAGGGTCTAATTTCATAGCTATTTTTCCGCTATTATTTATATTAACAAAATCTTCTAGAGTATTTTTTCTCACATTTCCTTTTGACGTAGCAAATACTACCATTAAATTTTTCCACTCCTCTTCATCCTCAGGTAAAGGCATAATTGAACTAATAGCGTGATGACTTTTTAGAGGAAGGATATTAAATATAGATTTTCCTTTTGAAGCGGCTGTTCCTTCTGGAATTTTATGAGCCTTAATTTTATAAACAAGTCCCTGTGTTGAAAAAAATAAAACTGGAGTATGTGTATTAGCAGTAAAAATTTGAACGACAAAATCATCTTCTCTAGTTGAAATTCCTGTTTTACCTTTCCCTCCTCTTTTTTGAGCTTTTAACGAACTTAATGGACCTCTTTTGATATAGCCTTGATTAGTAATATTTATAACTACAGATTCTTTTTGAATTGTTTCTTCTATGTTATAGTTTAGCACCGCATCAATAATTTTTGTCTTTCTAGGTGAGGAAAATTTATCTTTAATTTTTTCTAGTTCGTCAACTATTAGATTATACAAAGCTTTTTTTGAATTTATAATCTTATTATATTCAATTATTAATTTAGATAGATTTAAAATCTCAGTTTCTATTTCACCAATACCATAAGCTGTAAGCTTTTGAAGTTTCAATTCTAGAATTGACTCGACTTGGTTTTTAGAAAGTTGATAGCTTAAAATATTCTTCTTTTTTTCTATAAGATTAATAATTTTTATACTTTTTTTAAATTTCCATTTTTTTATTAATAAACTTTTTTTTGCGCCATCAGTATTCTTTGAGCTTTTAATTATTTTAATAATCTCGTCTATATTTTCGACTGCAACTGCTAAGCCAATTAAAACATGTGCTCTCTCCTCTGCTTTTTTTAAATCAAATTTTACTCTTTTAATAACTGTGTCCTCTCTAAATTTCAAAAACTCAGAGATAAATTCTTTTAGATTTAATATTTTCGGTTTATTATCTACGATTGCCAAAGTATTAAAGCCAAACGAACTTTCGATATTTGTTAATTTGTACAATTGTCTTCTAACAGTTTCGGGCTCTACACCTTTCCTTAATTCTATTACTACTCTAATTCCTTCTCTATTTGACTCATCTCTTAAATCTCTTATACCTTCGATTTTTTTATCTCGAACTAATTGGGCAATTTTTTCAATTAAAATTGATTTATTTACTTGATAGGGTATTGATTTAATTATTAAAATTTCTCTTCCACTCTTCTTTTCTTCAAAATCTATTTCTCCCCTTATCTTGAATGATCCCCGACCTTTGTTATAACCTTGTTTGATAATATCTTTTCCAATTATAACTCCTCCAGTGGGAAAATCGGGACCAGGAACATGTTTCATTAATTGAGCGATAGTAATATCTTTATTGTTTATAAATGCGATAGTAGCATTTATTACTTCTCCTAGATTATGAGGTGGTATACTTGTAGCCATACCAACTGCAATACCTCCTGCTCCATTAACAAGTATGTTTGGATATTGTGATGGTAGTACTTCTGGTTCTTTTTCTGTTTCATCATAGTTGCTTCTGAAATTTACCGTTCCTTTTTCCAAATCCTCAGTTAAAAATTGAGAAATTCGTCCTAACTTAGTCTCTGTGTATCTCATAGCTGCTGGAGGGTCTCCATCAATTGAGCCAAAATTTCCTTGACCAGAGATGAGAGGTATACTCATAGAAAAATCCTGAACTAGTCTTACCAAAGCATCATACACAGATTGATCTCCATGAGGATGGTACTTACCAATTACATCACCTACAATTCTAGCTGACTTTCTAAAAGGTTTAGACCAATCATAACCGCCTTTGTACATCGCGTAAATTATTCTTCTGTGAACAGGTTTAAGGCCATCTCTTACATCTGGTAGAGCTCTACTTACAATTACACTCATTGCATAAGACAGGTAAGATGAACTCATCTCATCTTGTACAAATATAGGTTTAAAGGATTTATTATTTTCTACGGTATTTTTTTCCATGAAATATTAAAAAGGGATTTCATCATCTAAATCAGAACTGTCTTGATTTAAATTATCATTTGGAAGGGAACTTTTATTTTCTGACACAAGATTAGAGTTGTTTCCGCTATTCCTGCTATCTAACATTGTTAAACTAGAATTATAACCTTGCAAAACAATTTCAGTTGAATATTTATCTTGTCCTGAAGCCTCGTCTTTCCACTTGCGAGTACTTAATTGACCTTCGATATAAACATTCGCTCCCTTTTTAACATATTGTTGTACCACATTCACTAAACCTTCGTTAAAAATCACTACCCTATGCCATTCAGTTTTTTCTTTTCGCTCTCCACTTGACTTATCTTTCCAGGATTGACTGGTTGCAATGCTCAGTCTAGCAACACTTTTTCCATTAACCATTTGCTTTATTTCTGGGTCTGC
>TARA_B100000963_G_scaffold360616_1_pt1 | contig 20884 bp, 20 predicted proteins | sample TARA_B100000963 | Tara Oceans TARA_B100000963 (sample SAMEA2622097) | marine metagenome | biome: marine biome (ENVO:00000447); feature: surface water layer (ENVO:00002042); material: "saline water (ENVO:00002010), including plankton (ENVO:xxxxxxxx)" | depth 5 m | reverse complement strand
CACTTTTATAACAAGACGTTGTTATGAACAAATTATGATAGATTTATCGTTACACAAGCTTCCTGTTAAATTAATTGGAAATGGAGGAGGTTTAGTTTACGCACCACTTGGTCCTACCCACCAAGCTATTGAAGATTTTACAATATTACGAGCTATACCAAATATGACCATCTTAGCCCCATGCGATGCAATTGAAATGGAAGCGCTGGTTAAAAAAACGTTAAATATAAAATCACCGGTGTATATTAGGGTTGCAAAAGGCGGGGATAAAATAGTTCATAATAAAAATCATAAATTTAAAATTGGTGAAGGTGTATTAAAGAAAAAACCAGGTAAAATTTTATTTGTATCAACAGGTGTAATGACCCAAAAAGCCTTGGAGGCATCCGCAATTCTAGAAAAAAAATATAAAATTAATACAGGTGTATTACACTTTGGTACAGTTAAACCATTAGATAAAAAAAGTCTGAAATATTGGTTACCGAAAACAAAAAATATTATTACAGTAGAAGAAAATATTCTTGAAGGTGGATTTGGTGCAAGCATCCTCGAATATGTAAACGATAATTTGAAAAACGATTCAATTAAAATACACAGGGTTGGCTTACCTAATCAATTTGTAGATAAATATGGGTCACAAGAGGAATTACATAATGTATATAATTTAAATTCTGAAAATTTAATTAAAATTGCTAGAAAGTTATTATATAAAAAATAATTAATTAAATGAAAAATTTTGCTCTTAACAAAACACCACTTCCAAATAAGATTTGGAAAAATATGTCTAAAGAAAAAAGATCAGATTTAATTAATGAAGTTTTAAAAAAAAAAAAATTAAATTATTTTAAAATAGTTGATTTACCAGATAATGGTCAAATTGTTTTTAAAGTTTTAGAGTCTATTCCAGCAAGTAAAAGAGGCCTTTTACTTTTGGATTTAGAAGAACAGTTAAAAACTAATATTGACAAAGGTCTAACCGTATGGTTTGAACCAATTGGTGATAAAAGCAAATTAAGAAATTTAAGAGGAATTGTATTTAGCCCTGATAAATTTAATGAAAAATAATTCACAAAATAATCAAGAAAATAAAAATAGTTCAGTACAAACAAAAGATGGGGAGCTTATATTAGACTCTCATAAGCTATCCTACCATTATGATAGAGTACAAGCTTGGGAAGATGGTCAGCAAATAGCGCCAGTCAGTGTTGATATGGCGTTATCTAGAGCTTGCGGAGCTATGTGTTCTTTTTGTTATGCAATGGTTCAAGAGCCACAGGAGCGAGCTAATATTAAAACAAAAGATGCACTTAACCTTCTAGATGATTTTGCAGAGATAGGTATTAAATCTGTCTCATTGGTTTCTGATGGAGAAAGTACATTGTCAAAAGCTTATGTTCCTTTTATTCAACATGCTCATAAAATAGGAATAGATGTTGCAAATGCCACTAACGGTTGGGAATTTGAACCTGAGAAAATTGATCAGGTTCTTCCATTTCTTACATGGATTAGATTTACAGTTGGAGCGGGAACCCCGAGTGGATATGCAAAAATTATGTATAAAAGCGAGAAACATACTGAAGTTTTTGATAGAGCGATGAGAAATATTAGATATGCGGTTGAGCTAAAAGAAAAATTAAAATTAGATGTGACTATTGGTATTCAAATGGTTTTAATGCCAGATTTTAAAGACGAAATTTTGCCATTTGCTAAGCTTGCAGTAGATTTAGGTGTTGATTATGGGGTTATAAAACATTGTTCCGATGATGAGATGGGTACTTTAGGAGTAGACTATACTCAATATGAAGACATGTATCCGTTAATATCTAAAGCTGAAAGTTTAAGTAATGAAAAAACAAAAGTTATTGCAAAATGGAAGAAAATTAAAGACAAAGGTGTATCCACTTATAACAGATTATATGGACCACAATTTTTATTACAATTAAGTGGATCTGGACTTATAGCTCCATCAGGGCAATTTTTTAATGCAAGATACTCAAAATTACATATGGGTAATTTCACAGAAGAACGCTTTAAGGATATTTTCAAATCTGAAAGATACAGAAGAATTATGAATTATATAGCCTCTCCAAGTTTTGATGCCCAAACTATGATGGGGACGTTACCTATTACACATTATATCAATGAAGCATTAAACAATCATATTACAGGAAAATTGAGAATTGAACCGAGTAAAGGTAAAAAACCTTTACATGTTAATTTTTTATAACTTATGACGATTAAAAAAAAAATAATGGTACTTGGGTCAACTGGTCTATTAGGTACTTCAATTGAAAAAGTATTTAAAAATGATAAAAATTTTATTTATATAGGTTGTTCACATAAAACAATTGATATTACAAATACAAAAAAACTGAAAAAACTAATTCATAAACATAAACCGAAAATTATAATTAATACAGTTGCTTTGATAGGTATTAATTATTGCGAAGCAAATCCTGAAAAAACTATGAGCGTTAATGCTTTTTCGGTATTTAATCTAGCACAAATATGTAAAGAAAAAAAAATTATATTAGTTCAGATAAGTACGCATGCAATTTTTGATGGAAAGAATAAATTACCTTATAAAGAAAACGAAAAGCCCAATCCACTTAATATTTATGGTTATTCTAAATTAATTGGAGAGTATTTTGTAAAGATGAATTTAAAAAATTATTTTATTTTAAGGATGCCCACTATGTATGGCCCAAGAAGAAATAAAGCTCAAGGCTTTGTTGATAAAATGATAACTAATATGAAAATGGGAAAGGATTTAAAAATAGCAGGTGACAGAATTGACTCACCATCATATGCACTTACTGTCTCTAATAAAATAAAAAAAATAATAAAAACTAAAAAATTTGGAACTTATCATATTTCTGATAAAGGGATGATCTCATATTACCAATTTATTAAAGAGTTATCCAAAAAGGTTCGTTTCAAAGGAAAGGTCTTAGAAGCAAAAGACAAAGATTTCCCATCTGCTGCACCAAACCCCTTAAGAGTTGCTATGTCACCTTTGAAAGGCGGGACAGGCGTTTTTTGGAAAAAAGCTCTTGAGGATTATATAATTAAAGAAAAAATAAAATGCTGAACCAAGAAAATGAGATTAAAAATATTAGTAAAAGGTTAGAAATAAATTCTATTAGTGAAATAGAGTATTTTCCAAAATATATTGAGATAGAATCATACGATGGCTGTAATTTTGATTGTGTAATGTGTCCACTTGGTAAATCTATATACAAGGGTGGGGGGGCTATATCTCCAAAGCTTTTCGACAAGGTTGTTTCTGAAATTGCACCATATAAGGATTGGATAAAATTAGTTTGTCTTTCAAGAAATGGTGAGCCTTTGATTAATAAAAATTTACATATCATGATTAGTAAATTAAAAAAGGTAGGTATTAAAAGAGTGAATTTCTCTACCAACGCAAGTGCTTTAAATGAAAAAAAATCTTTGGAATTAATAAAAGCGGGACTAGATGAAATAAGGTTTTCAATTGATGGTTTTACAAAAGAAACTTTTGAAAAAGTTAGAAAAGGAGGTAATTTTGATAAAGTCATTAAAAATTGTCTTAAGTTTATTGAAATTAGAGATAAATTGAAAGCGCATACACAAATTCAAGTACGATTTGTTGAACAAAAAGCAAATACCCATGAAATAAATGATTGGAAAAATTTTTGGATTTCTAAATTAAAAAAAACAGATTTAGTTGCATCAAAAAAATTACATTCCTGGGGTAACAAGCTAAGTAATTTTGAAAATAATATAGATAAAATATATAAAAAACCTTGTATTTCACCATTTTCAACATTAGAGATTCTTTATGATGGCACTGTCCCTCTATGTGGATGCGATTACGAACCTACTGTAAACTTAGGAAATGCAAATAAAAATACACTTAAAGAAATTTGGAATAGTAAAAAGTTTAGAGATATAAGAAAACAACACCAAGAAGGAAAAAGAAATGAAATACCGATATGTGTTGGATGTAAAATTTGGGATCCAGAAATAACAAAAACAATACATAAAAATTTATAAATACAAAATTTTTAATGAACTTTTCTGTAGCTGCTATTATAAAATATAAGGATAAATACTTATTTCAAAAAAGAGATAATAAAAAAGATATATTTTATCCAGGTTTTTATGGTCTTTTCGGTGGACTACCGAAAAAAAAAGAAAAACCTGTTGATTGTATAAAAAGGGAACTAAAAGAAGAATTATCCTTAAATTTTCAAAATATTAGTTTTTTTTTAACTACTAACTTAAAATCAATAAAGTTCAAAAAAAAAAAATCAAAAATCTTTAAAAGGCACTTTTTCTTATGCGAACTTCCTGTCAATTTTCAAAAAAAAATAAATTTAAAAGAAGGCTCAGGTTATAAATTTATAAATTTAAAAAATATCAACATTTTCAAATTCGTACCTTTCGATCTTGCTGCTGTATTTTTTCACCTATTGATTAATTCAAAAAAAAAAATTGTACCAAAGAAATATATTAAGTAAAAATGTTAACAGTAATTATACCTTGCTTCAATGAAGAGGAAAGATTGCTTAGTAGCTATTCAGAAGTTAAAAAAACTTTAGAATTAACCAATATTACAGATTATGAAATAATAATAGTAGATGATGGAAGTACAGATCAAAGTTTTGAAATTGCAAGAAATATATCAAACATAAATTTGAATACCTCAATATTTAAAAATAAAAAAAATTTGGGCTTAGGTTATGTTTTTTTTAAAGGTGTTAAAATTGCTTCAGGGAATTATATCATTTATGTACCCTCAGATAATTCCCATAAAAGTGAAGAACTTTCAAAACTTTTTTGCTATTACAATAAAAATTATGATTTTGTATCAACTTTTTATGATAGAAAAGATAGAACTTTTTTACGTGGCATTTTTACATCATCATACACACCGTTTTTAAATTTTCTGTACGGTCTCAGATTACCTTATTATAATGGCTTAACTTTATATAAATCAGATGTAATTAAAGACTTGAAAATAAAAAATAATAGTTTTTCTTTTCAAATTAGTATTTTTGTAAAAATTTTAAATCTAAATAAATTAAATTATAAATTTATTAAAACAAAACTGGTAGATAGACAACACGGTTCAAGTGCGTTTAAAATGAGAAATTCATTACAAGTTCTTTATTACGTAATTATAAACTTTTTTATGAGTTTAAATTATAGAATTTTAAAATTTTTTAATAGTAAGAAAAACAAAAGAGATAATTGAAAAAAAACCATATTTTTTTCTTATTTTATATTTATTATTTTTCATAAAAATTTGATCGTTTGACATTAATCTTTTTATTCGTTGATTAACCATATATGTATAATTATATTTTTGAAAATATTTCTTTTTATTGACTTTTTTTTTTGAATAAATATCTAAAACTATTTTTGTTCGTGGAGAGGTGACTACGAGATTTAGTAGGTGAAAAAAAATATATAAGAAGTTTAAGTTCACCACTATTAAATAAATCAATAATTCTAAATTTATTCTTTGATAGTAGTAATTTATTAACAAAACAAGAGAGCATGAAAAAAAAGCAAATAGATCAGCAACTCTAAACGGAAACCAATATTTTTTTTTAAATAAAGAAAAACCTAATTTTAAAAATATAAAATAAATTAATATATTCAATACTAAATAGAATAAGTAATTCATCATCCCTCCGATTTCAATTTGAAAATTCTTTTAAAAAAAAAAATTAAAGATATTGTAAAATTAAACTTTTTTTTAAGTCTTAAATTTTCTGAATCTTCAATAATAATACCTTGTCTTTTAAGATCTCTAATTCTAATATCTATAACTCTTTTATTTTTAAGATATTTGGAAAGCATTTCTCTAGAACAAGATTTGTTTTTAATAATTTTTTCGTACATTAAATATGTTGGACTATCGATAAATTTAAGCGGTGTAGTTAAAAAAAAGGATATAAAAAAAAGTGAATAAACAGTTAGAAATATTATAATTTCTCTGCTTGTAAATTCAAATAAAATTAAATTGTAACTTTTCACAAATAAACATGCACTGCTTAAAAATAAAGAGAAAACAAGAAAACTTTTGAAATATCTAAAAAAGAATAAATTTTTATTATAAATTTTAAGATATACAGTAAAAAATATTAAATTTATTATAAATGCTGTTATAATTATATAAAACATCAATTCTTAAATCTGAAAAAAATTTTATAATTATTTATATTTAATTGCATGATAAAAATGATTTATATATTATATCGTGCTGAATGAACAATGATAAAAAATTTTTGACAGCTTATTTTGCAAATTTCAAAAATCTTATTAATGATGAAGTTATTGATCAAATTTTGATTCTAAAAAAACTGATAAAAAATTTAGGTAAAAAAAATAAAATTCTTATAGCAGGTAACGGTGGGAGCGCAGCGATATCCAGTCATTTTAGTGTAGATATCACTAAAAATGCAAAAATTAGAGCAGTTAATTTTAATGAATATGATTTGATCACATGCTTTTCAAATGATTATGGTTATGAAAGATGGATAGAAAAAGCTATTGAGTACTATTGTGAAAAAGGAGATATGTTGATTTTAATATCCTCGAGCGGACAATCCCTGAATATGATCAAAGCTGCAAAATTTTTCAAGAAAAAAAGATTTGGAAAACTTATCACTTTAACTGGTCATAAAAATAATAATAATTTAAAAAAGATTGGTGACTTAAATTTTTGGGTAAATTCAAAATCATATAATTTAATTGAAAATGTACATCAGTTTTGGTTATTAAGTGTGATTGATCTAATTATAGGCAAATCCGAATATAGTCCGAATCGATAAATTATAAAAAAGTTATATACATTTTTTAATATTTTCAATTGATAGATTTTTTTTATCAATAAATATGATTTTATTAATTTGTGTATTTCTTAATAAATACTCGCAATAATTTTTCTTAGAAAAATTTAAAGTTTTTATTCTAAAATCTGGAGTTAAATCTTTTGGACATTTTGCGGTCTTAGGTCTCCTGTTACCATCTAAGATTGCTAAACCTGTAAGATTTTGAAATATAAAACTCGATAAATGACAATCTCTTTTTGATGATATATCCCAAAATAAATAATTGCTTTTAGGAATATTAAGTATGAAATTACTTTTGTTTTGATAAGTAAGAATATTGATTTCTTTTATAAGATTTTTAAATTTAATCAATTCTGGATTTTTATTTTTTATTAAATTAGAACTTGATTGGTGTGTAAATTTAATTTTATTGTAAATATTTGTATACTTCGATGTATATAAATTTAAAGATAAAATTATCAAAAACATCGAAGTAAATATTAAATTAATATGTTTTAATTTAGATAACTTTTTTAAAGATATCTCATAATATATAGACAAAAGTGGGATAAAAAATATTATTGATGTAATTTTTAACCAAAAATATTGTGAGCCAATAAAATTAAATATCTTTAGACAAAAGATAAAAACTAATCCAAAAGTTAAAAAAAATACTACGATATTGCATTCTTTAATACTAAAGTATTTTGAATCTTTTTTTAATTTAGAAATTTGGAAGAAAAAACTTAGATAAATCATCAAAAATAAAATTTCTAAAAAAGTGAATAAATCAAAATGAATTTTTGACAATGAATATAAAGCTATACCATCATTACTTAAGAATTGATAAATTGATAAATAAGCAAATAAAAAACTAAAAAAACAAAAAAGGATCAATAAAGAAATTTTTAATTTTGTAGAATATCTAGTTTTGTAGATATAATAAGAGCACAAAAGTAAAGAAAATATAGTTAATATGGTTTTTGATAAAATTATTAAAACATTCAATATTACTAAATTCAACATTGTTAGACCTGGAGATTTCAAGTTTCCAAAAATAAATTGAAAAATAATTGTCAGCATTATCAAAAGGATAGATATACCAAAAGTATAAGGAGAATTTCCAAAAAGATTAGAAAATGTTTCAGGTTTTATAATATAGAAGGATAAAATAAAAAAAATAATAATTGATAACGACCCATTAAAACTATTTTTATTATTATTAATTATTTGTATAAAAAAGGTAAACAAAAAGACAACCAATGAATAAAAAAAACCATAATGAAACCAATAAAAAAAATCATAAGATTTTAAATTCAATAACCAAATAATTGATCCAAAGAAAATCTCTGAATATAAGCTACTAAATACAAAATCAATTGAGCCGACGCCAGATGAAATAGAAAAATAATTTTTAAAAATTTCTGCTGCTGCCAATCGTGTGGCAGTATCAGTATGAATATTTAAATTAAAAATTGCAAGGTAGTCGGACGGTAAACTATGGTTTTTTACCAAAATATTTATCAAAATAAATGTAGTAAATAAAAATATAAAAAAAAAAGTTTTTTTATTTAATGTTTGTAAATCAAAATTCTGTTTAGTAAAACTTTTTATAAAACGCGCTAAAAAAAAAATATATATTATTGAAATAATAACTTTATTTTTAAATATTAAAACCAAAAGTGGAGCTAGTAAAATTAATATTAATGGTATGTAATTTCTTTTTACAAAAGCTTCAAAAATAAATAGTAAGAAAATTAATAGTAATAAAAAAGCAATAAAAACATTAAACAAATAATACTTTAATAAAAATATATCATAGTAAAAAAGAAAGATACCAGATAGCACACTAAAAAATAAAAAATATATAATTGAAAAATTTAATGATCTTTGAAAGTAAAAATTATCCATCTTTAGGTAGATATTTATCATTAAACACATTGTCTAGTATATAAATGAAAGTTTTATAAATACCTTAAATATTGAAATCATAAATTGAACACTTTCTTTATGTTAATGCAAAAAATTAACATATAAGTAATAATATTTTTAACATATAAAATAAAAATAAATTATTAGGATCATTATTGTCTAAAATATTTAAACATTTGAAACTTAAAACGAAGATTGGCTTCTTCAATATTTTTATATTAAATTTATCTCAGATTATTGGTGATCTATTGGCAGTAGGCTCAATAATTCCTTTTACATATTTTATCACAAATAAAGATAAATTTTTACAAAATGATTTCATAAGGAACATATCAACAAGTATTGATATTGATTTACAAAATACAGAAATAGTTCTTCAAATATTAATTTTCTTAATAATAACACTTTTCATTTTGAAAACATTTTTATTTTCATTCTCTATATATTATCAAACAAGCTTCTTCAGAAATTTATCAATTTTCTTTAAAGAAAAATTATTAAATTATTATTTTTCCCGTGATTTAATTTTCATCACAAAAAACCGTAAATCCTCACTGATCAAAAATTTAGAAACTGAGTGTAGTCATTTTGTAGAATATTTTAATATTGGGATTTCCGTAATTACTGAAATAATAATTTTACTTTGTTTAATTATTTTTTTATTCATTACAAATAAAAGCTTGGTAATAATTTTCTCCTTAGGTTTACTGACAATATTTTTATTTTATTTTTACTTAGTAAGAAAAAAATTTGAAAAAATTGGTGAAGATAGAAAAAAATTTAATGAAAATTTATTACAATCTTTACAACAAATTTTTAATTCATTTATTGAAATTAAGACTTTTGATAAACAGAAATATTTCTTTAATGATTTTGTCTCAAAAAATATAAGATATGAGAATACTTTAATTTTGAAAAAAATTTTAAATGTTTTACCAAGATATTTTATTGAATTAATAATTGTCGTTCTTTTTTTTTCTACTATTCTTTTTCAAATGAATTTTCAGCCTAGCAATAATAATTTCGTATTCGAACTTTCAATTATAATTTTAATAGTTTTACGTATACTACCGTCGTATAATAAACTTTTAGTTTTATTTCAGGACATGAAATTTTATCGGAAATCTTTTTTGCATATTAAACAAAACATAATTTTATCTTTCGAAAAGGCATACTATAACAATGAAGAAAAAATTACTTCATGGAGCAAAATTAATTTAGATAAAATTTCAATAAGATATTCAGAAAATTTAATATTAGATAAAATAAAATTAATAATTCAGAAAAAAGATAAAATATTTTTATCAGGGCCCAGTGGATCTGGAAAGAGCTCGTTAATAAATACTATAATTGGACTTTTGACGCCGGAAAGCGGTCATATTTCAATTGATAATATAGTTACAAAAAGTTTAAGCAGTGTCTTGAGAGTGGGATATGTACCTCAACAAAGCTTTCTTTTAAACGAAAGTATCGACGACAATATTGGATTAGGTGAAAGAGATTTAGATCAAGAAAAATTAAAAAAAGTAAAAGAAATTTGTAAAATTAATTTAAGTAACTTTGAGACAATTAGTCTAAGGGATAAAGTTGGTGATAATGGTGCTAAGCTTTCAGGTGGTCAATGTCAAAGAGTTTCGATAGCTAGATCATTATATTTTTTACCTGAAATTTTGATTTTAGATGAAGCAACAAGTGCACTTGATGAAACTAGTGAACAAGAATTAATTTCACAAATTTTACAAGAGTATGAGGACCTAACTATTTTGATTAGTTCACATAATTTAAAAATAAAAGAAAAATTTAAAAAATCATGGATTATTAATAATAAAAATATATTTACTGAATAAATAAAAATATGAAAATAAGAATTATACCAAGACTAGATATTAAAGGTCCAAATTTAGTCAAAACTGTTTTTTATGAAGGTTTAAGAATAATGGGCGACCCAAAGAAATATATTAAACAGTATTACTCAGATGGTGCAGATGAAATAATTCTTAATGATATTGTTGCCAGTCTTTATAAACGAAAATTTAATTATAATTTAATATCAGAAATAAAAAAAGAAATTCATTTACCGCTTTGTGTTGGCGGGGGTTTAAGTAATATAAACGATATAGAAAATTGTCTTAGTGCAGGTGCAGATAAAATTTTTATAAACACTCATGGTATCAAAGATAATAATTTCTTATCATTGGCATGTAATACTTTTGGATCTTCAACTATAAGTCTTAACATAACCTGCAATTACTTAAATAATGATTATTTTTGCATAACACATGGAGGTAGAAATCTAACAAATCTTAAAGTTACTGATTGGATCATAAAAGGGCAAGATTTAGGTGTTGGAGAAATCATTATAACATCAATAGATCATGAAGGGACAGGCAAAGGTTTTGATGAAAATTTATACAAAAAAATTAGCAAGTATTTAAAAGTACCATTAATTGTATCAGGAGGGTTTGGTGAAATTAGACACATGAATGAAATATTAAAAATTGTAAATGTTAGTGGCTTTGCATTATCATCCTCAATACACTACAATTATCTTAAAAAAAACTTAGATAATGTAAAAAAGTCTAAATTTACAGAGGGTAATTTAGAATATATAAACAATCATAGTAACTACTTTGACGGTCAGTTATATGATTTAAAACAAATTCTTCATGAAATAGAAAATGATTACAGGAATAGTTGATTTAAAACTTAATAATATTTTTAGTATTGATAACGCTTGTAAAAAGATTGGTTTAAAAACTGTTAAAATTTCTTCCAAAGATCAAATTAAATCATGTGATGCATTAATACTTCCGGGGGTTGGGTCTTTTCACAAGGCTATTTATAGACTTGATAAACTTGATTTGTCATATGAAATTAAAGATTTTATAAATAGTGGCAAACCCTTTCTAGGTATTTGTCTTGGTATGCAGCTACTTTTTGAAAAAAGTTATGAGTTTGTTAAATCAAATGGGTTATCTATTTTTAAAGGTGATGTAGTGAGTTTAAATGCAATTGATAAATCTACTTTGGTCCCTCATATTGGTATGAATTATTTAGAGTTAGAGACAAAAACTAAAAATTCCAATATAAAAATTTATGAAGGTAAAAAGTATTTTTTTAATCATTCTTTTGGAGTCCAAGCAGACGATAATTTATGTCTTACTAAAACAAAGCTTAAAAACGAGAAATTTATTTCAGTTATTAATAAAGAAAAAATTTTAGGTACCCAATTTCATCCTGAATTAAGTTATGATCATGGATTAGAATTAATAAAATGTCTGAAAAATTTATAAATTTAAAAAAGAAATTTACTATTGATTACGAACTTCTTAAAAAGAGAAAACCAATACAATTTTGTAAAAAATGCGTAATTTCTAATCAAAGACCAAGAATTATATTTGATAGTAACGGAGTCTGTTCAGCATGCAATTATTTAAAGGAGAAGGAAAAAATAGATTGGGTAGCCAGAGAAAAAGAATTACAGGAGTTGTGTAATAAATTTAGATCGCGAAATGGAAATTATGACGTTATTGTGCCAGGAAGTGGTGGAAAAGATAGTGCATATGTAGCACATTTACTTAAACATCAATATAATATGCATCCTTTATGTGTTACTTGGGCACCATTTAAATATACCAGTATAGGTTGGAAGAATTTTATAGATTTTAAAGATAGCGGCTTTGATAACATAACCTTTTTCCATGATGGAGTTATACACCGAAAATTATCTTTAATGGGTTTCGACTTAGTTGCAGACAATTTTTTGCCATTTGTGCATGGGCAGAAAGCATATGCTTTTCATTTATCAATAAAATTTAATATACCTTTAATGTTTTATGGAGAATGTGGACCAGTTGAATATGGAGGAAGCATTAAGTCTAAAAATAAACCTTATGAAAGCATTGAAGATTGGGACACTAATTATCATAAAGGGGTAAATATAGATAAATTGATACAATACGCTGAAAAATATGAGTATTTGACAAAAAAAGAAATTCAACAGAAGAGCTTAGATTTTTATAGAGCTCCAAACATTGAAGATATAAATAGAGTAGGTTGTCAAATGCACTGGATGTCATATTACAGAAAATGGGTACCTCAAGAGAATTATTATTATGCTGTTAAAAACACAGGTTTTGTACCTAGGGCAGGTAGATCTGAGAGTACATATTCTAGATATGCCAGTTTAGATGACAGTACTGATGGTGTTCATTGGCTTTTGGGTTATATTAAATTTGGACTTGGAAGAGCATCTTCTGATGCTGCTCACGAGATAAGAGATGGTCATATCACTAGAGAAGAGGGAGTAAGTTTAGTTGAACAATTTGATGCCGAACTACCTGAAGAAGATATAAAAAATTTCTTAAAGTATGTAAATATTTCACGCGATTACTTTGATGAAGTAATTAATTTTTATAGAGAAATGAGCCCAAACATTTGGAAGAAAATTAATGGTCAATGGAAGATAAGACACACAGTTGGAGGTAATGGCTGTGATGATAGTCCTTACCCTAAAAATAGATAAAATTTTTAATTTTTTTTAAATTAATTAACATTTTAAGCACATATTTGTATAAATAAATTTTATATTTCTTTGTTTGTGTTTTCTTAACTGAATTAAAAAAATTATATATTTGATCACTTGTTTTTTGATAACAATCTATATCTTGATACATTGATATATTTTGTAAATGTTTTTTAAATTTTTTTGATTTGAAATTACATTTTTTTTTTAAAGAAAAGATTTTATCTAATGAGGTATAATCTATATCTGTACCATAAAAATACATATGATCTTTAATTACTTGTGTTTCAATCATGTGACTAAGTTTTTCATTTTTAATTAAACTTTTATCCACATCAAATTTATATAGATTATAATGCTTAAGCTTAGTTTTTTTACTGAAATTAGATTTATTCGTAGAGTAAAAAATTTGTCTATTTACGAATATCATTGGTTTATTTATTAAATTAACTTGTTGAAATACATTTGAAGATATCGAAACTGAAAATTTTGAATATTTTATAGCGTTATAAACATCTGAAGGATGTATGAATACTGTATTAATATTTTTATCTTTTGTAATTTTATTAAAAATCTTTATAGAAAATTTTTTTGCTTTATTTTTTAAAAAAAAAGTTGGATGCGGATTAATTAATAGATTGATTTTTCTTATTGATAATACTTTTATTATTTGTTTCAGAGTTTTTATATAAAAATTATCGTCTAAATATTGTGGACCATGTGGAAATAACGTAACACATTCTCTTTTATTAAGTTTATATTTCCGATAAAAATTTTTTCTAGAAATTAAATTTTTTTTAATAAATACTGTCTGCAAACAGCCACAAATTTTATAATTTATTTTTTTCTGATCAGATTGTCTTTTAAATACTTGATAGGCATAATTTCCTTTGAATAAGATTAAATCAGCATCGATGCTCTTGGAAAAATCTTGATTAAAAACTGTGTCTAAAACAATGACTTTTTTATTAAACTTTTTACAAAATTTTGAAAATTCTGAGGCCCCATATAATCCTGAAATCAATATTATGTCATACTTTAATATTTTTAAAAAAATTTCAGTTTTAGATTTTAACCAGTAAATATTATTTTGAGAAAATTCGCTATCATTTTTGAATTTTTTATCATACGAATAATAGCCCGCCTTAAAATTGTCACTTAGTAAAAAAAGATCTACATATAGTTTTCTTTTTAAAAAGTTAAAAAAATACAAATCATTCTTCTCTGCCCCGTATTTAGTATTGTAACTCAAATACATTATGCTTTTATTCATATCTGGAATGTTATAGATGTGTTTAAGTGTTAAAAATACATAAATTTTAAATAGTTGTGTTTAGTAGATTTGATTATGAAAAATAAAAATATTAAAATTTCAGGTCCAGTGTTTTCCTTAATTACACCTTTTACTTCCAGTGGAAATATTGATTATAAATCATACTTTAAATGCATTGATTTTTATTATTCTCAAGGAGTCAGGATATTTTATCTTATGCTATATAATAGCAGACTTGGTGTTTTAGACGAAAAAGAAACACATGTCCTAAACTATAGGACTGCCAATTTTTTAAAAAAAAAATACAACAATACTATTTTTATAGGTGCAGAAAAATTTGAAGGCTCTGCTGAAGAAACAATTTCCAGAATAAATAAATTAAGCAAATATCCTGTAGATATGTTTAGTATAATTTTTGGAGAAAAATACTATAACGATGACCAGCTTTACTCACATTTTAAATATATAAATAATAAAACTAAAATACCACTTTTATTACATTTGCAAAAAATGATGAGTGGATTTGGTGGTGAACCACCAGTATTAAATTATTCACTTTCAGTAACAAAAAAAATTTGTAAGCTTAAAAACTTTGTAGCTATTAAAGAAGATGCTAAAGAAATAAATTTTACAAAAAAATTAATAAAAGAAATAAAAAAAGATGTCTCAATAATTAGATCTGGGGGTGGTATGTCCGTTTGGAAAAACTTTAAAAGTCTTGGATGTCAAGCTTGGTTAGTAGGAATTGAGTTATTAGATCCAGCTTTAGCTTTTGATTTTCTACAGGCGCTAAAATTAAAAGATAAATATTTTATTAAAAACTTAGAGGAAAAAATTGAAACACCCTTTTTTAACGAAGTAAAAAAATATGGATGGCATTTGTTTATAAAATCATGCTTAGAAGATTGTGGTATAATGCAACGAGATGAAAGGTTACCAATGAAGGCTTTGAGTGGTCAAAAAAATAAAGCTATAAAATTATTTATGAATAAATTAAGAAATGACTCTAAGAAATATTTAGGAAAAAAATATTTTTCTAAAAGGAAAATATTTTGAGAAATATTGCAATAATTATTGCCAGAAAGAACTCTAAAAGACTAAGAGGTAAAAATAATCTTAAAATTAATGGTGTCTCATTAATAATACGTGCAATTAACTCTGTAATAAAATCAAAAATTTTTGATATTATAATTTTAAGCACTGATGATCCTAAAATTCTTAAATTAAAAAATAAATTTAAAAAAATTAAATTCATTAAGAGAAAAAAAAGTTTGGCTAAAGATAATACTAAAGCAATATCAGTTGTTTTAGATATAATTAAAAATTATAAAAGTTATTTATCTGTTTCATTATTTCTTCCAACTTGCCCATTTAGAGACTCAACAGACATTAAAAAGGCTTTTAAAATTTTTAAAAAAAATTATAAAACAACAATAAGTGTTACAAATTATGAATTTCCGCCAGAATTTGCGATAATAAGAAATGGTAAAAACTTTTCTCCAATACCTAATTCTCCATTATTAAAAAACAAGACAAGATCACAAGATTTTAGCAATTACATGAGACCGAATGGGGCAATATATATATCGTTAATAAAAAATTTATTAAAAAAGAAAAATTTTTATTCAAAAAAAATGAATGTATACAAAATGAGTAGAATTAAATCTATTGATATTGATACAAATATTGATTACGAATTAGCAAAAATCATTTCTAAAAATTATGAAAAATAGTCATAGCTGTTTTATCATTGCTGAAGTTGGTGTTAATCACAATAACAACATGACATTAGCAAAAAAATTGATTTCAGAAGCTAAAAAGGCCGGAGCTGATGCTGTAAAGTTCCAAACATTTAAAGCTGATACCTTGGCTTTAAAAAATACTCCAAAGGTAGCTTACCAAAAAAGAAGTGGTCGCAAAGAAGAAACTCATCACTCAATGTTAAAAAAGTTAGAATTGAGTGAAAAAAATCATTTATTAATTCAGAAATTTTGTAAGAAAAATAATATAGAGTTTATTTCAACTCCCTATGATTTAGAAAGTGTCATATTCCTTTCTAAAATTGGGGTAAAGAAATTTAAAATAGCGTCCGCTGATATAGTAGATCATCAAATGCACAATTATTTAGCTAAAAAAAATAAAGAGGTGATAATTTCAACGGGAATGTCTACGATTAAGGAAATAGCTCAAACTATAAATATATATAAAACAAAAAAAAATAATAAATTCAGTATATTACACTGCGTTTCAAACTACCCTTGTTCTGACGAGTCTTTAAATTTGAAGAATATTCTAACACTACAAAAAAAGTTTAAATGTAAAGTTGGATTTAGTGATCATAGTATTGGAAATATTTCGTCGATAATTGCAATTGGATATGGAGCAAAAATTATTGAAAAACACTTTACTTTAGATAAAAAGATGAGAGGTCCAGATCATTTAGCATCAAGTACACCTCAAGAGTTTTCAAGTTTAGTAAAAGATATTAGAAGAGCAGAAAGGGCCATAGGATCTTTAAATCGAAAAATTCAAAAAGAAGAACTATCTATGAGGAATGTTTCTAGAAAAAGCCTAATTTATAAAAAAAATTTAAAAACAAATCAAATTTTAAGTAATAATGATATTACTAGCATACGTCCTGGAAATAAAATTCTTGGAAACAAAATTAATTTTTTCATCGGAAAAAAACTAAAAAAAAATGTAAAGAAACAAGAACATTTAAAGTTTACGGATGTTAAAAGATAAAATTAGTATAATCGGTGCAGGAGGACACTGCAGGCCATTATTAGACGTATTATTGGAAAAATTTAAAAAAAAAAATCTTAGTATTTATGATTTAGATTTTAAAAAAAGAACCAAAGAGTTAATCTTAGGTATTAAAATACAGGGCGGAATATCAAAATTAAAAAAAAAAACATTTCCTTTCTTGGCAATAGGTAATAATTATAAAAGGGAAGCTATATATAATTCTCTCAAAATTAAATATAATTTAAAAAATTTAATTTCAAAAACATCTAAAATTTCAAATTTTGTTAAACTTGGTAAAGCAAACTTTATAAACAAGGGTGCTTTTATAGGGACAGATGTTAAAATTGGAAATAATAATATTATTAATACAGAAGCAATAGTAGAGCACGAAACAATCATTAAAGATCATTCTCATATAGGTCCAAAAACAATTATAGGTGGAAGGGCAAAAATAGGCAAAAGAGTTTTCTTGGGATTGGGGACAAGGGTTTTACACAGAGTAGAAATTTGTGACGACTGTACCATTGGTGCTGGTTCAGTCGTAACAGAAAATATTGTTCATCCAGGTACTTATGTAGGTGCACCAGCAAGAAAAGTTATCAAAAATTTTGAAATAAATAGAATTAAAAACAAAAAATTAATATTAGCTACTTATGGCGATGTAGGAATTGCTCTTCTGCAAAATATATTTAAGATAGGATTTAATAGTAAAAATTTATTAATTTATACACATTTCGCACAGCAGAATAATCAAAGATTTTTAGATTTGGTAAAGTATTTAAAAATTAATTTTGTTATGGACAATAAAAAAAAAGATTTAATAAAGCAAAAGTTTAGAAGCTTTAAGCCTGACTTACTTTTTAGTTTTCACTATAGGAAAAAAATTAGCTCTGACCTCCTAAATATACCAAAATATAAATCTATTAATTTGCATCCCTCACTTCTTCCAAAGTACGCAGGGTGTTTTTCAAGTGTATGGGCTATTTTTAATGGTGAGAAGCAAACTGGCATAAGTTTTCATTATATGACAAAAAAGTTCGATGCAGGGAATATTATTTTACAAAAAAAATTAAATATCAATAGGAGTGATACAGCCTATTCACTTTTTCATAAATTATTATTTTTAAGTTTAAATAATCTCGGGAGTCTTTTTGATTTAATTTTTAACAATAATTACAAGGGTTTTAAACAAGACTTAAAGAATAGAAGCTATTATTCTCGAGTTTTACCCAATAAAGGTTTTATTAATGTCAGTTGGACGTTAGATAAGGTAGATAGGTTTATAAGATCTATGTATTTCCCTCCATTTAAAGGGGCATGTCTTAAAAAGGACAAAAAAAATTATCAAATAACATCAGTTAATCAATTTAAAAAAATAAAATGATCTTTGTTTCTACTGGTGGCTTCCCAAATAAAAAAGGCATTGAAGTTTATAATCATATGCAAAATCAAGGTATATCACATATCGAATTTTCGGGAGGTTTAAATGATACAAAGTTTACAAAAAAAATGAAAAATTTAAAAAAAAATTTTCAATTTCATAATTATTTTCCACCACCAAAAAAATCGTTCGTATTAAATTTATCTTCGACAAATGCAAATGTTGCAACAAAAAGTATGAAATTTGTTGAAAAAAATATTATTTACTCAAAAATTATTGGTTGTAAATTTTACAGTTTTCATGCCGGTTATTTAACAGATCCTTTACCTTCTGAGCTTGGTATTAAAATTAAAAAGAAAAAAATTATTTCGAAGGAAGTCGCATTAGAATTATTTAAAAAAAGACTTTTTCGGTTATTGAGAATAGCAAAAAAAAATAAAATAAAATTATTAATTGAAAACAATGTTTTATCAAAAAAAAATTTAAATGAATTTGGTATTAATCCTTTCTTATTAACAGAGCCAAAAGAAATAGAAGATTTTTTTAAAAGTTTCAAAAATTATAAAGAACATTTAGGCTTATTGCTTGATACTGGTCATTTAAAAGTTTCGAGTAAAACACTCGGATTTGATCTTCAGGATGCGCATAAAAGAATAAAAAAATACGTTAAAGGGTATCATCTTAGTGATAACAATGGCAAGAGAGATAACAATAAAGAGTTTACCCCAACATCTTGGTTTTGGAAAAATATGAATTTCAATGCAAATTTTTATACTATTGAAGTTTATAATTGCAGTATAAATAAATATAAGAAATTGGTAAAAATTGTTGAAAAAAAAATATATTAAATAATGAAGAACATAAAAAAATTTAAAGTTACTATTCAATCAAATATAAAAGATGCCTTATTAAAAATTAATAGTAATTATAAAGGGATATGCTTTGTAGTAGATAAATATGATATCTTAAAAGGTGTAATTACTGATGGTGATATAAGGAGAGCATTATTAAATGGATACAAACTTAACTCAAAAATTTCCAAAATAATAAAAAGAAAGTTTATTTACTTAAATATTAAAAGTGAAAAAAAAAAAATTACTAAATATTTTAATCAAGCCATAAGGATAATACCTCTTGTAAACAATAATAAAAAATTAGTTTCATTTATAGAAGATGATAGCAAAATCTCGTTAGCAAAGCCAAGTCTTGATGGTAATGAATTAAGATATTTAACAAATTGTATCAATACTGGTTGGATTTCATCTACGGGAAAATATGTAAGATTATTTGAAAAAAAATTTTCTAAGTATACAAAAATTAAACATTCGTTAGCTGTTTCAAATGGAACTGTGGCATTACAACTGGCAATTAAAACTTTAGATATTGGATTTAATGATGAAGTAATAGTACCTAATTTGACATTCGCTTCTCCAGTTAATGCAGTTATTCACGCGGGAGCGAAGCCAGTGTTTGTAGATGTTAACGAAAAAACTTTTTGTATCAATGAAAATTTAATTGAAAAAAAAATCTCTAAAAGAACAAAGGCTATAATAGTAGTTCATTTGTATGGTCATCCTGCGAATATGAAAAAAATTTCTCGAATTGCTAATAAATACAATTTGAAGATTATAGAAGATTGTGCTGAAGCGTTGAGTTCGTTTTATAACAAAAAACATGTTGGAAATTTTGGTGATGTAGCAACATTTAGTTTTTTTGGAAATAAACTAATTACAACAGGAGAGGGTGGTATGACTTGTTTTAATTCAAAAAAATTAAGAGATAAGGCGGAAATTCTTAGAGATCATGGCATGTCTAAAAACAAAAAATATTGGCATGAGCAAGTTGGATTTAATTTTAGAATGACTAATATTCAAGGAGCCATAGGTTGTGCTCAATTAGAAAGAATTAATTGGTTCGTAAAACAAAAAAATATTTTGGTCAAAAATTATCAAAAAGAGTTATCAAAAATAAATTTTATAACACTTCCATATCAAGATAAAAATGTGATTAACTCATATTGGTTATATACTATTAAAATTGATAGTAACTTAAAAAAATATAGGGAAAAAATTTTGGTTAAAATGAATTCTAGAGGGATAGAGACAAGACCAATATTTTATCCAATGAATTTTATGAAACCATTTAAAAAATATTTAAACAAGAGAGATAAGTTTCCAATATCTAAAAAATTATTTGAG
>TARA_B100000963_G_scaffold72614_1_pt1 | contig 20953 bp, 22 predicted proteins | sample TARA_B100000963 | Tara Oceans TARA_B100000963 (sample SAMEA2622097) | marine metagenome | biome: marine biome (ENVO:00000447); feature: surface water layer (ENVO:00002042); material: "saline water (ENVO:00002010), including plankton (ENVO:xxxxxxxx)" | depth 5 m | reverse complement strand
CATATCGCAATACCTATGTAAAGCATAAATGTAATTCCAACAATTATATATGTCCAGGCTTGTACATCCATCTTTAATTATCTTTTTCTTTCTTATACACTCTATCAAGATTATTTATGAGATACACGTAAATAAATATGATAATTACAAAGACGTACATAGAGCCTTGCTGAGCAAACCAGAATCCTAGTTTAAATCCAGCAAATGAATAACTATCCAAATAATCCTTAAGTAGTATTGAAAAACCAAATGACACCATAAACCAAACTGAAAGTAATATCCCGACATACTTTAAATTATTATTCCAGTAATTAGTTTTTTTATCATTCATTATGATTAGCTTATAAAAATTTATAATTTTTAGAAAAGTTAATGTTATGAAGTTAATTAATATAATCCTATTAGTCATATTGTCAAACCAAATTCAATCACAGAGTATACTTGGCCTAAAAGAAAGAGCAAGAGTAATTAGTGAGATTCAAAAAGACAGATTAGATAATCTGTTACCTAAACTCATGAACGAGACAGGAATTGATATGTGGGTTCTTATAACAAGAGAGTATAATGAAGATCCCATTATCAAAACACTATTACCTCCTACCTGGCTAAACGCAAGAAGAAGAACCATAATAGCATTTTATCATAATAAAGATGAAAATAAAGTAGAAAAAGTTGCGATTGCAAGATATAATTTTGGTGAGAACATACCATCCATATGGAATAAAGATGAGGAACCTGATCAAATGGCAGCATTATCTAAATTTATCGAAAGTAAAAATCCAGAAAAAATTGGATTAAATTATTCTGAACATTTTGCACTTTCTGATGGAATTGTAAAAACTGACTACGAATTATTCATGAGTAGCATATCAAATAAAATGGCCAAGAGAGTTGTCTCAGCTGAGGAACTTGGAATTAGATGGATAGAGACTAGAACAGAAAAAGAGATGATTATCTATGATCAACTTGTTGAGATTACCCATGGAATAATAAGAGATGCTTTTTCAACAAAAGTTATAACCCCAGGTGTCACAACAACAAATGATGTTGTTTGGTGGATGAGAGAAAGGGTTAATGAGTTAGGTTTGAAGACATGGTTTCATCCAACTATTGATGTACAAAGAAATGATGTAAGTGACCTCTATGCTTTTGACGGAAAATCTAAATTTGATATTATAATGCCTGGAGACCTTGTCCATTGTGATTTTGGAATTACATATTTAACATTAAATACTGACTGCCAAGAGCTTGCATATGTATTAAAACCTAACGAGATAAAAGCCCCAAAATATCTAGAAAACGCACTAATTGAGGGCAACGAAGTTCAAGATATAATGACTGGATTATTTGAAAAAGGAAAAACCGGTAATGAAATTTTAAGTGAGACTCTTAGAATTGGAAAAGAAAAGGGGTATAAACCTCAAATATATACCCACCCACTTGGAACTTATGGACACTCAGCTGGAACAACTATTGGGATGTGGGATTCTCAAGGTGGTGTACCTTTTAATGGTGATTTTCCAATGAACTACAACACTGTTTATGCAATTGAGCTAAATACTAAGGTTTTTATCGAGGAATGGAATAAAGAAATTAGAGTTATGTTAGAGGAAGCCGGAACTTTTGAAGAAACCGGTTTCAGATACGTTAATGGTAGACAAACAAAACTAATTCTTATTGGTGATCAAAGAGTACACTTAGGAAATTAAAGTTAAGAGTCAACCTTTCTATAGGCATCGATTAGAGCTTTTTCTCCTTTTATACCAGATAAAGATTTACCATGCTCCATACCTAAGATTCCATCGAAGTTTTTCTCTTTAATAAATTTAAATATATTGTTATAATTTATCTCTCCTGTAAGAGGTTCTTTCCTTCCTGGATTATCCCCTATCTGGAAATAACCAATTTCATCCCAACAACTCTCAATATTCGGTATTAAATTTCCTTCTTGTATTTGCTGATGGTATATATCAAATAAAATTTTACATGATGGCGAGTCAACTGATTTACATATCTGATATGCCTGAGGGCTTCTACTTAGAAAAAGACCAGGGTGATCACGAAAGTTCAAAGGTTCGAGTACCATGACTAATCCGTGTGGTTCTAGGATTTCTGATGCTCTCTTAAGGGTTTCAATGACATTTGATGTCTGATATGATATGTTTTTTCTCTGATCTAATAAACCAGGAACAACTGTCATCCACTTGGCATTAACTCTTTTAGCAACATCCACAGAATCTCTGATATCTTTAAGAAATTCTTCCCTAAAACTAGAATCACCACTCGTTAAATTAGGTTTATCCCAATAAATTTTATGCGCAACAAATACTCCCATCGACATATTGTTGCTCTCAAGTGCTTTTGAAATCTTATTTTGAATACTTAAGCTTCTACTTTTCATTGAATTATCCTCAAATGCAGCAAAACCCATTTCAGACATAAAACTAATTTGATCAGTTTCATCTTTACCTGCAGAATTTTCAAACATTCCAAGATGAGGAGCATAGTTTAATTTAAATTTCTCATTATCATAAATACTTGAAAAAAGTTTATTCGAAGAGATAAGAGCAAGAGAAGCTCCAAATGATAATTTTTTAACGAAAGGTCTTCTATCCATATAAGGAGTTTAAATAAATTTTGTTATTCCGGGTATAGGCACATCATATCTTCCGTCTGCATTTGGAGTTATCGGAGGTGGCGAATTCCAATCCAAATTATCAGGAACAAGATCTTCTTTAGAGTTCATAATTTGATCCCAAGTTATTTTTTGACCTGTATATGTAGCCATCCTACCCATTATTGCAGCAAGTGTACTTTTTGCTCCATTAAATGCATCATTTATTTCTCCTCCCTCTCTAATAGATGCAAACAATTTATCGTGTTCAACCTGGTAAGGGTTCGCATCTTTAGATGAAGAAATAGGATATTTATAAATTGAACTCCCATCGAGTGATGATATTTCACCTTTTCCCAATGTGACTGTTCCTCTTGATCCCTGAAATACCTCATCTACCCTACTTTCAGTTCCTTTCTGGTGCCGACACTGGCTTGAAATAACCTGTCCAGAAGGATAGGTAAATTCAACAAAATGATGATCGTATATATGACCGTGATCTTTTCCGTTTCTCACCTCTCTTCCTCCCATACCTTGTGCACTTTTTGGATAATCACCAATGAACCAGTTGGCAACATCAATGTTATGAATATGTTGTTCAAGGATATGATCGCCACAAATCCAGTTAAAATAATACCAGTTTCTCATCTGATACTCAAGTTCTATCTGGTTAGCTTTCCTGTTATTTGTCCAAACTCCTCCATCGTTCCAGTAAACTTGACCTGATACTATTTTACCTATTGCACCAGATTTTACTTTTTCGTATAAGTCTAGGTATTTATTCTGATAATGTCTTTGCAAACCTACAACAACATTTAGTCTTTGTTCTTTTGCTTTTTGTGCCGATTTTAAAACTCTCCTTACACCTGTAGCATCTGTAGCAAGCGGTTTTTCCATGAAAACGTGTTTTCCATTATCTATGGCATACTCGAAATGTAGTGGTCTAAAGCCTGGTGGCGTTGCAAGAATAACCACATCACATAAATCTATAGCCTTCTTATATGAATCAAAACCAACAAAAATATTTTTCTCTTTTAAATTTATTTTTTTCTTATTTCCAAAATGCTCTCTGATGCCTTTAAGACTTTTCTCAATTCTATCAGAAAACACATCAGCCATAGAAATAATCTCAACATTATCATCTGCCTCCATTGCCTGTACTATTGCACCAGATCCTCTGCCACCACATCCTACAAGTGATATTTTTAACTTTTTATTCTCAGTAACATTAGCAAATGCGTCAACTGGAAGAGTTGTAGCTAGAGTTGCTGTTGATAAAACAGCTGTTTTTTTTACAAAATTTCTTCTTGATTCTTTATTCATATTAGTTAGTTTATATTTTTAATTTAGAATTTAATCCGAATAATTCCAAAACATCCTTTTTAACTTTTCAGATTCATTATTTAACGGTCTTACTATCCTAAAACCTATGTTAGGAGCATCAGTGTTCCACCAGAGGCTTTTAGGTATCTGAGGATCTCGTTTCTGTAAGTCTTTAGTTGAAAAATCTCTGTAATAGCTCTTTAGGTTTGATGGATTGTCTTCCCACGATCCACCCCTTATTACCCTTGGGTACATACTATCTCCAGATTTAAAGGGATTTTTTTTTCTCCTTTTCTTGTATGTATTTTTCTCGTAAACGTCAGCTGTCCACTCTGCAACATTTCCTAGCATATCATGAAGTCCAAAACTGTTTGGTTTTTTTTGTCCTACTTTCTGGTATTTTCCTTCGGAGTTAGAACTGTTCCATGAGTAATCATTGATAATTAAATTATCCATGTCTTCAGAACATGCATATTCCCATTCTGCTTCGGTGGGTAACCTATAATAATAACCAGTCTTTGATGAAAGCCATTCACAAAACTTGGAAGCAGCATAGTGAGTCATATTAACTGCCGGAAAATCTTTTTTACCCATTCCAAAACTCATATCTACATAAGGGGTTGTAGGTCCTGATATACCATCTATCTCATCTATGAAGTCAGCCCTTTCAAAATTTTCTTTTTCATCAAAATTTGTCTGATCCATAAATAGTTGATAAATATCCCATGTAATTTCATACTTAGAAATCCAAAATGGTGATACTTCAATTTTATTGGAAGGTGAATAATCCATAGATTTTGTAGAATCTTTTCCCATATCAAAACTACCATTAGGTATATAAACCATCTCCAATGTGAACCCATCTATTGGTAGGTCTTGAACATAATTTTTTTCAATTTCTTGTGATTGAAGAAGGAAGAGGAAAATTACAGCTATCAGTTTATAAATCTGGATCATAACGTAAATACCAAAATAAATAAAGATTTAATATAAATGAAGAAAGAGATATCAAATTAGAAGCGCCTTCTCTAGGACTCGAACCTAGGACCAATAGATTAACAGTCTACTGCTCTAACCAACTGAGCTAAGAAGGCGTTAGGATTGCAATATTAATTTTTCGATATCAAATGTGCAATAATATTTTAAAAATAAAAATAAATAAAATTATGTCAAAATGGCATGATTTGAAATTTTTATTTTCAAAATATGTCAATATGACATATATTTTGTCTTAATTTATAAATGGTACAATTTTTTCAATAGTATAAATTGATTTTAATTTAAATTTTTTAATAAATGAGACACTTAATTTTAAGACCATCAAACAACTATGTTAGACCATTTATGTTTGATAATTTTTTTGATAACTTTTTTGATAACGGACTTGAAAATGATTTTTCACCAAAAGTTGATATTGTCGAGACAGAAAAATCTTTTGACTTCAATGTGGCTGTGCCAGGCATGAAAAAGGAAGATTTAAATATTGAAATTGACAAGGGATACTTAACTGTATCAGGAGAAAGAAAGGTAAACGATTCAAAGAATAATTACCACTCTATTGAAACAGGTTATGGTAAATTTTCAAGATCATTTCAATTACCAGAAAACATTAATGAAGATAAAATTAATGCTAAACATCAAGACGGTATCTTGAGTATTTCGGTAATGAAAGATCCGAAATCGATAGTAAAGAAAACAATTCAGATCAAATAATACGTATTCATAATTGATCTATTTAAGGGTGAGTTTACTCACCCTTTTTTTTATGTTAAACATTGTTAATTTGAATAATTGCAAAACATTTATCTCGTTTGGAAGTATAAATTTGTAAGAATAAAATTATTACGATGAAAGACCTTAAAAATATTATTTACGCAGTTATATTTTCAACCATCGGCGGTGTAGTGTCTATAACTGGTTACAACTACTTGTATCCTATAAATAACTCAGTCGCTGAAAACAATAATGATAAAATTAAATTTGCCAACTACATTTATGATACTACAGATGTGGTAGTTCCAGAGGGACTTAATTTTATTTATACCTCAAAAAAAACCACACCTGCAGTAGTTCATATTAGGACAACATACGAGGGGAGAACTTCTTCAATGAGAAGAAATCCTTTTGAAGATATGTTTCGTGATTTTTTTGGAGAAAGGTATGAATACAGAGAGAGAGAAGCTCCAAAAAGAAGAGGATCAGGATCAGGTGTAATAATGACTGAAGATGGATACATCTTAACCAATAACCACGTCGTAGAGGATGCAAGTGAGATTGAGGTTTTACTTAATGATAACAGAACATTTAAGGCAGAAATTGAGGGCACAGATCCAACAACTGATATAGCTGTACTTAAAATTGATGCTGAAAATTTATCAACAGTTGAGTTTGGGGATTCTGATGACTTAGAAATCGGTGAGTGGGTACTAGCTGTAGGATCACCTTTTGAATTTAGATCGACAGTGACTGCAGGTATAGTTAGTGCAAAAGCAAGAAATATTGGAATACTAAGAGACAGAAATAATTTACAAATTGAAGCCTTTATACAACACCAAGCACCAGTAAATCCAGGAAATTCTGGTGGTGCACTTGTAGACTTAAAAGGTAATTTGGTGGGAATCAATACAGCAATAGCTACACCAACCGGTACCTTCGCTGGCTATTCCTTTGCGGTACCATCTAATCTTGTAAAAAAAGTATACAATGACTTAACTGAGTTTGGAGTTGTTCAAAGAGCCTTACTAGGCATTACAATTTTAGATGTAAATGCTCAGATGGCTGAAGAAAATGATTTGCCAGTTGTCACTGGGGTGATGATCGATAGAGTGAATGGTGGAGGAGCAGCAGATGATGCTGGTCTTGAGTCAGGTGATGTAATAATTGATATTAATGGTGTTGAAATTAAAAACGTTTCTAATCTGCAAGAACAGGTTGCAATCAACAGACCTGGAGATAAAATTCTTGTAACTTATATAAGAGATGGAAAAACAAAAACAACTAATGCTACACTTAAAAATACTTTAGGAACTACAGAAGTTGTTGCATCCACAAATTCATTCTCTATTGACGGAGCAAAGTTTGCAGACGTACCAAAAGATCTGAAAGAGAAGCTAGAGATTGAAGGAGGTGCACAAGTAGCTGAAATTGAAAATGGTAAATGGAAAAGCTCTGGAATTACAAAAGGGTTTATCGTTATGTCAATAAATAAAAGAGATATTTCTGATGTAGAAGACCTCTCTTCGACACTATCGCAGTTACCAAAAGATGATGGCGTTCTCGTTGAAGGTGTTTACCCTAACGGAGTCAAGGCTTATTACGGTATTGGTTGGTAAATAAGTTTTACTTAAATTTAAATATGCTAAGAGTCCTTCTATTATCTGTTTTTATTTTATCAGGCTGTGGTTTTGAGGATAATCTACCTTGTAGATCTGATGATTGTGAAAATAATCCAGAAGAATTACCAAAGTCTGAGGACGAAGGCTAAAAAAAACCCTCACGAATGAGGGTTATATAGTAAACCAAACCATTAAGATATATTCATAACGAGTCAACTTTATTTTTGTTACGATGTCGACAAAAGATTTTGTGATTAAAGATGATAACGGTAGAATATATCATCCTGAAAATCTAAATGAGTTTAAAAATCACATTAAAAAGTATCATACGATAGATGGTGTTGGTGATAATAGTTTACATGTAGAAAATGGAAGGTTTTTTACAATCTCAAAAATATTTTATAGGAACTTGATGAAAGTGTAATTCTAACAACACTAAATAAATATCAAAATCATCGTTATCTTATCTCATTATTCGTTTTTTTACTAAAAAAAAATTAAATTGTTATCTGAAAAAAACCAAATACCATGAAAAATTTCTATATAATAATTCTATCAATTTTAATTATATCCTGCGGAGGAGGTACTGAAAAATCAAATTTGCCTGATATAACAATTACTACATCATCAAGTGAGGCAAAAGAAGCTTTCTTAGAAGCTATGAATCTTATGGATCTAAGAAGACAAGCCACTGTTGAGGAGAGACGAACTCTACTTAATCAAGCAATTACACTTGATCCAGATTTTCTTCTAGCTAAAGCAGCACTCTATTCAACTCTTGGCACAGAATACAACAATAGAGTTTTAAAAGATGTTTACGATGAAAGAGAAAAAGTGAGTGATATGGAAGCTAAAATCATAGAATTTTTATATAATGAAAGGACTAATTATGATCCAGAAGTTGCATCATATAACATTACGATGTTAACTGATGAGTATCCGGAACTTTGGAGATTATGGTACTGGTCAGGTATGGTGAAATCATATAACCCTAGTGAAATATATGAGGCCATTGACGACCTTGAGACTGCTCTTGAAATTAATCCTAATCACTTTGGCACAAAATTAATGTTGATTGCAAAACATCTACAATTTGGATTGTATGGATTTATGCTACCTGCTGATGAAATAGACCTTGATTATCTCCAAACAATGATTGATGACGTTGAAATTAGTCACTCAGATAATTCATATACACATGTTGTTGTTGGAAACTATTATAGAACATTAAGTCAATTTGATAAAGCTATTGAAAGTTACAATAAACTAGAAAATTTCCAGGATCAGGGTGTCAGAAACCTTTACACAGCAAATCATTACCGAGCTCTAGCAAATACATTTAAGGGAGAATTCGATATTGCAGAATCCTTTTTTAGAAAAAATATTGAATTGGGTAATCAGTTTAATGCTTACACATACTTACCTGAAATGTTTTTACATAAAAATGACTTTGATGCAGCAATATCTGTTCTTGAAGAATTTGAAGAAAATTTAATTTCTTTAGAGCTTCCTGCACAACAAGAATTAAATTCAATTGTGTCAATTAATAGGTTAAAATTTTTATGTTTTGCACACAATCAACAAGAAGATGAATCCCTTCAACATATCCAGTTGACAAAGGAAGCTCAAGTTAATGCAATAAACCTCCGAAAAAATAGATTAACTGAAATTGAATATAATGAGCAAATAAAAAATTCAAACTTTGTTGAGGAAACATATCTAATTTGGCATGATATTTTATTTGGGAATTATAATAGTGCCAAAAATAAATTATCAAAATATAAAATCTCAAGTGAGCAAATCAATAGACCAAATAATCTACATAACTATTATGTCTTAAATGCTCTAGTTGAGTTGAACTTAGGTAATCCTGAGAAATCGCTAGAATATTTTAACATGACAAATAAATTTAATGGAACTGAAAATATTCCACTAAATGATGATTATTATAATTATTTCAAAGGCTTAGCTTTAAGAGCATCAGGTGACATGCAAGGCAGTAATGCTTTATTCAATGAAATTGCAAAAAAGAACTTTTTTGGCATCCAACCTGCATTAGTTAGAAATCTAGCAAAAGCTCAGCTATAGATCAATTTTTATTATGATAAAAAGGTACTTCGTCCTTTTATTTCTATTGATTTTTTGTGATGTAAAATCACAATCAAATCTTAACTATAATAATATTGAAGTACCTGACATATCTTCGAACGATATCAAATCAATTTTTATAGATAAAAGAGGGTTTAATTGGATAAGTACAGATGAAGGACTCAATAGGTTTGATGGAATAAATAATACCGTATTCAGATCGAATCCATTTGATAATAAAACAATATCAAATAACTCCTCTAAATCAGTTTTTCAAATTGATAGTGATGGTGTATTCATTACTACATCTTCTGGCTTAGATTATTTTAATTATGAAAAGTTAGAGTTTGAGAGAATTGAATCGAAATCATCACCAACTTCTTTTTACACATATGCCAATTATGTCTTTATTCCTACAGAAGAAGAGGGACTATTTATCTATGATGTGAAGAATGATTCCATACTAGATGATTTAAAGTTTGATCCAAGAAATCCACTCTCAATATCATCATCAATATTTAATGATTCACAAAATGAGAATGTATTATTAAGTTTATATGGTGGTGATAGTACATTATGGATTGGTACAACAAATGGATTAAATAGATACAATTTATCAAACAAATCAAATAAAAGATTCTATAATGAAGAATCAAGTACAAGCATACCATCTAACTTCATATATGATATCTTTTCTATTGAAAATCAAATACTAATTGCAACTGATGGAGGGCTAGCCATTATCGATAAAATAGATAATTCAATTAGACAAATTGATTTTTTCAATAACTCTGAAGTATATGATTTATTTGAAATATCTGGAAATTTATTAGTCCATTGTGATAGAGGCATTTTTATGATTAAAAATCTTGAAGAAAATAATTTTGAAATTTTACATACAGATAATCAAATAACAGTTAAAAAAATTAATAATAACGAATTTGTATTATGGGACAAAAAATCAAAAGTTACTCGATTTTTTTATTATGATAATAAGTTTAATACTCAAATATTAAATCAAAATTCTGATAATATTATTAATGATATTAATAACTTCAAAGGTGCCTATTATATATCAACCAGCGATGGAATAATAAAAATTTCAGAGGACCTAAATAATATCATTCCAGTTTATGATAAAGATGAAAATATTCTTTCAGTTGTAGAAAACGATTTCTTTAGAGTTTTAATGACTAACACAAATATTTTAATATTTGAAGAGGAAGAAATTATTTTAAATTTTGATGTAAAAGAAGTTCTCAAGAATCAAGATATTTCTAATCCCCAGCTTTTATTAGATGAAGATGAATTTTTATACGTTGGTACAGATAAGTTAAATGTGATTAACCTTTATGATAAGGATGATATTAAAATATATGAAAGCTCCTTATCAGGGTTCAACTCTATTTTAAATGGAAAAATTGATAACCTTGAATTGCTTTTTAGAAATGGTATAAAGGAAGTATGGATCTCGCTTAATTCAGGGATTTCAATTTTTAATATAGATCAAGGGAAATTTGATAATTTTAAATTTAATCAGAGAAGTTCTAGAAATAAATTCCCTAATGGATTTTCAGCAATTTTAATTTCTAAAAAAGACGAACTTTGGATCTCTAATATTACTTCTGGTTTATATAAATATAATCCTGAAACACTAGATCTAGTAAAACATTATATTTTTGACATTGATGACAAAAAAAGTATAACTAGTTCTTCTTTGACAAGCTTAACAGAATACAATGAAGAACTATATATTGGATCTGAGGGAGATGGAATTTTTATTTATCTAAATGATTCTACGGGCTTTAGTAATGTAAATACCGAGAGTGGTTTACTTTCAAATAATGTTAAAAATTTCCTTAAAACATATCAGTTCTTATTTATTCTGACTGACAAGGGAATAAATTATTTTGATTTTGAGGTTATGTCTACATTAACTGATGGAAATAATAATAATTTAAGAAATATCAATGAAGAAGATGGTCTCAATATTGAAAAAATATTAGATAATGGAATCAGCTTTTATAATGATTTAATTTATTTGTTCTCTGAAAATAATATTCAAAGGATTGATTTATATAATTTATTTGTTGATAGAGAAAATCCTATTCTGAATTTAACTATGTCTGAATACATAGATGAAAATTTTGATAGAAGAAAACTAGAAATTAAAAATAAAGAAATTAATTTATCGTCAGATATATCAAATGTTGAACTAACACTTTCAAGCCCAACATTCTACAAACCACAAAGCTCCCAAATTTTTTATAAAATCGAAGAATTAAATGATGACTGGATTAATCTTGGTAAAGAAAGAAAATTGATTATACAGAGCTCTGGATATTCAAACAGTTTTATTAATGATAACAAAATTTTAGCCCCATATGGAGATTATAATCTAAGAATTAAGTCTTCAAATAGTTCAGGTATTGAAAGTTCAAATCAATTAGAATACAAGTTATCTGTGACACCACCTTGGTATTTAACAACTCTTGCTTTTGTGACATACTTAGTTATTATAGTGAGCAGTATTTTCTTCTATGTAAAATTTAGCCAGGGAAGAACAAGAAGGTTAATGGAAGAGAAAAGAAAAGAAGAGGAACTTGAGGAAGCACATAACCTTCAGATGGGACTTCTTGCAAAAGAAAATCCTAAAAGAGATGATCTAGATATAAGTACATTTATAAGATGTGCAACTGAGGTTGGAGGTGATTACTATGATTTCATAGAATTTGAGGATGGTAGCCTTTTGGCTATCTGTGGAGATGCAACAGGTCACGGAACAGCATCTGGTATGATGGTTTCAATCACTAAAGCTGGATTACTGGGCATTGATTCCAATGATCCTAACTTTATATTAAAGACTTTAAATAAAATTATCAAGAAAGTAGATATTGGAAGACTAAGGATGAGTTTAAACTTGGTTCACTTCCAAAATGGTAGCATGAAACTAAGTTCAGCAGCTATGCCTCCTATGTATCACTTTGAAAAAAAGAAAAATAAAGTAGATGAAATAACAATTTCTAATTTACCATTAGGTGGACTTATGACTGAAAACTTTACAGTGATGGATAAAAAGTTTTCTAAAGATGATGTACTTGTAATGATATCTGATGGTCTTCCGGAAGCACCTAATAAAGATGGGGATCTATTAGATTATGCGGCAGTTAAAGATTGTATCGAGAAACACTCGACTAAAACAGCAACAGAAATAAAAGATGAGCTAGTAAAACTATCTGATAAATGGATGAATGGAGTTCATAATCCAGATGACATAACAATCGTAGTTTGTAAAAAGCTTAAGAATTAGTTTTCTTTTTTGTGAGTATATAACCACACTTCAATTGGCTTTGCCTTTCCTTTTACAGCAATTGAGGGTATCTTTTTGAAATTGTGCTTATCAGATATATGATCTTTTACTGAGTTTGATATTAATATTTGTCCTGATTTAGCGTGAGAACATAATCTTGCACCTAAATTTATTGTATCACCTATTACTGTATAATTCATCTGTTGTTCTGAACCAATATTTCCTGAGACAGCCTTACCTTTATTTATACCAATACCAATTTGAAAAGGTTCAAAACCTTTTTTTATTATTTCTTTATTGAAATTATCAAGTTTTTTAAACATTTCAACAGCAGTATTAACAGCATTTTCCGTATCCATTTCATTCTTTAAAGGCACACCATATAATACCATCAACTCATCACCTACAATCTTATCTAATGTTCCATTATATTTAAATACTATATCAATCATAGATTGAAAATATTTATTTAAAAGTTTTACAATTTGTGTAGGACTCAATTTTTCAGACATGCTAGTAAAACCCCTTATATCAGAAAATAAAATTGTAATATCACTTTCTGTCCCACCAAGATTTAAGGAATCTTCACTTTCTAAAAGTTTGTCAACTATATTTTTTGAAACATATTTTTTAAAGGTCGATTTTACTTTATTGATTTTAGATAAATCATCAACTGCAATTACAATTCCACTAAAGTGTTTTTGATCATCAAATACTGGTGAGCAAGAGAGGTTTACACTTATTTTTTTCTTAGCAGGTTTTATTGTGAACTCTGTCTCAAATAATCTTTCCTGTTCAATTTCTACTTTTTGAATTAATTCCTGTAGCTGATTATCTTTTTCAAAAATTATTAAATAATGGTTACCCACTACCTCTTCTTTTTCTTTTTTAATTAATCTCAAAGCTTCCTTATTCACGAACTCAATTTCTCCAAAAAGATTTATGCCAATGATACCGGTTGTTATAGATGACATCACATTTTCGTTAAGCTCATTTGATTTTTTTAATGACTCCAGCAACCTTATATTTTGATATGCAAAACTCGCTTGAATTGTTATTGAATCTAATAATTTTAAATCATTCTTATTAAAATCTTTAATCCCTTGTCTAGTCTCTTTATCAAAAATGATTATAGCTCCAACTAACTTTTTCTCATTTATAATTGGGGAAACTAACGAGTAATTTGAATCAAAAAGCTCATGATTAAATTTGTGTTCTTTTGATACTATAAAAGATTTTTTTTCTTTATTTAAAATTTTCAAAAATCCACTTCTGGTATTGAAAATCTGTTTTTTTATTTTTCCTTCGTTCAGATTGAAAACCGATATAGGATCAAATATGTTTGATACTTCATTCTTAATTAAAACAATTCCCTTGGAGGAGTTGAGTATTGAAGATGAGAGTGTAAGAACATTGAAGAAAAGACTATCTAAATCATCTAATGAATTGATAGTATTTGTTAAATCCAATAAAGTCTCTAACTCTAAATATTTTTCAGTAAGATCTTTGTTTTTTAATAGTAGCTGATTTTCTAGATCTTCTATAGACTTACTTTTAGAAGGTCCAGTCATGGCTATTAAGCTAGTTTTTCGACACCAGCATCAATTGATTCGTAAACTTCACAATATTTTGTAATACCCATTATATTGAAAGTTTTTTCAACAATACCTGCAAGATTTGTAAATGCCATTTTACCATCAACACCCTGAAGCTTTTCAATAATTTCGATAAGGATTGAGACACCAATACTATTAACTACTTTAGAATCTTCCATATCAATTAAAAACTTAGTAGATCCTGATTCCATTTTTTCATTAAAAACTTCAAGGACTGCATCTCCCGCAAGATTATTAAAATATCCGCTTGTGCTAATTATAATAACACCATTTTTTTCATCTACATTTTTTATTGAATCACTCATTATCTTCTTTCTTTTTTGTCATTGTTACGGTTGTTCCAGACTCGTTACTATCGTATTCAACTGTATCCATTAATTCAGCTACTAGTTGCAAGCCCCATCCTCTTTTTCTTGCATCAGCTTTAAGTTTATTTTCTATGTTTGGTATTTCAACTTTAGACTTGTCAAACCCCTTACCTTGATCGATAACCTTAACTGTCAGTTTATCATCGGATACTATAAAGTGGATATAAATCTCTTTTGTTTTTGAGTGTTCAAATGCATTTATACAAGACTCAATTATAGCCATACTAATTTCACCGGTTTTCTCCTCAGATAGATTCATATGCTTTGATATAACTTCAGCAGTTTTGGTTGCAGTTAATTCAATATCTGGAATGACTGGTAATTTTAATTCTACTTCTGGATTTTTCATCATAAGTAAATTTAAACATGTTTAGTTAGTATAACAATATTATTAGTATGGTTTTAAAAAATATTATCTAAATAAAAAGCTTTAATAATCTATTTTATGTATGATTTTTATAAAATTATAGATTAATTTAACAGCTATAAATATGGTAAAATGAAAACAGGAAGTATAATATCAAATTACTGGGATCTTATAGAATACAATGTCCACCATATTAGACATTCTGAATTAAAAGCATCTCTCATATTAACGGCATATGGAATAATTTTTGGATTGGCGTATGATGTTAGTGGTAACTTGCCTATACCTGAAAATTATAAATACGTTCTTTACACTTTGATCATTATATTTATTGGATTCACATTAACTTCTATATTCTATAGCTTCAAAACATATATCCCTAGGATAAATCATAAACTTAAAAAATCTGTCTTCTTTTTTCATGACGTTAATTTTCATTATAAAAAACCAGAAACTTACTCAAAAGAGCTTATAAGAGTGATGGAAAATGAGAAAGAACTAAAAGAACTACTTGCTGAGCAAGCATATATTAATGGTGTTATTGCATCAGATAAATACGTGAATGTCTCTAAATCAATAAAGTTTATGATCTACTCGTTCTGCTCTTTGGTGGTATTATTGGTGTTTGAGTTTTTAGTGATGTGATTTCTCCATCATAGACTTAGCATATTCAATATTCTTTTTTTTCTGATCTCTCCCATTCTCCTGCATATATGCAGTATAAAAGTTGTGAGAAAGCAGAAATTCGTATTGAATTTTGTAAAACTGAGAATCATTTTCGACCACACCACATTCAAGCCATTCTTTCTTTAAGTACTCAGAAATTTTTTCAAAGTCATCCGATCCAATATATTCAAGGTCAGCATCTCTTATTATAGATTCTAACAGATTACTAGGCTTTTCTGCAACCTTTGTTATCAGAATAAGTGAAGATATAGTTTCAATGTGATCATCAGAAAAATAATATTCAGGTAAAATTTCTTTAGACATTTTAGCACCAGTCTCTTCATGTTCAACATGTGATTTTATAAAACCATAATCATGAAGTAAACAAGCAGTTAGAAGGTCTCTCCAATCGTCTCGACTTAGATTATAAAAATCTCCAATGTTCTGAGCTGATTTTATAACTCTTTTCGTATGGTGAAGATTATGATAGTGATATTTTGAATCTAATTTATTTAACAAGTCTGAATAAACTCGTTCAATTAAATCCTCAGTTACACACTTTTTAAGTTCCAAAATATATTTTTAATCAAAATTAATATCTAATAATAAAGAAAAATTATCAAATAAATTTAATTTTGCCATGTAAAAAAACCATTTCAAATGAATACAAAACATATACTTTCTCTTATCATAACAGCATTTTTATTTAATTTTTCATCAAGTTCTCAGACCGTAATCAATACCGAATCAAACCTAAATAAAATTGATTCAACTTTCCACTTATTTATTGATGGTATGGGAGATTACAAGAAAGGAAACCTTGACTTTTTTATGATTAAATCAAATTTGACAGTTGGATCAAGGGTTAAAGGAAAAAACTTATTGAGATTAACCTTCTCAAATAACTATCAAAAATTTAATGGAAATGCTTTTAAAAATAATATTTCAGGACAGTTTAGATATAATTACTTTTATAATCTTGAAAAACATCATTCAATTTTTTCATTTATTCAAATTGGAAAAAGTATGAGATCTTTGATTAACAGAAGATTCCTAGCTGGAGGTGGGGTAAGAAAAAGAGTAACACCATCTAAAAATACAGGTTACTTTGATATCGCTCTTGGAGGTTTCTATGAAAATGAGTCATATCCAAGTTATAAAGTTCAAGAGGTTGAATTTACTCCAAAGACTTATAACAACTTAAGACTAACTCTTAATGTTTTCACAAGGTTAAAGTTCAATACTCACTGGAATCTAGTTACAGTCATGTATAGTCAGTGGAAATCCAGTAGGCTTAAAAACTATAGAATATTTTTTGATACTACATTAAACTATATTATTAGCAAAAGAGCGACTATATTTCTTAAGTTTAATGCAAGAGTTCAATCTGAACCTTATATACCATTTATTACAAATGAGACTGATACCATGATTGGCTTTAGAGTGAATATATAGAAAAAAGCTCCCCGATATGAGGAGCTTATTTATTTAGAATTTAGTTTTTATTTGCTTACAGCAGGATCTGGTCCTTCATAAAACACAACCTCATAAATAACTGAACTCGTAAACTTTCCGTTTGGCAACAAATCATTAATTTCTTGCAATCCTTCTGGCCAATCTGCACCATCTGGAAAAGAATTTAATGCACCGCTAAGAGTAGTAAAATGATCAACAGTTGCCACACTCCACGAAAATCCGTTACCAGTTGGTGAAACAACTCTGTGGACTTCCCATCCAGCCCATGTAGAATTTTCATCATTTATATAATTTTCTATAAATGGCTTCCAAACCTCACTCTGTAATCTAATAAAAGCATTTACATCAGATGGATTAGCAGTATTGATAACAATATAATTACCAACTTTTCCACTAAGGGAAGTTGCTGGGCTAGTGTATGCAGTTCCAAGTACTCCATTAGACTTTACAGGTTTTAAACCAAATGTACTTCCAGATCCCCATGGTGAATTATCCATATCTTCAAATTCCTCAAAACCATTATAGAAGAAAAAGTTATGTCCATCAGAAGTGTTTCCACTTACTTTTCTCAGTAGGCCCCAATGTTTCATCCTTCCGTCATCAATAGCATTTCTGACAAATTTTCTGTAAACTTTATCCTCGTTACTTAAGAAATTAGCAACATCACCTGGATCAATTTGTCTAAATTGCCACGTGCCAATTTCGTGGTCAACTCCAGTGTCACTCTCTTGAGCAAATGACCCAAAAGATATCAGAGTTATTAAAAAAATGTAAAGTATATATTTCATAATTTGTAATTTAATTTTCAAATAATATTAATTCCATTGAACCAGTATTTGGAATCATTTCTCGTGACTGTAAACCAAGTTCAACTAGTTTCTGAGTTTTAAAATCATTTTCAATAGTATTCTCGTTCTCTCCATCAATATTAAAACATATATGAGAAAATTGAGTGTAAGCATTCTCAGATCTTTCCTCTACCCTAGTAAATCCCCAGAAAGTTTGAGCGCCTATATCTATGGCTTTTTGAAACTGATCTTTAAAAACTTCCTTCTCAAAAGATTCATAATCATCATTTTTCTCTTGCATAAGAGAAATTGAACAAACAAGACCAGGTGTAGGATTAAAATCTGCTGATGCTGCCTGAGCCTGTATTGAGAGTGTGTATGACCTAGTAGCCTCCCTTGGGTCAAATGAACTGTCAATCATCTTCTGGGCTTTTTTCTTTGAAATTCCGTGGACCTTCTGTGCAATAGCCACATAATCAACATCTTGACTTGCATCATACTGCTCTTGAGATTCATATGAATTAAAAATCATGTAATCAGCTGGCTTTGAATCTTCAGTAAGTGGATCTCCAGGAAGAGTTTTCCATATTGACCACTGCATCTTTTTTCCCTGACTAATAATATCTGCGTGAATTTTTGACCAAAACTCCTCTATCTCCATATATTCAGCATCAGAGCCTTCTTTTAAAACCACAGCATCCATTACACTAATTTGCTGGGCATTTACAACAACAGGTATAAATAGTATTAATAATAGTTTTTTCATTTTCTTATTTTTTCCATTGTTTAACAAGTGCCCTAGTCATAGTAGATACAATCTCCATGTCGCCTCTTTCCTCTCTGTAAGTCTGCCATGCAGCTCTCTCCTTAGCATTCCACTCTCTTCGAGTCACCAGATCCTTGAAATCATCGTTAGCTGCAAGAATATAATGAGAGACTCCGTCTGATCTGCCACTTACAAACTGACCAAGAGTTAACCTATTGTCAGGCTTAATTGTTGTCCACATTTTTTTAAATGCTGGAGCATACTTACCTGGATCATCAACATTTAATTGTAAAATATGATGAATTGGACCCTCACCTTCTATATTAAATGTATGAATAGATCTCCCTGCTGCAGAACCTTTACTTTCGGTTAACTGATCAAAAGTACCCATCATAACTTGCCAATCATCATTTTGACCTGCTGAATACATAGCATTCATTGCATCGGGGTCTCCAGTAAAAGCAATAACGTGCGTAGCTTCAACGTCATCACTTGCGAACATAATCTCAAAAAGAGATACAGTAACTCCATCAACCAAATTTCCTGGTTTTGATAGGAAGTTGTCCATAGCTGATACTACTTGACCAGCATTAACTCTGTCTACTTTAATATTGTATACTGACCAGACATATTCTTGAGAAAATAGACTAGTTGATACAAATAAAAATATTAATATTAAAAATTTATTTTTCATATTTAATTATAATTTAATTCCACTTTTTAACAAGTCTTCTTGCAAATGATCTTACCATCTCGGTATCACCTCTTTCTGACCTAAACTTTCTCCAGGCATCAGACTCAGCTTTTGACCTATTACCCCCTTCAACAAGATCTTTAAAATCCTGCTGAGCAGATAAAACATAATGAGTAACACCATCCTCTCTACCAGAAACTATAGTTCCAAGTTCCACAAAATTGTCTGGCGGGAACTTGTCTCTTAGATTATTCCATCCCTCAACAAATTTGTCAGACTCAGACACATTCATAACCCACAGTTGATGTATTGGTGCAGAATCGTCATCCGCATTGTATGACTTAATTGCTCTTCCAGCAAGTGAGGCAACTGGGTCGATAAATTGATTTAATTTTTCAATAAATAAAAACCAGTCAGAATCCTGCTCTGTAGAATATGCTTTATTCATACTATCCATATCACCATAAATATTTAGTGTATGTGTGGCCTCATAACCATCACCAGCGAACATAACTTCATATAATGCAACAGTTGTTCCTTCTGTTACATTACCTTCCTGAGAAAGATAATCATTACATATATTAAATACAGTTGATACATCCTGAGGTTTAACTTTCCACTCGTAAACACTCCATGCGTTTTGAGCTATAGAGTAAGATGAAATTGAAATAAATAGAATTAATAGTTTAAATTTTTTTATCATCATATTTTAATTTAAATGTTACTGTAGAGCAATTGGAGGAGAACTTAACTCTGGTAAGAACCTTATAAGTTCGGTCCTTGCACCCCACATTTGAATTGTACCTCTCAATAAATCAAGATCAGTATCCCATGAGTCCTCTCCAAACATTTCTTGATAGGTATCACCTACTTTATTCATAACTTTATAGAAATTACCATATTCTTCCATAGTTCTAAATCCAAAAGAAACTTGAACATGTCCCTGCTCACCTCCACCCCTTGATCTCCATACATTAACAGATAAATCTTCTCCTGATTCTTTTATAGCAGTAGCAAGATTACTTCTAAACTTCCAGAAATGATTACGATCTGATCCAGGAGCCATAACGTAGTGGATGTTTAAGCCAACAACCTTTTCACCAGGCTTACTCTGATCATGACTTGCATCATCAACTCTCTCAAAATATTCTCTTCCACTAGAAGATGCAATCATAGGATCAACATTTTTCATCCAATAATTTAGTTCCTCAGATGAAACTGAACTATTGTCAAAATCCGCCCATGTTGGACCAACACCAGCCCTAGCAAGTTGGCCTTGTCTTGGACCAGAAATTACTTCCCAAGTGTAAAGTTGAAATGTTCCAGCTCCCTGGTTATACTTTTTCGTTTTATCAGCGACAGCTTCTCTTAGTTCATTACCTTTCCCTTTGACAGGATCATGATAATCAACCCACACAACCATTGACTGAGAAACACCAGCCTGGACTATAAATAGAAATAATACTAAAAAAATATTTTTCATATTACTGTACATTATAGAATTGAAGTGGTCTACCAGAAGTAGTTTGTATTACATCTGTA
>TARA_B100000963_G_scaffold67999_1_pt1 | contig 21040 bp, 19 predicted proteins | sample TARA_B100000963 | Tara Oceans TARA_B100000963 (sample SAMEA2622097) | marine metagenome | biome: marine biome (ENVO:00000447); feature: surface water layer (ENVO:00002042); material: "saline water (ENVO:00002010), including plankton (ENVO:xxxxxxxx)" | depth 5 m | reverse complement strand
GCTGCGTTGAAACTGGGGAAATATCCGTTTACAGGCGGTTTGTAATTACCACAAATAGATGCTTACTATGGGCAAACGGGGCAAAATGAGCTAATATCGGCCGCTTTTCAAGCACTGCTCAACCACGAGTTAAGCGGATTAGTAAACGCAAAGTCTGTGAGGACGGCAAAATGGCGAAAATCGCAATTGTGATGGGGTCGACTTCGGATTGGCCGACAATGCAAAACGCGGCAGTAATGCTCAAACAATTCGGTGTTGAATTTGAGGCACAGGTTGTCTCGGCTCACCGCACTCCTAATCTGTTAGTCGAATTTGCCGAACAGGCAGAGCAAAATGGTTTTTGCGCCATTATTGCCGGCGCAGGCGGAGCTGCCCATTTACCAGGCATGATTGCCGCCCACACTCACTTACCGGTATTCGGCTGCCCGGTGAAGTCGAAAGCATTAAATGGCCTGGACTCATTATTGTCTATCGTACAGATGCCCAAAGGTGTTGCCGTTGGTACCCTGGCAATTGGCGAGGCGGGTGCGGCAAACGCTGGTTTGCTGGCTGCTCAGGTGGTTGCTTTACAGGACCCGGCGGTCCGCGAAGCAATTATTGCCTTTCGCCAACAACAAACAGACACGGTTTTAGCCAACGGTAAACTGGAGCTCTAACGATGCAGGTGCTGGTATACGGTGCCGGACAGCTGGCACAGATGATGTATCTTGATGGCGCGCCGCTGGGCATCAATGTCATGGCGGTGGATGTGAATAATAACGCTGTGGTTCACCCGGTCAGTAAAGCGCCGCTCAATTATACCCTTGAGCAGGCCATTGAACTGGCAGACGCACTGACTGTTGAGTTTGAACATGTCCCTGAGGCCTTATTAGAACAGGCTGAAGCATCAGGTAAACTGCATCCCGGGATCGACGCTATTCTGGTCGGAGCCGACCGGGTACGTGAAAAGCAACTACTAAGCAGCCTGTCTATCCTGAATTGTCCTTATCAGATCGTTGACGACCTGACACAACTGGATAGCTGTGTTGAGAATCTGGGTGAACAGCTAATCATCAAAGCCAGCCGTGACGGCTACGATGGCTATGGCCAGTGGCGCTTAAAAGCGGCCAGTGAGTTACCGGCACTTAAATCGCAGCTAGCCGAGCTGGATCTGAAGGCCGTGCCGCTGGTGGTAGAGAAGATGCTAAATTTCGACCGCGAGGTATCCCTGATTGGCGCGCGTAGTCCTGGCGGTGAAGTGGTTGTTTACCCTCTGGCAGAAAACCTTCATCACGAAGGACAGCTCCACGTTTCGGTGGCACCGGCAAGTGCCAGTACTGCGGCATTAAACGATAAGGCCAGAGACATCTTTACCAAGCTGGTTAATGGTATGGACTACGTTGGTGTACTGGCAGTTGAGTTATTCCAGTGTGGCGACGAGCTGCTGGTTAATGAACTGGCCCCGCGGGTACATAATTCAGGGCACTGGAGTCAGGCAGGTTCACCTACCAGTCAATTTGAAAATCATTTACGGGCTGTGCTTGATTTACCCTTGGGCCTGGCCTGTAACACCGGCGGTGAAGCAGCCGTTAGCGCAATGATTAATATCATTGGTTGCGACGACCATCAGATGGCATTGTTAAGCGTGCCAGGTGTGCATTTCCACTGGTACGGCAAGTCTGTGCGTCAAAAGCGCAAAATGGGTCATATCAATGTGACGGCATCGAGTTACGCTGAGCTGGGCAGCAAACTGCAAAAGCTCAGTGAATACCTTTCGCTGGCGCATTTCCCCTGTCTGGTCGATGAAGCGAGCAGGCTGACTTCAGTAAGCTAAAATAACCATCAGGACCTCACTCGTTAGTGGGGTCTTTTTTTGTTGTAAAGTAACAGGAGTGACAACAATGATTAACCGTTACTGGCAATGTCTGGTACTGGCGCTGGGCTTGCAACTGGCTTTACCTGCCGGGGCGAAGATGGAGCACGGTGTTATGGTGCACAACGCTAATGCCCGGGCGACCTTTGCCATGGCAACCACCGCTGCCGTCTACCTTACTCTGATGAATCATGGCGACACAGCCTTTACCTTAACCGGTGTGAGTGTGCCGGCAGACATTGCCAGCGAAGCACAGATCCATACCACGGTGATGGAAGGCGACATGATGAGGATGCGACAAGTAACCGATGGCATCGATGTGGCGCCTGACAATATGGTTGAATTTAAGCCCGGCGGCTACCATGTAATGCTTATGGGGCTGGTTAATCCCCTGACCAAAGGCAATAAGTTTAACCTGACGCTGCATTTTGCTGATCAGCAAAGCAAAACGGTAGAGGTTACCGTGGGTGAGCAGGGAAAACAGGGTGGACATCACCACCACTGACAACGGGTCGCTGTAAAAAGAATGTAATCCAAATCAGTGCATTATTGCTATGAATACTATAATTGGAACAAACCAAGGAGTTTATGATGAGCAAGATTGATATCGGTATTGCAGAAGCAGATCGCGAAGCGGTTGCCCATGGCTTAAAAAAATTACTGGCAGATTCCTACACCCTGTATCTGCAAACGCATAATTTTCACTGGAATGTAACGGGCCCGCAATTCCGTGAATTGCACCTGATGTTTGAAGAACATTACACTGAGCTCGCTGTCGCGGTAGATGATATTGCCGAACGGATCCGCACCCTGGGTGTTGCCGCGCCTGGTACTTACAAAGCATTTGCCGAACTCAGCGCAATTGAAGAAGTAGAAGGTGTACCGGAAGCCAGTGAAATGGTGCAACTACTGACCCACGCTCATGAGCAGGTAGTGAAAACTTGTCGTGAAGCGCTTAAAGTTGCCCAGCAGGCTGATGACGAGTCTTCCGTAGCCCTGATCTCAGACCGGATGCGCGTGCACGAAAAAACCGCATGGATGCTACGCGCGATGGTGCAATAACACAATTTAAAACATCAAGAGACGATCATGAAGCGACCTCAATATAAGGTTGCAACGTTTACAGCACTGGCTATGGCCGGTGCTGTTGCGTTTAGCAGCCAGGCGACAGAAACACTGCATGTAAACGAACTTGCCAGCGGGCTGGACCACCCGTGGGGCATGGCTTTTCTGCCCTCCGGTGAGATGCTAATTACTGAACGAAGCGGTCAGATTCGCAAGTTCAATTTTGCCACCGGGCTGAGTAAACCCTTAAGCGGCGTTCCCGAAGTAGCTGCCGACAATCAGGGCGGTCTGCTGGACATCACCGCTGACCCGGATTTTGCCGATAACCAGACGGTGTATTTTTGTTATTCGCGGCCAACCGACGGTGGCAGCAGTTCCAGCGTAGCCAGTGCTACTTTAAACGGCACTAGCCTGACCAACGTTAAAGATATTTTTGTGGCCGATTCGGTGGTGAATAATGGTTTCCACTTTGGCTGTCGCCTGGCTTTCGATAATGACCAGCATCTTTTCGTCACGCTGGGTGACCGCTATAAATACATGAAAGAAGCACAGAACACCGACAATCACTTTGGCAAGATTGTACGCATTGAGCGTGATGGTGATGTGCCCGAAGACAACCCGTTTGTAGAAGGTGATGCACCAGAGGTATTCAGTTACGGTCACCGTAATGTCCAGGGATTAACCGTGCACCCGCAAACCGGGGAAGTATGGGCCATGGAACACGGCCCGAAAGGCGGAGATGAGGTAAACCTGATCAAAGCCGGTAACAATTATGGCTGGCCGGTCATTACCTATGGTATTGATTACAATGGCAGTATTATTTCCGATAAAACGGAACAGGAAGGTATGGAACAGCCCGTTCTGTACTGGGACCCGTCCATCGCCCCAAGCGGCATGACGTTCTATGCTTCCGAGGTGTTTAAAGACTGGCAGGGCGATTTGCTGGTGGGAGCACTGAAGTTTCGCCACCTGCGCCGCATTAGCTTTAATGAGGCCGGCGAAGTGGAGTCACAAACCGAGTACCTGCGCGACCGTAACGAACGGATCCGCGACGTAGAAGTGGGCCCCAACGGTTTGATTTATCTGTTAACCGATGAAAGTAACGGTAAGTTACTGCAGATAACCCCGGCTAACTAGCAAAAAGGGCTACCTCGGTAGCCCTTTTTTCATGCATCTACTCGGCCTTTGTTTTTGGCTCGGTACGATAGCGTTCGAACCAGGCGAGGATATTGCCGACTTTCTGGATCAGCCGTGACGGTTTTGATGCAATGCCGTGGGATGCTCCCGGCAGGCGCAACATGGCCGACTCTACTCCACGCAGTTTCAGGGCCTGATAGAACTGTTCAGACTCACTGATTGGCGTACGGTAATCAGACTCACCCGTCAGTAGCATGGTTGGCGTGGTTACGTTCCCTACCAGTGATAACGGTGAGTGGGCCCATAAATGCTCCGGGATTTCCCAGGGCATACCCGGCATCCAGTACTGGGTGAAGTAGGGGTAAGCGTCGGCCGTTAAGGCAAAGCTCATCCAGTTAATCACCGGCTTGGCAACCACGGCGGCGGCAAAACGGTCGGTCTTACCAATCGACCAGGCGGTTAATACACCGCCGCCAGAGCCACCGGTGATAAACAGGTTGTTGGTATCAATAAAGCCTTTGGTAATGACGCCATCTACTACGTCCATCAAATCGTTATAATCTGCTGACGGGTAGTTATGATGGATTAAGTTGGCAAAGTCTTCACCGTAAGAAGTACTGCCGCGTGGGTTTGACCACACCACCACATATCCTTTGGCTGCCATTAACTGAATTTCGGCACTGAAGTTGGGGCCGTAGGCCGTGTGCGGGCCACCATGTATTTCCAGAATGAGCGGGTATTGCTTGTCAGGATCAAAGTCTGGCGGGGTAATCATCCAGGCTTCAATGGGGCGTTCATCAACCGAAGACGTTACTGTCATGGCTTTAATCGTCGGCATATTCAGGTGACCGAGCACATCTTCATTGAGTGCGGTTAACCGGGTTACTTTGCCGCGGCTTTCGCGTACAAATAAATCCGCCGGCGTCGAGCCATCGGAGCTAACAAAAGCCAGCGCGCCATTATCGGCCACCGCAAACTCCCCTGAGGTGTAAGGGCGCCCAAGTGACTGACCACTCAAAACGATGTTGAGCTTATCCATGTCGCCGTCGAGTTCCACAGCGGCCACTTTGGTTTGTCCGGCATCCTGATAACTGACGTACAATTCATCGCTGTCGTCGCCCCAGGCAAACTGCCCGGTAGTGCGGTCAAAGGATTCAGTAAGGTTGGTCAGCTTGCCGTCTTTCATACGCATAACCCATAAGTCACTACTCTGAAAGCTTAACTTACGGTCAGTGGTGTGTTTAAACGCCAGGTACTTACCGTCCGGACTCAGTTGCGGGCCACTTTCCGGGCCTTCGAGGCTGGTGATCTGGTTAAACGCTCCCGAAGCAATGTCCAGAGTGTAAATATCACTGCCCATCACTTCCATGGCGTAGTTGTCGCTGGGATTGGCTGAAAAGTACAACTTTTTGCCATCGTTTGAAAAGCTCAGATCGCCATTGAGCGGGTAATCAGTAAACGTTAGCTGGCGGGGGGTACCGCCTTCTACCGGCAACAGGTAAATCTGATTGAAGCCACCCGGCACGTAGCCGGCACCATCGGAGCGGTAGTTGAGGTCATCAATAAACTTACCGGTTTCTGCCCATTTGGCCCTGTCCGGTTTGCCTGGCATACCGGTAAACAAGGGTTTATCTGCTTGCGGGGTAAACTGAGTAAATGCCAGCGATTTTCCGTCTGGCGACCAGACGACATTGCCCGGTGCATAGCTCGTGTTGGTTAACAGGGCGTCTTCACCACTGTCGAGGTAGCGTACATAAAGTTGTTGTGAGCCGGAGCGGTCAGACAGATAGGCCAGCTTGCTGCCGTCGGGAGAAAGTACCGGGCTGCGCACACTGGCATGCTCAGCAATCAGCGGGCGATGCTGACCACTCTTTACCTCTACCTGCCATAAACTGATGTGCATACGATCGTTCATAATGTCGTTACTGCGACGCTCGTAAATGATGTGTTTATTATCGGGCGTAAACACTGGTGACGCTGCGTATTCCAGGGCAAACACGTCCTTGTAATCGAAAGTAGTGGGCGCGCTGTTATCAGCCGCCGCGCTAGCTGATAAGCCCAGCATAACACTGGCTGCCAGCGCTTTTATGGTGTTATTCATTATTGTTTTTCCTTGCTTACTGTCGTCAGAATTTTATCCTGCCCAGCAGGATATCTTTGTACATGACCCAGTCTCCCATTAAGCTGTACAGGGGATAATGAAAGGTCGCAGGTTTGTTGTGCTCAAATTTAAAGTGGCCAAGCCAGGCAAAGCCATAACCGGCTATCGGTAGTAACCATAGCAGCATTAACTGCCCGGTCAATAAACTCAATATCAGCAGGGTGAGTACCAGTGTTGAACCGATAAAATGCAATCGCCGGCAGGTTACATTTTGATGTTCACTCAGGTAGTACGGGTAAAATTCCCGGAATGAGGTAAAGCGTTTTGTTGTTGTCATCTTATCGCCTTAGTAATTTGTCAGAGATAGTGTAGCATTTGTATTTTAAGGACTTGCAATTAAGGCCAGCGCGCCCATATTTATAAGCACAATCTTACGAAAGCAAACAGGCGAAATAAGCATGCAGCAATTGATGTCGAACAACATCGTGGATTTAACGGTAGAGAACTTTCAGCAGATTATTCTGGAAGTATCTAAAGAGAAAATCGTCTTAATTGACTTTTGGGCCGAAGGCTATGAGCCTTGCAAAGAGTTATCGCCGATTCTGGAAAAAATTGCCGGTGATTATCCGGACACCCTGTTACTGGCCCGTGTTGACTGTGAGCGTGAGCAGCAGGTCGCCGCTCAGTTTGGCATTCGTAATCTGCCTACCGTAATGGTAGTTAAAGATGCGCAGCCGGTAGATGGCTTTGCCGGTATGCAGCCGGAAACCGAAATTCGCGCCATGTTGGGCAAATACCTACCCAGCCCGGAAGATGAATTTCTCGCCAAAGCTGCCGAGCTTATCGCCAGCGGTGACTACAGCGGCGCCTTCCCAATGGCGAAACAAGCCTTTGAGATTAACCCGGATAACATCGATAGCAAATACCTTTATATAGACTGCCTGATTGAAACTGGCGCAGTGCCGGCTGCCAAGGAATTACTGGCAGAGATAAAGCTGGTGGATCAGGATCAGCGTTATCATACTTTGCAGGGCAAAGTGGAACTGGCTGAACAGGCCGCCGATACGCCAGAGATCCGTGCATTACAGGAACAGGCCGAAGCCAACCCGGATGATTTGCAGGTGAAGGTGGATTTAGCGGTGGCGCTTTATCAGGTACAACGTTTTGAAGAAGCGCTGGAACTGCTGTATGGCGTATTGCTGAAAGACTTCGGCTTTGGCGAAGCGAAAAAGCTTATCCTTGATATCATCAATGCTCTGCCGGATGGCGATTCACTGAAGTCTGGCTACCGTCGTAAAGTATACAGCCTGATGTACTGATATAAAGATGGCTCAGGGCTGTCATTACGGCAGCTCAGGGCTGGTATCCCTCTTCTCTGAGCCATTTTATGGCGTCCAGATAGTTGGTGAAGTACTCACGCTCGTAGGCTTTTAAAATCGGATCGTCCGATTTCATCTGAGGGTGAGTGCGTTCCAACTGTGCATACTTTATGTGGTTGGTATCCACTACATAGGCTGCTCTTCTCAAGCCATTGCGGATATTATCAAAAATACCTTCTCGTACGATACCCTGGCACTCGGGAGTGCTCATCACCCAGCGCCGGCAATCAACAATAGCAGCCCATGGGCGTTGCTCAAATTGCCTGGCGATAGGGGCCATTTCATCAGTTAGTATTTTTGCCATACCCACATCCCACGCTCCGGTGGCATAAACTTCCAGTATGTTATTTGAAACGGTCAGGCTGTACTGACCGAGGTTGGGGAATAGCATGGTCTGTGTTGAGTGATTAGTCGTACTTAATTATAACCTGACTTGCGCCGCAAACGATGCGTTATTTGCTATAGTGCGGGACAACTACACGAATTTTTGGGACAAGTATGCCAAATTGGTTCTGGGCGGCGCTGGCGATGGTAATGATTATTGAGGGGATCGGGCCATTGCTTGTACCAAACCGCTGGCGGCAATATCTGCGTCAAGTGGCCGAATCAGAACCCGGCCAGTTGCGTCAGATTGGCGGTACCCTGGTGGTGATTGGCTCAGTTTGTCTATACTTTATAGTGAATTAGCGTTCCCCAGGCTATTTATTCACTGGTCAGCTGAATATTTGTGCATAAAACAGATGATCCGGTGGCCTTAATTTTGATAGAATCCACGCCTAATTTTTTAACATACTCGACTCATGGCTAAAAATATTGTGGTCCTTGGCACCCAATGGGGTGACGAGGGAAAAGGTAAAGTAGTAGATCTGCTTACTGACCGTGCAAAGTATGTTGTTCGCTATCAAGGCGGACACAATGCAGGTCACACACTGGTAATCGACGGTGAAAAAACCGTTCTGCATCTCATTCCGTCCGGCATTCTGCGCGAAAACGTTACCTGTATTATTGGTAACGGCGTGGTACTGAGCCCGGAAGCATTAATGACTGAAGTCTCCATGCTGGAAGAGCGCGGTGTACCAGTGCGTGAACGCCTGAAAATCAGTGAAGCTTGTCCGCTCATTCTGCCATACCATGTAGCGCTTGATGTTGCGCGTGAAAAAGCCCGCGGTGCCAAGGCTATTGGCACTACCGGTCGCGGCATTGGTCCAGCTTATGAAGATAAAGTATCCCGCCGTGGTTTACGGGTTGGCGATCTGTTCAATGCCGAAGATTTCGCTGCCAAGTTAAAAGAAGTGCTGGATATCCATAACTTTACCTTAACGCAGTATTACGGCGAAGAGCCGGTGGATTTCGATAAGACCCTGGCTGATGCCATGGCTGTTGCCGATATCCTGCGTGCGATGGTAGTTGATGTGACCGACGAACTGGATAAAGCCCAGAAAGCCGGCCTGCCTATCATGTTTGAAGGCGCGCAAGGCACACTGCTGGATATCGACCACGGTACTTACCCGTACGTTACTTCTTCTAACACCACAGTTGGTGGCGTAGCAACCGGCGCAGGTTTTGGCCCGCTGAACCTGGATTATGTGCTGGGTATCGTTAAGGCATATACCACCCGTGTTGGTTCTGGTCCTTTCCCCACCGAGCTGGATGATGATGTAGGCGAACACTTAGGTGTTAAAGGTCACGAGTTTGGTGCCACTACCGGTCGTAAGCGACGCACTGGTTGGTTTGACGCGGTAGCCATGAAGCGCGCGGTACAAATCAACTCTATCACCGGTTTCTGTCTGACTAAGCTGGACGTACTGGATGGTCTGGAAACCCTGCAAATTTGTGTGGGTTATAAAGATAAAGACGGTAACGTAAAAGACGTTCCACCCATGGCGGCTGATGGCTATGATCTGGTGACGCCGGTTTATGAAGAAATGCCAGGCTGGAGCGATAACACTTTTGGTGTTACCGATTATGACTCGCTGCCTCAGGCTGCTAAAGACTACATCGCTCGTCTGGAAGTGATTACCGGTGTACCGGTGGATATTATCTCTACTGGTCCGGACCGTAATGAAACCATTGTGATGCGTCATCCTTACGACGCATAAAAACGGTTAAAGATTAAAAACCCCGCCTTCGCGGGGTTTTTTTATTGCTGTGAAATAGTGCTAGTATGAACACATCGTACCTGCAGGAGTTGTTTCGTGAGTAGAGCACCGGGCGCCATCGTGTCAGTTTTTGAGCGTTTACAGCAGTCCTATGTGCTGGGCAAAACCAAAACCTATGCCTGGCGAAAAGCGCAACTGGAAGCCTTGCAGCGCATGCTCAGCGAAAACGAAGCGGCGTTTGTTGAGGCCCTTAACACCGATCTGGGAAAAAGCGAGGCGGAAGCCTTTACTACCGAAATTGGTTTTCTGCTGAGTGATATCCAGCACACTAAAAAACACCTGCGTCAATGGATGAAAGCCCGCAAGGTCAGCACACCGTTGGTGGCACAACCGGCCCGCAGCTCTCTGCAACCGGAGCCACTTGGTACTGTGTTGATTCTTGGTGCGTGGAATTACCCGGTACAGCTTACCCTGGCACCCTATGTTGCAGCACTGGCAGCCGGTAACTGTGCGCTTCTCAAACCCTCTGAACTAGCACCGGCCAGCTCTGCACTGATGGCCAGCCTGATCCCTAAGTATCTGGATGGCGATGCGGTGGCGGTAGTCGAAGGCGATAAGGACGTTGCAAGTGAATTACTCTCGTTGCCCTTTGATCATATCTTTTATACCGGCGGTGAAGCCGTGGGTAAAATAGTTATGACCGCAGCGGCTCAAAACCTGACGCCGGTTACTCTTGAGCTGGGGGGCAAAAGCCCGTGTGTGGTAGACGCCAATACCGATATCGCCACCACTGCGCGACGTATCGTATGGGGGAAATGGACCAACGCCGGTCAAACCTGTATTGCGCCTGATTATGTTTTGGTTGAGCGCAGCTGTGCCGACGCGCTCATCGACAAGCTTGGTAAGGAAATCACCCGCCAGTTTGGCAATCAGCCATTGCAGAGCAAGGATTACGGGCGCATTGTTAATGAGCGTCATCTAACGCGTTTAAAGCAATACATCGAAGGGCATGAGATAGTAATAGGTGGCCAGCTCGATGAAGCACAAATGAAACTGGCACCCACGGTGATTTTAAATCCGGATATCGACACACCGGTTATGCAGGAAGAAATTTTCGGGCCGGTTTTGCCGGTTATTGAAGTCAGCAGCGTCAATGAAGCTATCGATTTTATTAAGCGTCGCCACAAGCCGCTGGCGGCGTATTTATTTAGCGAATCACAGAGTATTCAGCAGCAATTTGCTGATGAGGTCAGTGCCGGTAGCGTGTGTATCAATGACACCATGATGTTTATGGCGAACCCACAACTGCCCTTTGGCGGAGTAGGCAATAGCGGCATGGGCCGCTACCATGGCAAATTTGGCTTTGATACTTTCAGTCATCTCAAAAGCGTAATGAAACGCAGTTTCTGGTTTGATGTGGCAATTCGTTATGCGCCCTCAAGTGCCCGTAAGCGCTTTTTACTTAAAAAATTACTCTAGACTAACGTTCATCAACGACGAAGGAGCCGTATCGTCATGCCTCAACCCTTTCATTTAGCCATTCCGGTAGACAACCTGGAGAAAGCCCGCGAATTTTACGGCGAGTTACTCGGCTGCAAACAGGGGCGCAGCGATACGCAATGGATAGACTGGGATTTAGCCGGCCATCAGTTAGTAACGCACCTGGTGAAGGCCATGCCCTCCGCGCCCGAATATAATGCCGTGGATGGTCACAGTGTGCCGGTCCCGCATTTTGGTGTGGTACTAACCATGGAGGAGTGGCAGGCCCTGGCCGATAAGCTCACTGCCGCTAATATGGAATTTGTCATTAAGCCCTACGTGCGTTTTAAGGGCCAGGCCGGTGAACAGGCCACCATGTTCTTTATGGACCCGGCGGGCAACGCCTTGGAGTTCAAGGCATTTGCCGATATTAACCAATTGTTTGCGACAGATTAAACTTAGTTGATCAGAGCTTGCCCTATAATGCGAACTGATTGTTTATTATGGCGATTTGTAATAATTTAATAATGTAACCGTGGCACAAATAGAGATGCTACGCCATTGAGTTGCTTAGCTCCTCAGGTAAAGACAGATAAATTAACTCAGTATTAGTCAACGCAAAAGGCGTTGTGCTGAACCTATAACAACAATAATAACCGACAGGATTTATCGTGATTGAAGATGTAGTTGCCCAGGCTGGCAAAGGGTTTTTCAGGGGAATTGGTTTTCTTATTGCGGAACTGCTGTTCTGGCGGTTGTGCTACATCGTGGGCTGGCCGGTTTGTAAAATCCTCACCTTTGGTCAGTACCCAAGAAGAGTTGAACGCGAGCGAGCCATTTTTCGTCAGGAAAAAGCGCATACCGGTTTTACCTGTGCGGCTACCGGCTTAATCATCCTGCTTGTTTTAGCGGTTATTTACACCGGATACTGGCCTTCCAGCTTCCCGGCCATTACTTCTTAATAGCCTGAAGCCGCTGGCCCCAGGCTATTTTCGATTTTTATTTTACTGACTGCACTACCGCTTTACCCCGTCCGCGAGCTTCGGAAGCGGCTGAGAGTTTGCCATTTTGTTGCATGATCAGGTGCAGATCGCCAAAGTTACTTTCTTTTATGTTGTAGCCCATGTCTTGCAGCGTATTCAGTGTAGCCGGGTCGAACCCTTCATGTACGCGGATTTGATCCTCTGGCCATAACTGGTGATGGAAACGAGGCAGGTTTACGGCTTCTTCTGCACTTAAATCGTATAGCAGCGTGTTGAGAATCGACAGCGTCACTGAGGAAATAATCGTGGTTCCACCGGGTGAACCGGTCACCAGCTTAACCTGTCCGTCCTCGAGTACAATAGTGGGTGTCATGGATGAAAGCATCCGCTTATATGGCTCAATAGCGTTAGCTTCTCCGCCAATCGCGCCGAAAAAGTTTGGCACGCCGGGTTTAGCACTGAAGTCATCCATTTCGTCATTCAACAAAAAGCCCGCGCCTTCAGCCACCACCCCTGCACCAAAGCTCAGGTTTATGGTTGTGGTATTGGCTACCGCATTGCCCCATTGATCAACAATAGAGAAATGGGTGGTATCCTCACTTTCGTGGAGTCCGGGTTTGATTTGTGGGGTAGCTGAAATGGCGGTCAGGTTAATTTCCCGCGCTCGCTTGGCGATATAGTCCGGCGCGATTAACTGCGGTTGAGGCACGGCGAAAAAGTCCGGGTCGCCAAGGTATTCTGCGCGGTCGGCAAATACTCGTTTTCCGGCTTCACTCACCAGATGCAGATAAGGCGCTGAGTTATGCGCAGGTAATATATTTGTTCTGGTCACGTTGTCGACCATGCCGAGCCACTGGGCCACCGCGATGCCGCCAGAACTTGGCGGCGGGGCAGTGACAACCTGATAGCCGCGCCAGTCAAAATTAATCGGTGTGCGCCACTGAGCGTGATAACGGGTTAAGTCTTCATGGCTGATTAAGCCACCATTAGCCTGCATGTAGCTAACAATATGATCGGCTGTTTCGCCTTCATAAAAACCGGCCGGGCCGTTATCCCGGATGCGGCTTAAGGTGGCTGCCAGCTCGGGTTGTTTAAATAACACGCCTGCTGTGGCGGCTTCGCCAAAGTAGTTGGCAAAGTTGGTTTTAAGGCCGCGTTTTTCAATACGCTTAATGTAGCGACTCACCCGGCCTGCCAGTTTCTCCGGGACTTCAAAGCCCTCACTGGCATAGGTTATGGCTGGCTGAACCAGGCGTTGCCAGGGTAACTTACCGTATTTTTGATGAGCAGCCCACATACCGGCAACGGTGCCGGGTATACCTGAGGCCTTAGCCCCAAACAATGAGTCGGTAGGGTGTACATCGCCGTTGTCATCGAGATACATGTCACGGGAAGCGTCAGCAGGTGCCATTTCCCGGTAATCAAGGAAATCGGCACTGCTATCCATGTAAATGGTCATAAACCCGCCGCCGCCAATATTGCCAGCTTCGGGGTAAGTTACCGCCAGAACAAATTGCGCCGCGATGGCTGCGTCTACCGCATTTCCGCCGTCCTGCATGACATCGAGTGCAACCCGGGCCGCGAATTTATCGGGCATGGCCACCGCATACTCGGCTGTGCTGGCCGGTGTAGTGGTGACCTGTTCGGAGGACGAACAAGCGGTGAGAGAAATGATTAAGGCACTTATTAACAGATATCGCATGAAACTAACCCACCATGATTAAACTGGTTATGACATAAAGGATTAAGGTTAATGCACCGCCGGTTAAGGCATAGGGCATTTGTGTGCGCACGTGCTCAAGCAGGTCGCATCCTGAGGCAATCGACGAAACCGCGGTGGTATCGGAGATAGGTGAGCAGTGATCGCCAAATACGCCGCCGCCCAGAATGGCCCCAATAACCAGCGACGGAGGCAGGCCAAGCTGCTGGATGAGCGGCACGCCAATGGGGATAAGAATGGCAAAAGTGCCCCAGGAAGTACCAGTGGTAAACGACATAATGCCGCCGGCTAAGAACAGCATGGGGACAATCAGAAATAATGGTAAGTACTCACCAACTATACCCGCAACAAACAGACCGGTACCCAGCACCTTTAAACTGCTACCAAGAGTTAACGATAGTAATACGATGGTAACTAAAGGCAACAATTCGCCCATGCCTTTAAAGCCGACATTTACCGCTTCGTGATGGCTAAAGCGTTTGGAAAATACCAGCATCAGGTAGGCCACAGCAGTGGCCAGAATGGTGGCATACAGTACTGACTTACTACCGCTGCCCTGAGAGAGTACGCCATTGCCGGTCCACAGCATAAAGCCAACCATGCTCACTACCATGGTTAAAATAGGGATAACCATATAGCCGGGTTTGGTGGCGGCTGCGGCAGAAAGCTGCTGTTGATTGCTCTGTAACTGTTGTTCCGCTTTGGCCATGGGGCCGTGTACTTTGTCGGCAAACACGGTGTAGGCGGCGATGAGCAGAGCGATGATGGCGTAGAAGTTAAAGAATACCGAGCCCCACAAGATACTGGCCGATGAGGCGGGCAGTTCATAAGTATCGAGCATGCCAAGGACAAACGCGCCCCAGCCATTGAGCAAAATAAGAATACAAATTGGTGCACTGGTGCTGTCGATAAGATACGCAAGGCGCGCGCGGCTCATACCAAACTTATCAAATAAGCCGCGGGCAAAAATACCGGCGGTGAGCACACTGAGGTTAGATTCAATGAAAACAACGATACCGGTGAGCATGGTGAGCCCGCCTACCTGGCGACGACTCTTAGCGACCCCGCGTTTAGTCAGCCAGTCTACCGTTGCGGTAACGCCGCCTGAGTCACGAATATACGCCAGCAGTGCGCCTACCAAAACGCTGAATAATAAAATGCGGGTATTACCGGCGCTGGTGGCTACGTCTACCACCCGTTCGACGGAAGTTATCGGTGCCAGCAACAGGCTGTCTGTACCAGCGGTGAGGAGGATCAGTGCCTCAGCACTGAGAACCGCCATCAGCAATGCCATAATGACCTCTTTCTTCCAGAAAACGATCACAATGGCGATGACAGGTGGAATGATGGAAACCCAATCCATACGAATGAACCCTTGTTGTTTTTATGTCGTTATTTTAATTGGCCTGTTTGTTCAGAATTGCTTCGTAGACCAGTGAAACGATGCTGCCGTAGCGGCCGGTTTCAAATTGCTTACCGGTAAATTGCAGCTTTTCTTCGTCTTCTTCCACAATGGGCGAATGGCGCGCGTTGGTCAAGAGGATGACGGCCAAATCAAGGGCTGGGTCGATAACTGTAGCCGTGCCTGTCCAACCGGTATGGCCAAATGCCAGATCGCTGGCATAAGGGCCGAAGTGCCAGCGGTTGGTACCATTAGCCGCCCGGCGCCAGCCGAGCCCATAGTGCCAGAAGCGATTATCCGGTTTGGTGAAGGCATTGATTATATTGCTGTCGAACACATGTGTTTCGCCGTAGCCACCGCCGTTTAACAGCATTTGTGCCATTACGGCCAGTTCATCGGCGGTGGAGAACAGCCCGGCATGACCAGACACACCCTGCATGGCATAAAAGGCTTTTTCGTCGTGAACTTCTCCCTGCAGGGTATATTCACGGATGTTCGGGAAAGTAATCCGGCCGTCGCGGGTATTGCCACGCAGTTCGGTGGCGGCAAATTCGCCCTTGTGGTGACCTTTCTGCAGCGGGTTGAACAACGTGTTTTTGAGCCCCAGCGGCTGATACAGCCACTCTTCGCAATACCGGTCCAGGGGCATGCCAGTAATACGCTCCACAATCAGACCAAGCAGTATAAAATTAATATCACTGTAAGAGGCGTTAAGCCCGTTACTGACTTCAAAGGGCGCCTGGGTGATCAGCAGCTCGCTGGTACGTTGGCGGGACTGGGAATAAAAGCGTTTGCCCAGCGGGTTTTCCGGGTCGTAAAAAGCAATGCTTGGCGAGTAGCCGGACTGATGTGACAGCAGATCGCTGACCCGTCTTGCCTCACGACCTGCGCCCTGATATTCCGGCAGGTAATGTTTAATGGGCTGCGTTACATCGAGCTGACCGGTCTCCACCAGATGCATCAGTGCCAACGTGGTGGCAAACATCTTGGTGTTAGAGGCCAGGTCAAAAATGGTGTCGGTACGCATTGGCTGCGGGCTGGCCAGCGGCAGCCCGTTTTCGTCGTAGCGCTTCTGGTAACCATAGGCAGTACGTTTAATAATTTCGCCGTCTTTGACTATCAGTAACACCGCCCCCGGAAAGCCTTCAGCTACTTCCTGATGGATCAGCTCGTCTACTGCGGTAAAGCGGTTCTGGTAGGCCTGAGTGTTGTCTTTTAATTCAGGGTAGGGCACCTGTATATGCAACTGCGCTTCGGCGGGTTCTATATTGCTCACAGCCAGGGTATTGATGCCGGTTCGGGTGCGGCGGGCCAGAGAATAACGATAGGTATTGTCGGCGGCAAACTCGTCATCCAGCGATAATACTTCGCCGTTAACCGACACCGTCGCCGAAGCTGGCAGGTTGCTCTCAATAATCAGCTCGCCGCGACCGGCATAGCTCTTAAACGCGAAGCGGTCTTTAACAAAGGCGCGCTTGGATGGCCTGAGGTCTGGCAACACCGCGTCTACCTGACCGCGCCGAACGCCTGGTAACTCACTTTCTGCGGTGGCAATAGCCAGCTCACGCTCTTTTTCATAACGGCTCAGCAGCGCGTCTTTTTGCTCGGGAAAATACTTATCGAGTAAGGCAAACACGGCGGCCGTGGTACGGCTGTCAGGCTCGCCACTGACATGCCAGGGCAGAAAATGCATCTGAAACGCAGAAATAGCATTAAGAGTACTGGTATCGGCGATACCGGTTTCGATTACACCATAACCATAGGCGCGCAGTGCACTTTGCAGCAAACCAATACTGGCTGGCTGTTCGTTAAAGGTTTTCCAGTAGTCGGCCAGTGTTTCATTGTCGTACCAGGCGCCAACGCCAGCCTGATATAACTCAAACCATGGAAAGCGCGGGCCGGGATCGTTCTTGCGGTCGAAAGCGATATCCGAATGACCGACTACCGCAGTGGGCTCGATATCCGGGTGTCTGGCAATGATGTCTTTTACCAGCTCAATAACGACTTCGATTTGAGCAGGGTCGTAATCCGGGAAAAAACATAAGCGGTTTGAGCCATGTTCGGCCAGAGAGGGAGCCATATCGCCGTCGCGCTCACATTCCGGCACATTAACTATCTCGATCCCAATGGAGTGGTCATTTAAGCCGGTACGCCCCTGCCAGTAACTTCTGCCGGCATGCCAGGCACGCATATTTTCGTCCACTAACCGGATTATTCTGGGCTTGCCGCCGGGATCGCTCGGATCATTGGATTCAGGTATAAGGTAGTGGGAGCTTAAACCGCCTTCATCAACCAGCGCTGTGACTGAGCGGGCATAGTCAATTGCCGTGAAGTGCAACACCAATGATTTGACCCGCTCGCCATAATTGGCCGACGGCATTTCAATTACCCGTCGACTGCTACAGCTAATTAAAAGCAGTGCACATAGTGTCCATAACAAAACACCGCGAAAACTTCGGCTGGTCACAGCAATTCCTCTACTCTTTGGTTCATTTGTTGGCCGGGCGTTTGCCTGAGGCACAGACGCTTACATTACTCAAACTACCATACTCGAAAGGCTTGTGCATAATAAAATATTCCTATTGTGTGGTGTGGAGTTGAGCGCTTTTTGGCAACTGTTAATTGTTGGTTAAGCGCTTTTATACAGGCATCTTCGTGTGTTTTTGTTTGCGACTCTGGTTGATAGTGGTAAGCCTTAATGGCTTTGATAAACAAAGATTAAAAATGTCAGGGTGGAATAATTTATTTTTTGTGGTCGCTGGGGTAAGCTTGGTTATCGACGTTGATGCATTTGGAAAGGGCCCTGATAGTGATGCGTACTAAAGCCGTACTGGTGAGTTTACTTGTAATGTTAACCGTAGGCTGCTCCGGCGGGCAGGACAGTGAGTTTATGCTGGGCCAGAAGCTGATGCTGGATATGCGCTACTACTGCGCCGATGGTACGCCAGCGGAAAGTTGTAAAACGCCGGTTACCACCTTGCTTCCTGAGTTTGCCGAAATTATTCGTCAGGGCCAGATTGGCGGGGTGATCCTGTTCGCTGAAAACCTCGACAACAGCCAGCAGATTATCGAGCTAAACTATGCCATTCAGCAGTTGGCTAAAGAGGAAGGTTTACCGCCACTGTTTATTGCCATCGATCAGGAAGGGGGCCGGGTTGCGCGGTTGCCGGATAAAGTGGCAACCCGTTATGTTGGCAATATGGCGATTGGTGCAACCTACCCGCTGTATAACACCACCTTTGCAGAACGGGTGAATAAAGGGATTGCTAAAAGCATTGGTCAGCTTGGGTTTAACGTAAATTTCGCCCCCACTGTGGATGTTAATGTCAATGCTGATAATCCGGTTATTAATGTCCGGTCTTACGGTGAAGACCCTCAAATGGTGGCAGAGCTTGGCGCTGCGGCCGTGGCCGCGTTACAGAGTGAAAATATTCTCAGCGCCCTGAAGCATTTTCCCGGTCATGGCGATACTCATACCGACAGTCATACCGGTCTGCCTCGGGTTGATCACGATCTGGCCACCGTGGAAGCGGTTGATTTACTGCCGTTTCGCTATGCCATTGAGCAGGGGCAGGCTCCGGCAATGATAATGACTGCACACATTCAGTACCCATTGCTTGATGACACCCGTTTTAAGGCACTCGACGGTGAGGATACCCTGGTACCAGCCACCCTCTCGCACAAAATTCTCACCGGTATACTTCGAAATAAAATGGGCTACCAAGGCATTATTGTGACCGATGCGCTGGATATGGCTGGTATTGCACACTATGTGGACCATAAGAACGCGGTGATAAAAACCTTTAATGCCGGGGCGGATATTGCATTGATGCCTTATGCGGTGCGTAATCCACAAAGTCTCAGTCGTTTTTGGGAGCTCTACAAGCAGTGGGTGCAGGCTATGAGCAGCGGAGACATTGACCGCCAGCAAACCCAGTTGTCGGTTAAACGTATTTTGCAGGCCAAACAGCAGTTTGAGCTTGATGAGTTTACTAGCAAGCCGCTGGCGGAACGGATTAAAAGCGCTGTTGATACGCTGCCTGGGGAAGAAAACCAGCGCACCGAAATGGACCTGGCCAGGGCCGCACTAACCCAGGTCTATAATCGTGGTGTGTTGCCACTCAGAGGGAGTCGCTTTTATATAGTCATGCCCGACGAGGCACGTTGCATGGCGATGACAACAGCTTTATTAAAGCTTCAGCCAGGTTTGCAACTCACCTGCGATGCATTAACCGGTATTGATCCTGCAAAAGCCTTGCCCGACATGAATGATACCGATGCTGTGATTGTGGGCGATATTACGCCCCAACACAGCCTCGCTGAAATGGGCGGCATGGCAGACCTGAGCACCTGGCGGAACCGGCCGGATAAAAACACTCAGGAAGCCTGGGTAAGACGACTGTTGGTCAGCGCCGGTGAACAATCGGTTAATGCGGTATTCATTGCGCTCAGAGCGCCCTATATTATTTCGGATTATCGTCACCTTGCTGGCGCCGCCGTGGCTACCTTCGGTTATAACGTCACCGTAACAGGTGCAGAAGAGAAAGGTACAGTTCGCGCTCATGGTGCAGTTTTTACCGCGCTGGCAGAAGGCTTACTCGGGCGTTCGCCGATGCCGGGTAAGTCGCCTGTCACCATCGACGAGTAGGGCACATGACGGCGCGTATTAGTGCTCTGGATGCCTTGCGGGGGCTGGCTATCATCGCCATGGTGCTGGTTAATAATCCGGGCTCGTGGCAGGCTATTTATGCGCCGCTAAAACATGCTGAATGGCATGGCCTGACCCCAACCGATGTTATCTTCCCGGGCTTTATCTTTGTGATGGGCGTTACCATTGCAATCCATTTACCCCGGGAGCTAACCCGCCTGAACAGTACGATGGCTGTAGTCAGAAACACTACCAGCCGGGCTATCACTCTAATTCTGCTGGGCTGGGGGTTGTATTTGTGTTGGTATAATACCGGGAGTCCCGGATATAGCTGGTTTGAACAACGCTTTCTGGCGCTGCGTTTTGCCGGCGTATTACCCCGGCTCGGTGTGGTTTACTGGCTCACCGTGTTGCTCATCCTGGCGGTATCCTGGCGCTGGGTTGGTGTGCTGGCGATTGTATTGCTGGCAGGATACTGGGGCGCCATGGAGTGGATCCCTTATGCTGACGCCAGCGGTGGGATTTATCAGGGCCGCTGGGAATTTGGTAACAGCCTTGCCGCTTATCTTGATCATCAACTGCTCGGGGCCAATCATGTTTATTATTCTGATGCGACCCCATTTGCTTTTGACCCAGAGGGGATCCTGTCAACCCTGCCTGCGGTAGTGACCTGCCTGACCGGTGTCTGGGTGGGGCGTTACGTCCTGGTACAACACGGCTGCCCGAATAAACTGATGATACTGGCTCTGGCCGGCATCTGTGCCGGTTATGGCCTGGCGGTCATCAACCCTATAAACAAAGCGCTTTGGTCGCCCACTTTTGTGCTGGTAACCAGTGGCATACTAACCATCCTTTTTTGGCTCTGTATCCTGTACGAACGTAAAGCTGGCCCTTTACCCAAAGGGCATCCGCTATTAGTTGCCGGCACCAATAGCATCGCCTTTTTCATGTTATCTGGTATTCTCGCCCGGGTACTGCTTATTATTAAAGTTGACGGTGTTTCTCTGAAAGGTCATGCCTGGCGATTTATGCAAGCGCTCCCTCTGCCTGCGGAAATGGCTTCGCTATTGTTAGCATCAGTTTTTCTGATAATCTGCTATTACCCAATTAAGCTTATGTATAATAATGGTTTTTTCTGGCGGATTTAAACGCTGGTAAGTCCACATCCGGGTAGA
>TARA_B100000963_G_scaffold177038_1_pt1 | contig 21041 bp, 18 predicted proteins | sample TARA_B100000963 | Tara Oceans TARA_B100000963 (sample SAMEA2622097) | marine metagenome | biome: marine biome (ENVO:00000447); feature: surface water layer (ENVO:00002042); material: "saline water (ENVO:00002010), including plankton (ENVO:xxxxxxxx)" | depth 5 m | reverse complement strand
TCAGATAAAATAATAGAGTCACAAAGTGAAAAATTGATATCTTATAATTTTTTGTACAACACCAATTTAGATAACATTGTATTAAATACAAGATTTAAATTAAATACTCAAATGCAAGCAGGCCTTTACTCTAACAAAATAAGCTTAGAAAAATCAAGTCAAAACAAAAAAAATAAAATAAAAATTGACTTGATATCAATGTACAGAGTTGATAATAGATATTTGAATCATAATTTAAATGATCAAAATGGAGTTTCAAGTAATTTAAATATGATGAATAATAGGATTGACATCAAGCTTGAACACAGATATAAATACATTAAAGGAAGTGGGAAAATAAATTTAAATTTACAGTCATCATCTTTATCAAGCGATTACAGCTACAATAAAGTTTCTCTTTCAGCAGTAAATAATGCAAAGCTTGAAAAATTAAAAATCAATACTCGCTTTTTTATACAATATGGATCAGGAAACAATTGGGCTACAGAAAGTAAATTGATGTTAGCTGGGTCTAATTATGAAGAGATGATGCAATCTAAGTTTACTAATTCTGATGGAGTTATCCCATCTTCAATACGCGAATACAATTATTCATTAAATAATTTCCATTCAGGGGGAGGATTAAACTTAAGAGGATATAGTGGATATTTAGCTCCTGAATTTAACGAAGACGGAACTATTAAGTCTTTTGAATACATAGGTACAAGCGGCGTATCATTTAATACAGAAATAGAATTCACAAACTTTATGCCTTATTATTTTAGAAGGAAACCTATTACTAGTTATATCTTTGCAGACGCAGGTATGATAACTTCTAATAAATTAAGCAGAAATAATTTCCTAAATAATTACTCTAGTTTAAGAGCAGATGCTGGAATAGGTTTTACATATACATTTAGTAATTACGGACCACTTGAAACAATAAATCCATTAGTTATTAGACTTGACTTTCCTTTATTTTTAAATCGACCACCTTCAGCAGATAATAACTTTATAAAATTCAGGTGGCTACTTGCAATTAATAGAGCATTCTGATGAAAAAAATATTAAAATGGGAAGCAAAAAAAAGTTTAAAGGACGCTTTTAAGTCAGAATATATTTGGCAAATAAATAAGAAAAATGAAAAGTAAAATTAATTTCATTGGTATTGGAGTTCAAAAAGCAGGGACCAGCTGGCTGGCTAAATGTTTAAATGAACACCCAGAGATATATATACATCCAAAAAAAGAAGCTCATTATTTTAATAAAAGATCGTTTTATCTCAATAATTTACACTATCAATACTCATTTAAACACAATAATGAAAAGATTATTGGAGAAATTACCCCGGCATACATACTTGATGAAAATGTAGCAAAAAGAATTTTTAAATATAATCCATATGTTAAATTAATTGTCATATTAAGAGACCCAACAGATAGATGTATTTCTCAATATAAAATGGAAATGAGTAGAGGAAGTATAGAAAAAAATAGTGGATTATGGGATGCTTTTTCAAGAAATTTACCTAAATACGGACCAATGAAAGAAAGAGGCCAATATAAAAAGCAATTAGATAAATATTATAAATACTTTAAAAAAGAACAGATTCTTATATTGGAATATAAACAAATAAAAGAAAATCCAAAAAAACTTCTAAACACATGCTTTAATTTTTTAGAAGTTGATGAAAAGTTTGTGCCAACTAACATTCAAAAAAACATAAAGCATGATAAAGATGTAAGAAAAAATATAGTAATTAGTGAAGAAGATATTAAAAAAGTAGAAGATTTTTATAAAAATTAAATTTTTGTTTTATCTATACTTTCTTGAGGATAAACAAAATTAAATTTCGGACCCTCTAACATTTTACTTGTGTAGTCTAATTCTAAAAAATTACATATTTCTTTTAATCTATCTTCTGTGTTTTCTAAAAGATCTTTAAATGTTAAAGAAAAAGTTTTTTCTTTTTTTAATTTATTTATGATTTTCATACCAGAGTCAAATTCCTTTTCTGCCTGACTTTTAGTTTGTCCTGCTCTGTTCATCATACTAGAAATAGAAGACGATTTATCTCTTTCAATAGTAATAAAATAAGCTCCTTGACTTTTATAATCCTCTATTGACATAGCAGAAGTAGGAAAAGGTCTCACCACATGATGTTTATTATTTTTTTGAAAATCTAAGTTTACTATTCGATTAATTAAATGTCCAAATTTACTAGAGCTAGTTGAATATCTAATTTGCCTGTAGGCTAATAGTTTATTACCGTTCCATTTTTTACCAATTAACTTTAAAGAATCCTTAGTAACAGATTCAAACAACATATTTATCTCTGGGTGTCTGCCAAGCATACTTGCTAATAATGTCGTACCTGTCCTTTGCAAACCAACAACAACAAATAATTTCATAATCTAACCGAAAACTTTAAAATACTTTTTTACAATTTTTGACCCTACGAATGTAGTAATAAGATACAACATGGTCTTAAAATCGAGAGATGATTTTAAAAAATATTTTCTTGATTTTTTCATATCTCCCTTTAAATAATAGTATCTAGCCATAGAGCCATTAATTTTCATTCTTGAAATAGAAACTTTTTTTGGATATAAATGCTCATACTCTAAAATTGAATTTAATGAATAATTATAATCATTTATTCTATATCTTTCATTTAAAGATAAATTATCATTTTTAACTTTTCGTACATATAAAGCGTCACAGAATTCTACAGATTTTTGATTATGAAACAACTTAAGAACCCAATCAAAATCTACCATTCCATATTTTTCTTCAAATAAGAGGTTTTTAAATGATTTATCAAATAAAAGACTACCTAAATAAGTTTCCTGACCATTATAGCTTTTAGATAATTTACTTAAAAAAGTTTGATTTTTTGAATAAGTTAAATACTTACTGCCTTTAGATGACTTATTTACTCTTTTTATTTTTTTTGAAGTAGCATGTTCAAATAAAAAATATCCAGAACTTACTATAGAGGCTAAATGTGTAAGAGATAATAATTTCTGTATTTTATTTGGCATCCAAATATCATCATGATCTGCAATACATAAATAATCTCCAGTAGATTTTTTTAACGCTAAATTTCTTCCTTTGTTTGGCCCGCCACTATTTTTGTTGGTAGAGTAAAATTTGATTTTATTTTCTTTTAGTATGTTTCTAGTAGCATCTGTAGAACAGTCATCAACGACTAATAATTCAAGTTTAAATAATATATTAACACCTTCTTGATTTTTGATAGAATCTAAAACATCCTGCAATTGATTTTCGCAATTAAACGTTGTTAATATAACACTAATCTTTTTCATTTATTATAACTTTAATAATTATCGATATTACTTTTCTTGTTAAGAAATTTATTAATTATTTCATTTATAAATGAGTTAATATCTGGCGATAATTTAAAAAAGAATAAAATAGGTATAAACAAAGCAAGAGATATACATGATTTAATAACAATATTATAAAATGGTAATTTTGAAAAAAACATGAAATCAAAAATATTAATAAGGAAAAAATAAAATAGTATGAGCGTAACTAAAGTATAAACAGTTTTAACACTAAAAGGATGAATGTTTAATTTAAATTTTACAACAAGTAATCGAATTAAGTTAAATAAGAAAATAGAAATAGCTGTAGCCATCGCAGCACCATCAATTCCAAATCTTGGTATAAGTAATAAATTTGCTAATACAGTGACAAAAGCCAATATAACGCTAGTATACAAATCAAATCTATAATATTTAGTATTAGTAATAATAGCTCCATTTACTCCAGTAGAAATATTAAACAATTGCGCTAAACCGATATAGAAAACCACCCATTTTCCTGAACTAAATTTTTTAGGTAATAACTCAAAAACATGATCAATATTTACCCAAATACAAAGAAAAAATACCCCTCCGATTAACAACTGATTAATAGATGATTTAGTATAAATAACATGAATTTTTTTAATATCTTGATCTGCCCAAGCTTTTGCAATGAGAGGAATTGATATTGCATTTATTGATTTTGCTGGAACCATGATGGCATTTCCAATAAAAAACGCAACTGTATAATAAGCAACTTGTTCTAAATCAAGTAAATTTTCTATCATTATCATATCAACTCTGGCAACTATAACAACAGCAGTACTACCTACTAAAACATAAATACCGTAAGTAATAAGCTCTTTTAGTTTTAAATTATTAAAAGAAAATTCAAATTGAAATCTCTTAGAAAAAAATTGGACACCAAATAAAATAAGAAATTTCAAGATATAACCCAAAAGATATATTTTAAGAAAAATAGAAAAATCTAAATAATCAAACCAATGAAGTAGAAGAACACTCATACTGTAAACTTTTAAAAAAACTTCGTTGATGAATATAGGTGTAGCTGCACTTAAGAAAGATCTGGAAACAGAAGTTAGAACATCATAAAATCCAATAAAAAATACAAGTAATATTATATAAAAAAAATTTTCTCTTAGTAATGAGTCAGTCCCCATCAACTGAAAAATATTTTCTTTAAAAGATAAATAAACTAAGGAGGTAAGTAAAAAACCCAATAAAGGAACTATTAAAGCGAAAAAATAAAGCTGTCCTTTCTGCTTAATTTCTGGAAAATATTTCGTAAAGGTTTTGGGGATCCCTAAAGTAGTAAAAGTTGATAATACAAGAGAATATGCAAGTATAACTTGTAATAAACCAAGATGCTCAGGATTATCATTAAAAGTATTTGGATAAATTACAATAGTATTTAGAGCTCCAATTGCCATTCCTAAATAGAAACTAATAGAGTTTTTTATACTTTGATTTCTTACAATACCCATTTACAAATCATTTAAAACTATTGATAATCTTTGAGTTAATTTTTTTCTAGAGAATCTTTCATAGTCACTAACTCTAAATTTATCGCTATTATTATACAAATCAAGTATTTTGTCTTTAATATCTTTTTCATCATAGCAACAATAAATACCAGAACTGGTTTGCTTAATTAATTTTTGTGTATCGCTATTATTTGGGCCAAATGCCAAAATTGGTTTATTAGAAGCAAAATATTCAAAAATCTTACCAGGATAATTTCCTAATCCACTTTCTGAATTAAATAATAATAATAATAACACAGAGGCATTGTTGTATTCTTCAATTACCTTTGAATGAGCTAAATATCCTAAATATTTAACTTTGTCTTTTAAATTTGGAAAGGCGTTAATTTGATCTATTACCCCTTGATCTAAATTTCCAGAAAAATGAAGCTCTAATTTAGATTTAAAATCTGGATTTTCATTACAAATAATATCAAGTTCTTTCCATAAGTATATTGGATTACGCAGATGATTTAATAAACCATAGTGACCTATAATAAATTTATTATTATTTTTTTTGTTAAAATTAAAATCTTCTGCATCAAAACCATTAGTAATAAGCTCAACTTTCTGAGCTCCTAATTCTGTAAACTCTTTCGACCATCTTTCACTAACTGTTAATACTAAATCTGAATTATTCAATACTCTTTTCTCTAATTTTTGATGTTTTCTAAAAGCATATTTAGACAGATGAAATTCTTGCAATAAATCTAACTTACTCCATGGGTCTCGAAAATCAGAAATCCATTTAATATTAGGAATGTTTTTTTTTATTTCTAATCCAATTAAATGCATAGAGTGTGGAGGGCCAGTAGTAATTACATATCCAATCTCTTCTTTTTTTATTTTATTTAATAAAAAATTCACAGAAGGTTTTACCCAAAAAACTTTAGGATCAGGAATAAAAACATTTCCTCTAATCCAATTTAAAATATAATTCTTTATTGATTTTTTATTGGAAATAATACCAGCACTTTGATCTTTCTCACCCTTGCCAAAAATTTTATCTTTAAATGCATATGGTTCCCATATATTTTTTTTCCAGACAACTAATTCAGCGGACATATTACTAAGTAATTTGTCATCTTTGATTTCAAAATATGGATTATTGGGTGTATATATAAATGGTTTCCAGTTAAATTTCGGCAAATATTTTGCAAACTTTAACCACCTCTGAACTCCAGACCCAGCAGAAGGTGGCCAATAATATGAAATGATTAAAACCTTTTTCATTATGACTTAATCTCCTTGAAGGAAACAAAAGCCAAAAGTAATAAAAGAATAATAGATGAAGCTAGAGCGATATTTTCACCATTTGAAAAAGAAGTTGGCTCAAATTTAAATTCTATTTTATTTGTTCCAGCAGGAACTATCATTGCTCTTAAAATATAGTTTGCACGAACATGAGGTACAATTTTTCCATCAATGTATGCATTCCACCCTTTGTCATAATAAACTTCAGAGAAAACAGCAAGTTGATTAGATTTTGATGGTTTATCAATTATGTAAACTAAATGGTTAGGCTTATAATTTTCTATATCCAATTTTATTTTTGATATTGGATCATATTTAAAATCTGATTGATTTATATTAAATCTTTTATCAACAATTGCAGTTATTTTAGGATTTAATGTTTCTATTTCTTGAAATTCCTTATCGGCATTATCAACAACTTTAGCAGATGAAACAAACCAAGCATTTCCAAGTGCTGACCTTTTTTCTGCGTGAATTGGATATAGCCCTTGCGTAATATTAATAATATCAACATATTCAAAATCTAAAATAATTTTCTTTAAATCATTTTTTGTTAAATTTATGATATCCTGAGTAGATAAAGAAGTATCATATTTTAGTATTTCTTTTCTAAGCTGATCATCGCTTAAATCTAAATTTTTAAAGTCTTTTTTCCATCCACAATTTAACATAGACAATACTTTTTCTTTTGTTATATTCCTATCATCTCGATTAAGAATATATGTTTCATATAACTGCTGGTATCGTTTTAGTTTAGCTGCACTATAGCCACCAATAGATTTATGAAAATAAGAGGTTTTTGCATCTGAAAAAGTAGATAAAGTTTTGTCATAGACTCTAGAATTATTTTTGTTGTTATTAATAATCCAATTATCTACTTTATCTTTTTTTATTGAATATTCGAATTCGTTAACAAAAGATTCATCATTTAAATATCTTTTATTTATTGACCACATATCGAATATAACTAAAGTACCTATTAATAAGATTACATATTTTTTGGTTATGATTTTTTTAACATACATATATAAACATGCAGCAGCAAATAAAATAAACATAAACGATCTCCATGCATCTGATTTTAAAACTTCCTCTCTGGAAGCAATGAAAGAAGATAAATCTGAAAAATTAAGTCCTTGCATTAATTTAACTTTTTCAGTTGGAGAGATAAAATCTAAGAAAATTGACGGAAATAAAGATAATATTAATGTTATACCACCAACTACGTAAAACGAAATTTTAAGTCTATATTCCTTTAATTTATCATTTTTATCATTTAGAAATTGATGTAGGGTTAAGCATGCTAGTAATGCAATTGAAAATTGTGCAATAATCATAATCATAGTAACTGCTCTAAACTTATTATACATAGGAAAATAATCAATGAAAAGATCAGTAAAAGCAGGTAAGTTGTGTCCCCATCCTAGCATTATAGTCAAAATTGTGGAAACAAGTATCCAATGTTTATATGATGATTTAACATAAAATATTCCTAAAAAGAAGAAAAAGAAAACTATTGCTCCTACATAAGTTGGTGCTCCAGGACCATAAAATGGAACTTCTTGATTTGGGTTATTTGGATTAACATAACCAAGTTCACCCCAGTAATTCCTTTCTTTAAAAGCTCCTCCCTTAAAATTTGGTATAAGAAAAGTCATAGTTTCATCTATTCCGTAACTATATTGTGTTATATAGTCGTTACTCATTCCTTCATCTTTTTTCTCACCTTTTTTTGCAGTAAGTTCAGAGGGACCTCTTTGACTAAACTCACTGTATTCTAAAGTAGTAGAAAAAACAGTATAATTTGTACCTAAAGCAAGTAATGCTGCAAAAACTAAACATATTGATCTTTTTAAAAAATTCTGTATTGTTTTCTTTTTTATTTCCTTGACAAGCTGTGTAATTCCTATAATAGCAAGTAATATTGTTGTATAATAAGTTATTTGGTAATGATTAGAATATAATTGTAATGCAACAAATAAAGAAGTAAACACAACTCCTAAAAGCCATTTTTTACTTTTATAAGTATATAATACCGATGCAATAATCAATGGTAAATAGCCAATAGCAAGTGCTTTAGAAGTATGTCCAGCTTCAATAATAATTATAAAATATGATGAAAATGCATAACCAATTGCACCTACAATAGCTATTCTGTAATCGATTTTTAACGTAAATAAAAGTATATAAAATCCTATGAGATAAAGAAAAAACATATCCATAGGTCTTGGTAATCCAAGTTTTATAAACTTATCCACGTATTTAACTAAATTGGTCTGAGATTGCATTCCTGTTTGATAGGTAGGCATACCACAAAAACTAGTACTCGTCCAAAGAGTTTGTTCCCCATCATTCATCTCTTTAAAATCCTTTGATTCCTTGCTCATTCCCTTAAACTTAATAATATCTGGCATATTAAGTACCTTCCCATCCATTACAGGAGAAAAATAAATAGCAGATATGGTTATAAAAATACCAAGTGCTATTATGTGAGGGATGATTTTTTTAAAGTTAAAGTTATATTCTTTTTGCATAAATTTTTATTTAATCTTCAATTTCTTCAAAATCTATATACTCTCCTTCTATATCTTTAGATTTATTATTTTTCTTATGTTTTTGTTTTTCTATAGTAACTTCTCCTTCTTTCTTTGAATTATAACTTTGATTAGAAAAATTTTCTTTGAACTGTTGCTGAAATTTGCTCTGCATTTTGTTTGCAAAATAGCGTAATAAGAAAGGGGCTAGTAATCTTCCCATAAACTTCAACAAAAAAAGAATTACAAAAAACCAAACAATAAAATTTAAAATTCCAACCATGCTATTTACTCAAATATAAATTTCTTTCAGAATAAACTTTTGTAAAATAATTGTCTTTTAAATCATCTATAAAATATATGGACTCGCCTGTAGATTTCATTTCAGGCCCAAGCTCCTTATTTACATTAGGAAATTTATTAAAAGAAAATACTGGAACTTTAATTGCATATCCTTTCTTGGTTGGTAAAAAATTAAAATCTTTTACTTTACTTTTTCCCAGCATTACTTTAGCGGCATAGTTAACATATGGCTCATCATAAGCTTTTGCAATAAAAGGAACTGTTCTAGAAGCTCTTGGATTAGCCTCAATAACATAAACTTTTTCATCTTTTATGGCAAATTGTATATTAATTAATCCTACTGTTTCTAAAGCAACTGCAATTTTATTTGTAATATCTATCATTTGCTGACGCACATTAGGACTTAAATCAAAAGTAGGTAAAACAGCATAAGAATCACCAGAATGAATACCACAAGGCTCGATGTGTTCCATCATACCGATAATATAAACATTTTCACCATCACAAATAGCATCAGCTTCAGCTTCAATTGCTTTGTCAAGATAATGATCTAAAAGAACATGATTTCCAGGCAAATCTTTTAATATATTTACAATATGATGTTCTAATTCTTCCTCATTGATAACAATTTTCATGCTCTGACCACCAAGCACATAAGATGGCCTAACTAATATAGGGAATTTCAAAGTTTTAGAAATCTCGACAGCCTCTTCTGCTGTCTCCGCAACAGCAAATTCTGGATATGGAATTTTATTTTCTTTTAAAAGTTCTGAGAATCTACCTCTATCTTCAGCAATATCTAAAGCCTGATATGATGTACCCATAATGTTTATTCCATAGCGGTCTAATTTCTCTGCTAACTTTAAAGCAGTCTGTCCACCTAATTGAACAATAACACCAACAGGTTTTTCATATAAGATTATGTCATAAATATGTTCCCAGAAAACCGGTTCAAAATATAATTTATCTGCAGTGTCAAAATCTGTTGAAACAGTTTCAGGATTACAATTAATCATAATAGTTTCATAACCACATTCCTTAGATGCTAAAACCCCATGAACGCAAGAATAATCAAATTCAATGCCCTGACCTATTCTATTTGGACCAGAACCTAATACAATTATCTTATCTTTTTTTGTTAATTCACTTTCATTTTCAGCATATGTGGTTCCGTCTAATTTCATTGGCATTTCAAATGTAGAATAATAGTATGGTGTTTCAGCTTTAAACTCTGCAGCACAAGTATCTACTAATTTATAGACTCTTTTTATATTCTCCTTATTTCTCTTGTCGTATACAGTACTTTCTAAACAATTTAATAAGTGAGCAATTTGTCTGTCAGCATAGCCTTTCATTTTGGCTTCTAATAGCATATCAACAGGAATTGTATCAATTGTATATTTTTCAATTTCTTTTTCTAGCACTACTAACTCCTCAATTTGATGTAAAAACCAATAATCTATTTTGGTTATTTGATGTATTTTTTTTGTGGGAATTCCAATGCGCATTGCATCATAAACCCTAAATATTCTATCACTACTAGCATGTTCTAAATCATATAATATTTTATCTTGATCTGTTTCACCCTTACCATCCGCTCCAAGACCATTGCGACCAATTTCTAATGATTGACAAGCTTTTTGTAACGCTTCTTGAAAAGATCTTCCAATACTCATTACTTCGCCAACAGATTTCATTTGTAATCCTAGTTCAATATCAGAACCTTTAAACTTATCAAAATTCCATCTTGGTATCTTAACAACAACATAATCAAGAGTTGGTTCAAAACAAGCTGAAGTTGTTTTCGTAATTTGATTATTTAACTCATCTAAAGTATAACCAATTGCTAATTTACTAGCTACCTTAGCAATAGGATAACCAGTAGCTTTAGAGGCAAGTGCAGATGATCTAGAAACTCTTGGGTTAATCTCAATTGCAATAATATCTTCATTTTCGTCTGGACTTACAGCAAATTGCACATTACATCCTCCTGCAAAATCACCTATTGAACGCATCATCTTAATTGCCATATCTCGCATTTTTTGATAAGTAACGTCAGAAAGTGTCATTGAAGGGGCAATTGTTATAGAATCACCTGTGTGTATTCCCATAGGATCTAAATTTTCTATATTACAAATAATAATGACGTTATCATTTGCATCTCTTAAAAGCTCTAATTCATACTCTTTCCATCCAAGCACAGCTTTATCGATTAATACTTCATGTATAGGTGATGCGTGTAATCCTTTTGATAATAAATTCTCGAATTCATCTTTTGTGTGTACAAAAGAAGCTCCACTACCCCCTAAGGTAAATGAAGGACGAATAACTAAAGGGAAACCCAATTCTTGAGCAATTGCCTTTCCTTCTAAAAATGATGTTGCAATTTTGGCCGGAGCAACTGGAATATCAATTTTCTTCATTAACTTACGAAAACGTTCTCTGTCTTCAGTAATATGAATCGCATCAATATCTACTCCAATGATATCAACATTATATTTTTCCCAAATTCCTTTCTCATCAACTTCAATGCATAAATTTAATGCAGTTTGACCTCCCATGGTGGGTAAAACAGCATCTATTTGACGCTCTTCTAAAATATCGATGATTGAATCAGGAGTTAATGGTTTTAAATAAATATGATCAGCAACTACATTATCTGTCATAATAGTTGCAGGATTTGAGTTTATGAGTGAAACCTCTATTCCCTCCTCTCGTAAAGATCTTGCTGCTTGCGAACCAGAATAATCGAATTCGCATGCTTGTCCTATAACAATAGGACCACTACCTATTATTAAAATAGATTTTAATGAATTATCTTTTGGCATATTAAAATATTTATTTTGTTCACACTAATGCGAATTTAAAAATTTTACTTTTCTTTTGTTTAAAACTTATCAATTTATATTAACAATAAATTTAAAAAAAACATAATAAAAAAGGTGTCACTTTGGTGACACCTTAATTTTGTGATTTATAAAAATTATTCATATTATTTATGGCCTATTTCATCTGAAACAGTTAAACGATTTCTTCCTTTTGACCTTCTTCTAGACAAAACTTTTTGCCCATCAGAAGATGACATACGTTCACGAAAACCGTGTTTATTTTTTCTTTTTCTATTTGATGGTTGAAAAGTTCTTTTAGGCATAACTTAAATATTTACTATTTTGGTTTGCAAATATAATAGATTTCTTTATTTAAGCAAGATATCTTCTCTCTAATAAAATATTTAGTTGACAATATATTTAGTATTTGTTATTTTAAATTCAGAAAACTCAGATTTTAAAAAAAACAAAAAAAAACACTAAATATTTCATTAGAGCAAATACAAAAAAAGCTGACACTAATGTGTCAGCTTAAAAATTACAATTACACGTAAGCCGGATTCTGTTCTATAAATAATATAGTGCTATCATTTATCTAGAATAATAATTACTTATTATTTCAAGCTACCTACCCCTCAAGAAAAAGCGAGCAACTTTTAATTCCTGATATATTTGGTATTTCACCACATAGAGTTTACCTGATTTCACTACAGCCAAACTGTACTTGCTTTCTGTTGCACTAGTCCATACTTTTCAGTAGATGGGTGTTACCCATTATGCCGCTCTTTGGTGTCCGGACTTTCCTCTTTAACTAAAAGCGATAGCATCAGTAATTGCAAAACAAAAATATATAATTGATTTTATTAAAGTATGCAATAGATGATGTTTATTATGTTTGCAATTATGAAATTTACTATTTTAAAAAAAGATATTAATTCAAAAGCTAGATTAGGAAAACTAAAAACATATCATGGAGAAATTAATACACCAATATTTATGCCCGTTGGCACAGCAGGTACAGTAAAGGGTATTCATCAGCATGAACTAATGAATGATACAACAGCAAAAATAATTTTAGCAAACACATATCACCTTTATTTAAGACCAGGTTTAGATACAATACAAAAATCAGGTGGCTTGCATAAATTTATTGGCTGGAAAAAGCCACTATTAACTGATAGCGGAGGCTATCAAGTATATTCTTTATCTTCTAGAAGAAAGATCGAAGAAAAAGGAGTGAAATTTCAATCCCATATTGATGGAAGTTATCATTTTTTTACACCTGAGTATGCGATAGATATTCAAAGAACAATTGGAGCAGACATTATTATGGCTTTTGATGAATGCACACCATATCCTTGCGATTTTAAATATGCAAAAACATCAATGGAGTTAACACACAGGTGGTTAAAGAGATGCTGTAGCAGATTTGACATGACAAATGAAAAATATAATTATAAACAAACTCTATTTCCTATAGTTCAAGGAAGTATATATAAAGATTTAAGAAAAAAATCTGCAGAACAAATAGCAAGCTTTAACAGAGAAGGTAATGCAATAGGAGGTCTATCAGTTGGAGAACCACATGATCTAATGTATGAAATGACCGAAATAACATGTTCTATATTACCCACCGACAAACCAAGATATTTAATGGGAGTTGGAACTCCTGTCAATTTACTAGAAAATATTGCGCTAGGTATAGATATGTTTGACTGTGTAATGCCTACTAGAAATGCACGAAATGGCATGTTATTTACATCTGAAGGAACAATAAATTTAAAAAATAAAAAATGGAAGGAAGATTTTTCTGAACTAGATAAAAATGGAACTTCTTTTGTGGACTCTGCATATTCAAAAGCATATGTCCACCATTTATTTAAAAGCAATGAGATCTTAGCAAAACAAATTGCAAGTCTACATAACATAAGATTTTATCTTTGGTTAATGGAAAAAACAAAACTACATTTACAGGCTGGAACATTTACAGATTGGAAAAATAAAATGGTGAAAAAACTAAACACTAGATTGTGAGAAAGCTAGACCTTTATATAATTAAGAAATTTATTTCTACATTCTTTTTCTGTATAAGTCTAATTTTAATTATTGTAATTATTTTTGATATTTCAGAAAAAATAGATGATTTTCTTGAACATGAAATTACTAAAAAAGAAATAGTAAACTATTATTTTGATTTTACACCATATTTTGCAAATTTATTCAGTCATCTATTTGTATTTATCTCAGTTATTTTTTTCACATCCAGAATGGCAAATAATTCAGAAATTATTGCAATTCAAAATAGTGGAATGAGTTTTATAAGATTCTTAAGACCCTTTATTTTAAGTTCATTAATTATTTGCTTTCTATCATTTACATTAGGCAACTTTATAATACCTGAATCAAATAATAGACGTATTGATTTTGAAAATAAGTATCTTACTAAAAAAAAGTCTTCTAGGGCAAAAGATATTCACATGCAAATTTCACAAGGTAAATATATATACATGCAAAGTTTTAATAAAAAAAGAAAAATTGGATATAAGTTTACATTAGAAAAATTTAATAATGGAAAACTAGTATCAAAATTAAAATCAGATTACATTCTATATGATTCAGTTAGTCAAAATTGGGAAATCAATAACTACAAAATAAGAGAATTTAAAAATGACCATGAAAAATTAAAAGAGGGTAAAAAATTAGAAATTTCATTAAATCTTCAGCCAGATGATCTCGATAATTCAACAAATCTTACAGAAACAATGAATTTTTTTGAGCTAAATAAATTTATAAAAAATGAAAAAATGAAAGGAAGTAAAAATATTACTTATTATGAAATTGAAAAATATAAAAGGATAGCATTCCCTTTTGCTTCTATTATTTTGACTTTAATTGGGGTATGTATTTCAAGTAAAAAAACAAAAAAAATTGGATTTCATTTAGCAGTAGGAGTTATTTTAGCATTTGCTTACATTATGTTTATGCAAGTAAGCACAACATTTGCAATAAATAGTAATCTGAGCACTAAAATAGCTGTATGGATTCCAAATATAATTTTTAGTTTTTTAGCTAGTATATTAGTATATAAAACATCAAAATAAAAAAATTATCTTATCAACTTCTTATACTTTATCCTTTTAGGTGAAATATTTCCGAGTCTTTTTATGCGATTTTCTTGATAATCTGAGTAACTTCCTTCAAAAAAAACAACTTTACTGTTTCCTTCAAAAGCTAAAATATGAGTACATATTCTATCTAAAAACCATCTATCATGTGATATTACCACTGCACAGCCGGCAAAATTTAATAAACCCTCTTCTAAAGCTCTCAATGTATTGACATCTAAATCATTAGTTGGTTCATCTAATAAAAGAACATTTGCTTGTTGTTGTAATGTCATCGCAAGATGCAATCTATTTCTTTCTCCTCCTGATAAAGATCCTATTTTTTTATTTTGATCAGAGCCATTAAAATTAAATTTAGCCACATACGCTCTAGAGTTCACGTATTTACCATTGATCTTAATTTGTTGCTCTCCACCTGTTAGCTGTTCCCAAATAGTTTTTTCTAAATCAATTTCTTTATGTTGTTGATCGACATACCCAATACGAACAGTTTCTCCAACTTGAAACTCTCCTTTATCTGCAACCTCTTGTTCCATTATGATTCTAAATAATGTAGTTTTACCAGCACCATTAGCACCAATAACTCCAACAATACCAGCAGGTGGCAATTTAAATTCTAAATTCTCAAACAATAATTTTTCACCATATGACTTAGAAATTTTTATTAAATCTATCACATTATTTCCAAGACGAGGGCCAGGTGGGATATATAACTCTATTTTCTCCTCAGATTTATTACCTTCTTGTTTTAATAATTTTTCATAATTACTTAATCTTGATTTAGATTTTGATCTTCTTCCCTTAGGAGACATTCTTACCCATTCAAGTTCTTTTTGAAGAGTTTTCTTTCTTTTACTTTCTGTTTTTTCTTCTTGTTCTAATCTTTTTGTTTTTTGTTCAAGCCAAGATGAATAATTTCCTTTCCAAGGAATACCCTCTCCTCTATCAAGCTCAAGAATCCATCCAGCAACATTGTCTAAAAAATACCTATCATGTGTGATGGCAATAACAGTACCTTTATAATTTGCAAGATGTTGTTCTAACCATAATACTGATTCAGTATCTAAATGATTTGTAGGCTCATCCAATAATAATATTTTAGGTTCTTTTAAAAGTAATCTACACAAAGCAACTCTTCTTTTTTCTCCTCCAGACAAAACAGAGATCGGTGTATCAGCTGGAGGACAACGCAGGGCATCCATAGCTATGTTAAGCTTTGTATCCACATCCCAAGCACCAATTGCATCAATCTTATCTTGAAGTTTTGCCTGCTTTTTCATTAGTTGCTCCATTTTATTTGAATCTTCATAATTTTCAGGTAAACTAAATAAATCATTTATCTTATTATATTCTTCTAGAATAGTAATTGCCTCAGTCATCCCCTCTTTAACAATATCAATTACTGTTTTATTATCATCTATTTTAGGATCTTGTGCAAGATATCCAATGTCAAAGCCCTCTGAAAAAGTTACTTCTCCAGAAAAAGACTTTTCAATGCCTGCAATTATTTTTAATAAAGTTGACTTTCCAGAACCATTTAAACCAATTATTCCAATTTTTGCACCATAAAAAAAAGATAAGTAAATATCTTTTAAAACTTGTTTATTGTTATTTTCATATGACTTGGAAACTCCAATCATTGAAAATATTATTTTTTTTTCATCTGACATTTTAATAATTTTTATTGCGAATTAAATAATTCTCCTTGACTAATATTTCTATATTCTAATCTTTTTTCAACTAGAGCCTTAACTTCAAAATTTTTCAATCCATACTTAGGATAAATTAACTTATTGGGAGGTGATTCACTAAAAAATCTTTCTATAATAATATTTGGGTTTAATAACGCAATAAAGTCTACTACTAAATCTATATAATTATCTAAGCTCATAAAACAAAACATGTCTGGAGTATGCTTAAATTGATACGCCATCTTTGTATGCTTTACAATTTGTAAATGATGAATCTTAAGAGTATCAATAGGTAGTTTAGAAATATTTCGAGCATGTTGCAACATATCATCTCTATTTTCTCCAGGTAAACCAAGTATCAAATGACCTCCTAAATGTAAGCCTCTATTAGCAGCCCTTGAAAAAGCATCAATGGCATCTTCATGTGTTTGACATCTGTTTATCTCTTTAAGTGTCTGATTATTTGTAGATTCTAAACCAAACTCTAGCTTTATAAAGTAACCTTCTTCAACTAAATTTTGTAAAAAATCTAAAACATTATTATTTATACAGTCGGGACGTGTTGCGATGACTAGGCCGACAACATCTTTATGTGCTAATGCTTCTCTGTACATTTTTTTAAGTTTTTTTAAAGGAGCATATGTGTTGGTATACGCCTGGAAATAAGCTAAATACTTTTGTGACTTGTATTTTTTAGAAAAAAATAATATTCCCTCATTTATTTGTGTAATTATAGACTTAATTGGCTTACAATAATCAGGATTAAAAGTAGTATTATTACAATATGTACAACCTCCTCTTCCTTTAGTTCCGTCTTTATTTGGACAAGTAAATCCAGCATTTATAGAAACTTTCTGTACTCTGATACCAAATCTATCTCTTATAAATGAAGTGAAATCTCGATATCTCTTCTTTACTTTCATTTCTATAAAAATTATTTAACACAAAATTTAGAATAATTGCCACTAAGAGTCCTTTCTTTTTTGCAAAATATCATTAAGTTTTTTAATCTTATCACTGACTGTATGCTCAAAACACCAGGGGAAAATTCCATGAATAAATGCTTGAATTGACATAACAGTTAATTTGTATCCAAAACTAAAAGCCTTTAACAAATGCTGTAAATAAGTTTCTCCAACTGAACTAGGATGATTATTAAAAATATTTTTCATATTACAAAACTTCATTTAGATTAAACGTATCACTAAGGACTATCTTACCTTCAATATTTTTAACACGGCAGCATTCATTATAATTATCATGTTGTAAAAAAATAATATAGTCATTCTTAGCTGCCTCATTTAAAAAGGTTTCTTTTTCAGAAAGAGTAAGTAGTGGTTTTGTATCATAACCCATAACATATGGTAATGGAATATGACCTGTACTTGGAAGCAAATCAGCAGCAAAAACAATAGTTTTATTTTTATATTTTATATAAGGTATCATTTGATTATCAGTATGACCACTAACAAATAGAACATTAAAATTATTAAAAACACTTTTTGCACTTTCGACAAACTTTAGTTGACCTGATTGTTGAATTGGAATAATATTTTCTTTTAAAAATGATGCCTTTTCTCTTCTATTTGGTGTTATTGCCCAATTCCAGTGATTTTCATTAGACCAATAAATGGCATTTTTAAATGTCATTTCAAATTTAGTTCTTTCTTTATTCCATTTAACACTTCCACCACAGTGATCAAAATGCAGATGAGTCAAAAAAACATCTGTAATATCATCAGCATGAAAACCATGTTTTGCCAAAGAGGAATGCAAGTTAGTATCACCATGTAAATAATAATGTTTTAAGAAATTTTGATCTTGTTTATCACCAATACCATTATCAATTAATATAAGTTTATCATCATCTTCAATTAATAATGACCGCATGGCCCAAGGACATAAATTATTTGAATCTGGAGGGTTTGTTTTACTCCATAAAACTTTAGGAACAACACCAAACATTGCTCCTCCATCAAGTTTAAAATAGCCTGTATCTATTGTATACAATTGCATGTTAGTAATTTTTCAAATACCAAAAATAACAATTGATATTAATCTTTACCTTTAAAAGTGATAAAAAAAATTACATGAGAATACATTTAATCGCGATAGGTGGAAGCGCAATGCACAATCTTGCAATAGCACTACACAAAAAAGGTTTTAATATAACAGGTAGTGATGACGTTATTTTCAATCCAAGTAAGGATAGATTAGCTAAACATAATCTTCTACCAAAAAACGGATGGTTTCCAGAAAATATAAGTTGTGATATCAATATCATTATATTAGGTATGCATGCAAAAGAAGATAATCCAGAACTTGTAGAAGCAAAAAAATTAGGTTTAAAGATATATTCGTATCCTGAATATCTTTATGAACAAAGTAAAAATAAAAAAAGAATTGTAATTGGAGGAAGTCATGGAAAAACCACAATAACTGCAATGATATTGCATGTATTAAAAAATTTAAACATTAAGTGTGATTTTATGATAGGAGCACAAATTAAAGGTGTAAACACAATGGTTAATTTATCAAATGATTCTGATATAATATTACTTGAAGGAGATGAATATTTAAGTTCAGCTATTGACAAAAGACCAAAATTTCATTTGTATAAACCACATATTGCTGTTATCACTGGAATAGCTTGGGATCATATAAATGTATTTCCAACATTTGAAATATATAAAGAACAGTTTAGGATATTTAGTAAAATGGTAAAAGAAAGCTTGATATTTTTTTCAGAGGATAAAGAACTTCAAAAAATTATAGATGAAACAAGAAAATATAAAAAGTCAATTGCCTATTCCACTCCAAAATTTATAATTAAAAATAATCAAACTATTGTAGCTGGTAAAAGATTAAAAATTTTTGGCAAACATAATCTCCAAAATTTAGTAGCTGCTAAAATAGTTTGCAATGAAATTGGAATAAAAGATGATATTTTTTTTAATGAAATAATATCATTTACAGGAGCACATAATAGACTAGAGCTTATTAGTAAAAACAAAACATGTTCGATATATAAAGACTTTGCACATTCACCATCAAAACTTAAAGCGACAATTGATGCAATGAAATTACAGTTCTTTAACAAAAAACTAACAGCATGTATGGAGCTTCACACTTTTAGTAGTCTAAATATAAATTTTATAAATGAATACAAAGACTGCATGAATCAAGCAGATGAGGCAATCGTGTATATAAATCCAGAAACAATCAAGAATAAAAAATTAAAACAAATTAGTAATGAAATGATATATAAAGCATTCAATTCTAAAGAAATAATAGTTTTTAATAATTCAAAAGAGTTAAAAAAATATTTGTTATCAAAAGAATGGAATAATCATAATTTATTAATGATGAGCTCTGGTAATTTTAATAACTTGCAGTTAACAGATATTTTTAAACTAAAAAATGAAAATATATAAATTAGTATTACTAATTATTTTAAATAAAATATCATTTTGCCAAATTCCTTATAATTTTAGTGGAGTTCTAATACTTGAAAATGATCAGGAAATTAGTTATTCATTAAATCTTATTGAAAAAGACGGTAAAATTAGTGGATTTTCTTTAACTAACATTGGTCTTGAGGATGAAACAAAAACAGAAATAAATGGGTTATATTTTAAATATGAAAACGAATTTCAGTTAAATGAAAAAAACAATATTTACACAAATTCAAACAAAGAACCTGAAAAATTTTGCTTTATAAGTATGAACTTAAAATTTAGCAGCTCTAAAAAAAAATTCTTAGAAGGAACTTTTGAAGGATATTTTCGCAACGGTAAAAAATGTTCTAGAGGTCACGTTTTACTAATTGAAGAAAAGAAAATAAAAAAGATTTCAAAAAAAATTGAAAATAATACCAATAATAGACTTAAAGTAAAAAAAATAGTTACAACTAAAAATATACAAACTCAAGACACTATAAAAATTGAATGGGATAGTGACAGTATTAAAATTAATATTTGGGATTCTAATCAGGAAGATGGAGATAAAATTAATTTAAAACTTAATGACAAAACAATACTTAATAATTTTGTTACAAAAAAAAATAAGAAAACAATAAATTTAAAACTTAAAAAAGGCAAAAACTTTTTAAATCTTGTAGCTATTAATGAAGGATTATCTCCACCAAATACTAGCAAAATTGAGCTGATAGACAAAAAAATTACTTATCCGATTATCACTAAACTTAAAAAAAACGAAAATTTGACATTTGAGTTGATAAAAAGTATCTATTAACTTGATTAATAAAATCTTAAATTAGTATTATTTTTTTTTCGATCTTTTTTGAAAAAGTTTTATTTAAAATGATTCTAAATAATTATTTTTGTTACATTAATAAAAAATGAAAAAAAAATGAAAAAAAATTTAATTCTTTTATTGTGCGTAATTTTATTAGGATGTACAAACAAAGAAAATAAGGAAAATACAGAAAA